>Ga0114967_10001617_pt1:5000-18920 | contig 18920 bp, 17 predicted proteins | sample M_130628_MF_Meta_FD_92639 | JGI IMG/M metagenome (GOLD analysis project Ga0114967, IMG submission 92639) | Freshwater microbial communities from Lake Montjoie, Canada to study carbon cycling - M_130628_MF_MetaG | ecosystem: Environmental > Aquatic > Freshwater > Lake | place: Lake... | reverse complement strand
CGATGGGGTCAAGCACTGGAAGGTGGATTACATGACACACGCTTCCGTCTCCGAATCAGGCCATTCGGCAACGTGACTATCTCTCTCTGCATTCTTGCCGCTGGCAAAGGCCAGCGCATGCGCTCTGCGCTCCCCAAGGTGTTACACCAGATCGCCGGCAAGCCGCTGGTATCCCACGTCTTGGATACTGCTAGCGCCATCACGCCGACGCGTCCCGTTGTCGTATTTGGGCACGGTGGATTGCAGCTCCAGCAAGCGCTCGCGAGCCGGCGTATCGACTGGGTAGAACAGCGCGAGCAGTTGGGCACAGGCCACGCAGTGGCGCAAGCCTTGCCGGTGCTTCCGGCCCACCACTTGGTGATGATTCTTTACGGGGACGTGCCGCTCATTCGGCGCTCGACCCTTGAAGCGTTACTTGAAGCCTCTCGTGAGAGTGGCTTTTCCCTGCTGACCGCCAGCGTGTCGGATCCGGTCGGCTATGGTCGTATCGTGCGCGACGCGGCCGGACGGATTGCTCGCATTGTTGAGCAAAAAGATGCGGCCCCGGATGAACTCCGGATTAGCGAAATTAACAGCGGCATCATGGTGGTTAAGGGGGAATACCTCCACCGCTGGTTGCCGACGCTCCCCAATAACAACGCGCAGGGCGAGTACTACCTGACCGACTGCGTGTTGCGCGCGGTAAGCGAAGGGATCGTCGTTCACGGGGTTACGACCAGCGACGAAATGGAAATTGCGGGCGTTAACGACCGCAGCCAACTGGCGGCGCTTGAGCGCGTGCATCAGGGTCGCATCGCCCGGCTGCTCATGGCGAGCGGCGTCACGCTGATGGACCCTGCGCGGATCGATGTGCGGGGCGAACTGGTTTCAGGCACCGACACCACCATCGACATTAACGTGGTCTTTGAAGGGCAGGTGACGCTGGGTTGCAACGTGCGCATCGGCCCGAACTGCGTCATTTCGAACGCGTCCATAGGCGACAATGTGGAGGTCCTGGCAAATTCGGTCATCGATGGGGCCCGCATCGGGGCCGGTGCCCGTATCGGGCCGTTTGCCCGCATCCGGCCGGAAACCGAGTTGGCCGAAGGCGTGCACGTGGGCAACTTCGTTGAGGTCAAGAAGTCCCGCCTCGGCAAGCATTCAAAGGCGAACCATCTCGCCTATCTGGGCGACGCGGAGATCGGCAATAACGTCAATGTGGGCGCCGGCACGATCACCTGCAATTACGACGGCGCGTTCAAACACAAAACCGTGATTGAAGACGATGTGTTCATTGGCTCTGACACCCAGCTGGTGGCGCCGGTGACGATAGGGCGAGGCGTCACCATTGGTGCAGGCACCACGGTGACCGAAAATGTCGAGCCCGACCGATTGGTCATTAGCCGCGTTCGCCAGAAAACGATCAGCGGCTGGAAGCGCCCAGCCAAATCAAAGCCAGACATCTGACCGCGCGAGGTTTGGTGCTGACATGCCGGGCTCACCGCCCGGCGAGAGTCCCTTTCATTCGGAGTGAACACGATGAGTCAGGCAACCGCAGACCTTTACGATGCGCACGGTGAGGCGCTCAGAATTCCCGCGCCGATTTTTCGGGATTTTGGGGGCAAGCTCGCCTTCGAAGGCGAAGTCGTTACCGTCAAGGTGTTTGAGGACAACAGTCTGGTCCGCAGCATGCTAGAAGAACCCGGGCTCGATCGTGTGTTGGTGGTGGATGGCGGCGGCTCCCTGCGCTGCGCGCTGGTCGGCGATCAGCTGGCCGAGCTTGGCGTCAAAAACGGCTGGGCGGGGATCGTCGTCTTCGGATGTATTCGGGACAGCGGCCCCCTTTCCCGCCTGCCCATCGGCGTCAAGGCGATTGCGTCCAATCCGAGAAAGAGCGTCAAGAAAGGCGAAGGTTCGCGCGATGTGACTCTGCGGTTCGCCGAAGTCACCGTCGCACCGGGTGACTATCTTTATGCCGATGGCGATGGCATCGCGATCGCCCAGCACCAACTGGGCTAGCCCATGTCCGCCAAATTCAAAGTGGCCTGTGTTCAGAATTGCGCCGAAGAGCGGGTGCTGGAGAACATCGAGCGTGCGATAGCCCTCACGCGCGCCGCCGCGGCCGATGGCGCCGAGCTCATTTGCTTACCGGAAAACTTCGCCTGTCTCGAACCGAAAGACCTCGACTATCTCACCCGTGGCTATACGGAGGAGACGCATCCGGCGCTCACGGTATTCCCTGAATTGGCGCGCGAATTAGGGGTAGTGCTGGCTCTTGGTTCCTTGACCATCCAGCGCGGAGACGGACGGGTGAGTAACCGCAGCTACGTGTTTGATGCGAACGGCGCCTGCCTTGCCACCTATAACAAGATTCACCTTTTCGATGTGGCCTTGCGTCAGGGCGAGATGTACCGAGAGTCGAATACCGTTGCGCCCGGCGAGACCCTCGCGACCGCCGAACTCCCTTGGGGCAAGCTCGGATTGAGCATTTGTTATGACGTCCGCTTCCCGCAGTTGTATCGCGAATTAGCCCAACGCGGCGCCGATTTTCTGGCCATTCCCGCGGCGTTTACGGCGACCACTGGCGAAGCCCACTGGCACGTGCTGGTGCGGGCGCGCGCGATTGAAAACGGTTGTTTTGTGTTCGCGGCTGGGCAATCCGGACGCCGCCATTGGGGACGACGCACCTACGGCCATTCCTTGATTGTTGACCCATGGGGGCAGGTGCTGGCCGATGCCGGCGACGACGAAGGCTACGTGATGGCGGAAGTTGACCCCGCGAAAGTCGCCGAAGCGCGACAGATGGTGCCGTCGCTCCAACACGATCGCCCGCCGATGAGAGAGTTCAGTACCGGTTAAGGCCCGATTCGCGAGCATACCTGCTAGCAAGGAATCTGGACATTTACGAATGCGCAAACGGTCAATTGCTTTTTGCACGCTCGGCCTGCTGGCTGTGTTGAATGGTAGTGAGGCTGTGCAAGGGAAAGAACAAAAGAGCGAGGCTCCGACGCTCGCGCCACCCGAAGCGGATCGCGCGGCGGCTATTGCTCGCGAAAACACCGGAGGTCGCGTGCTGGATGTGCGCCTGATGGCGGATGAAAGCCCCCGGAGCTATGCCGTGCGCTTACTGGTCGACCCCGGTCGCGTCCGAACGGTAGTGGTCGACAGCAGTTCCGGCGAATTACGTTAATAGGAGTGTCCAGTGCGCGTGTTGATCGTCGAGGACGAACCAAATTTGCTCAACACGCTCACCACTCGATTGCGGTCTGAAGGCTACGCCGTCGACGCAGCGGGCAACGGGCGAGACGGGTTGTTTGCCGGCTTGGAATACCCCATCGATCTCGCGATTGTTGATCTCGGCCTGCCGGATATTCCCGGCACCGAACTGATTAAGCGTTGGCGAACCGCCGACCGCAGTTTCCCGATCCTCATCCTTACTGCACGCAGCAGTTGGGAAGACAAGGTCGCTGGCCTCGAACTCGGCGCCGACGATTACCTAGTCAAGCCGTTTCACACCGAGGAGTTACTGGCGCGGGTGCGTGCGCTGTTGCGCCGGGCGGCTGGATGGTCTGACCCGCGGCTGCGTTGTGGGCCATTTACGCTGGATACCTCCGCAAAAACCCTGTTCGCGGAGGACGTGGAAGTCGAGATTACCGCCTTCGAATACAAGGTCCTTGAATACCTTATGTTGCATGCGGGCAAGGTCGTTTCCAAAGGGGAATTGTCCGAGCATCTCTATGAGGAAGACGCCGACCGCGACAGCAACGTGCTGGAAGTCATCATTGGGCGGCTGCGGCGCAAGCTCGACCCCTCACGGACCCTGAATCCGGTGGAAACGGCGCGGGGTCAGGGTTACCGCTTTCGATTCGCGCCCACTCAACAAAACGACGATTAATCCGGTGCGCGTGCGGGCATGACGGTGATGCCGCGCTCGCTCAATGCCCGAGTGCTGTCAGCCGCGGGCGCGATGCTGGTGGTCTTTCTCGGGGTTGCTGGCTTCGCTATCGATCATGTCTTTCGCGAAACCGCGATGGCTTCCGTTCAGGACCGGCTGAAGGCCCAGATTTTTATGCTGCTCAGTCTGGCGAATCTGGATGAGCCGGCAGTCCACCCCTTGCCCGACGCCCTGCCCAACCCTTCACTGGCAGTGCCTGATTCTGGGCAATACGCGCAGATTTTTTCTGCCGCGGGCGATCCGGTCTGGCGCTCGCGCTCCATGCTCGGGCTCGGCGTGCAGCAACCGCCGACGACCAAAGTGGGCCAGTTCAGTTTTCAGGCCCCGATCAGCTCGGCCGCAGAACCTTTGTTTTGCCTTAGCTATGCCGTGGAGTGGGAAACCCGGGGGAGAGCTGAGCCCACCACCTACGAATTTCAGGTCTGCGAAGCACGCAAAGCCTATGACCTGCAGATCCAGCGCTTTCGTCGCAGTTTATGGGGATGGTTTGGCGGGCTGGCGGCTCTGATGCTGCTGGTGCAGACCTTGATCTTGCGCTGGGGCCTCCGCCCGCTGCGGCAGGTGGCGGTGGAAGTGCGGGCGATCGAGGCGGGCCGGCAGAGTGAAATCACCGGCGTCTATCCGCGCGAACTCCGGGCGCTTACCCGCAACCTCAATGCGCTTATCACGGCGCGCGACTTCCATGTTCAACGCTACCGCAATGCTTTGGGCGATCTGGCGCACAGCCTTAAAACGCCGCTGGCGGTGATTCGTTCCCAACTCGAAGGCGCAGGGCTTGAAGGCGAAGCGCGCAAGACAGTGCAGGACCAGGTCGCCCAGATCGACGACACCGTGCGATACCAGTTACAGCGGGCCGCCACCGTCGGGCGGCACGCCTTCGCCCCGCCGCTGGAGGCATCGCCCGTGCTTGAGCGAATTGCCGGCTCGCTCAGGAAGGTCTACCACGCGCGAGCGCTAAATATCACCACCACGGCGGAAGCCGACCCGCTGTTCTATGGCGATCAGGGCGACTTGATGGAAGTCGTGGGGAATCTTGCCGACAACGCCTGCAAGTGGGCGCGGTCTGCGGTGGCAATCGCGGTGCGCCCGTTACCCCGCCGACCGGGTCAAAACCGGCCGGCGCTGCAGGTCAGCGTGCACGATGATGGTCCGGGGATGCCCCCCGCGCTGGCCTCGGAAGTCTTGCGCCGAGGCTTGCGGCTTGACGAGTCGGCGGAGGGGCAGGGGATCGGGCTCTCGGTCGTGCGGGACGTCGTTGAGGGCGGCTACGGGGGCACGATCAGAATCGATTCGGCGCCGGGCAATACCCACATCACTGTGGTCTTCGAATTCGATTAACGCCCAGACGGGCAGCCCTGTTTTCAGCTGTTATACTCGCCTCCCCTCTTGAGCGACGCCAATGCCTGCATCCGACCCAATCAATACCACCGCGCCAGTCATCGCAAACGGACTGCGGAAGCACGCCTACTCCAACGATGAACTGCTTGCCTGCGGTCGCGGAGAATTGTTCGGGGCGGGTAACGCGCAGCTTCCCCAACCGCCGATGCTGATGTTTGATCGCATCATAAAAATTGACGACGTTGGTGGCCGCTACGGGAAAGGCGAAATCGTCGCAGAACTGGACATCGACCCCTCGCTCTGGTTTTTCCAGTGCCACTTTCAGGGCGATCCGGTGATGCCGGGCTGTCTCGGGCTGGATGCCATGTGGCAGCTCATCGGCTTTTTTCTGGCCTGGAAAGGCGGATTGGGACGAGGTCGCGCCCTAAGCGGTTCCGAAATCCAGTTTTCAGGGCAGGTGACCCCGGATAAAAAACTGGTGACCTATCGCATCGACCTCAAGCGCGTGGTGCAGCGAGGCTTGGTGATGGGCATTGCCGACGCGGTGATGGAAGTGGACGGTGAGAAAATTTACACCGGTTCCAATTTACGCGTCGGCTTGTTCACCGAAATCTGATGCTATCAGCTGGCCCGGAGTTGCTTGAAAGCAACTTCGGCTGCCTCCAGCGTTGCATTGATGACGGCCTCTGAATGGGCCGAGGACAGAAAGCCCGCTTCAAAGGCAGATGGCGCGAGATACACCCCGGCTTTCAGCATCGCGTGAAAGAAGGCCTTGAACCGCGCGATGTCGCAGGCCACAACATCCTTGAAGGTCTCAACGTGGGATTGTTCGGTAAAAAAGAAGCCGAACATGCCGGGCACCTCATTGGTGGTAAACGGGATGCCGCAACGACTCGCAATGGATCTCAGCCCTGCCATTAGCTGGTGAGTGCGCCGACCGAGTTCGGCATGAAATCCGGGCGCTGACACCAGTTCCAAGGTCGCGAGGCCGCTGGCCATCGCCAAGGGGCTACCGGACAAAGTGCCTGCCTGATAGATGGGGCCGCTGGGCGCGATACACGACATGATTTCCGCCCCGCCGGCAAACGCCCCAACGGGTAAGCCCCCGCCAATAATTTTGCCCAACACCGTCAAATCAGGCGTCACACCGTAGAGGCTCTGCGCGCCACCGGCATTCACCCGAAAGCCGGTCATGACTTCATCGAGAATCAGCACGCTGCCATACCGTGTACAGAGTTCGCGGAGCCCCTCCAAAAATCCGGGGCGGGGTAGGACGCAGTTCATGTTGCCTGCAATCGGTTCAACAATGATCGCGGCAACCTGAGCGCCGTGGGTCGACATCACCGAAGCCACCTGATCGATATCGTTGTAATCCAGCGTGAGGGTAAGTTTTGCCAGTTCGGCCGGCACGCCGGGTGAAGTGGGCACCCCAAGCGTTAACGCGCCAGAGCCCGCCTTCACCAGCAGCGAGTCGGCGTGACCGTGATAACACCCCTCAAATTTGATAATGACGTCCCGGCCCGTAAACCCCCGGGCAAGTCGAATGGCACTCATCGCTGCCTCGGTGCCGGAACTGACCATGCGCACCCGCTCTGCCATGGGCATGAGTTCACGGACTTTGCGTGCCAGCACCGATTCGATTGCGGTTGGCGTCCCAAAGCCAAGCCCCAGCGCCAATTGCTCGCGGATGGCATCAAGCACTGCCGGATGGGCATGGCCAGCGATGGCGGGTCCCCAACTGCAGACATAGTCAATGTAGCGATTGCCATCGGCATCAAACAACCACGGGCCCTCTGCTCGTTCCATGAATATGGGGGTGCCCCCGACGCCGTTAAAGGCGCGGACCGGCGAGTTAACGCCGCCGGGGATACAGTCTTTCGCCTCATCGAACAGGGCTTGGGATCGTTCAAACATTGTTAAAACTCTGAAGGTTGGAAAAGCTGGGCATAGCGCAAAGCGCTGGCATAAACGTCGGATTGTTCGAAAACACCACCGATTGCGGCGATAAAGTCTGCACCAGCCTGAATGACTGCTGGACCATTGTCCGGCGTGATACCGCCTATCGCAACGACGGGCAAGCCGAACCTCGCTTTGGCTTCGCTGAGCACCGACAGCGGACAATGGACTGCCGCAGGCTTGGTGCCGGAGATGAAGACGCTCCCGAAAGCCAGATAATCGGCGCCGCCTTCGGCCGCGATTTCGGCAAGTGCTAGCGAGTTGTAGCAGGAAATCCCAATCAACAATCGGGCCCTGACCGCCTCGGGAAGGTTTTGGATATCCCCGTCCTCGCGTCCCAGATGAAGGCCGTGGGCTCCTGCCGCAAGGGCCAGTTCGATATTGTCATTGACGATCAGCAACGCGCCGTACTGCTCGCAGAGCGAGGTCAAGGCCGCCGCTTCACGCTGTGCGCTTGATGGCGGGAGGTTTTTGCGGCGGTACTGGATTAGTGCAGCGCCCGCCCGGAGCGCCGCATCGGCAATGGTCAGCAGCGCTGGCGAATACTGCTCGTGGTCTGAAGTGATGGCGTATAGCCCGCGCGCCGGTAACCGTCTTTTCACGCTCGTTTAGTCCTCAAGGTCTGCCGGGCAGATATTGCGCGCCGCCTGGTGCGGTCGGTCTCAAAAGCGTATTCCATGTGTAATCAAGGGCCTGCCCAACCGCCACTGGCACGCTCAGGCCATGCGCCAGAAAGGCCGCCACGGCGGTTGCGAGCGTGCAACCCGAGCCATGGAAGATGCCGTCGATTCTCGGCCAGTCATAGTTCGCATACCGGAGCCGGCCCTGCTGCAATTCGTGCCGGATGATATGGCCGGGTTCATCTGCGCCGGTAATCAGAGTCCAGTCAGCGGTGCTCCTATTACCGCTCCCTTCGCCGGCCGCTTGTTCGAGTCGTAAGAATTCCCGCTTGTTCGGCGTCGCGACCATGCAGACCGGTAACAGCCTTGTGGCCATCGCCGCAGCCATTTCTGGTCTTGAGAGAGGGCCCCCGGCAGTTGCGCCGAGAACAGGGTCAACGACAACGCGAGTGCCAACGGGTAACAAGTGACTGATGATCTCCAGAACGACCTCGAGCGTCTCCAGATTAGGGATGAGCCCTAGCTTGCACACGACGGGCGCCGTGATGTCTTCGAGCAGGCATGTGGCTTGTGCCAGCAGCGCTGCCGCAGGCGTTGGCAGAATGGCCTGCACGCCGCGACTGTTTTGCGTTGTGAGGCAGGTCACCAGAGTCGCCGCGTAACAACCCAGCGACGCGGCAGTTTCAATGTCTGCTTGAATGCCCGCGCCTGCGGGGTCATGTCCGGCAATGACGAGCACCGTTGGGCGCCGTAAGATCTCAGGCTGAATTAAATCTTCCAACTCAGCGCTCTCTGTCGTGAGAAATTTGAGGGAGTCCACATGCAATGAGTGCTACGAAACGCTATTTCTGTCTGATTTGCGGCTTCATCTATGATGAGGCGATTGGTCTTCCGGACGAGGGAATTCTCCCCGGGACACCGTTTGAGTCGCTGCCGATGAATTGGACTTGTCCGGACTGTAAGGCGCGTAAGGAAGATTTTGAGCTCCTGTCTGAATAAGCGCTCGCTCAGGGTTTGATGACCGCAAGTACGACTGCGCCGACCAGAATCAGCACGGGGAACTCGTTAAGCCAACGATAAAACACATGGCTTCGCGAGTTTGAGTCCTGTGCAAAAACGCCGACCAGTCGTCCGAGATAGACGTGATAGACCACCAGCACGGCAACCAACAGTAGCTTGTAGTGCAGCCAGTGAGCAGCGCAGAAGTTTTCATAGCCAAGCATCCAGATCATTGATGCGCCAAATATCAGCGTGAGCACGCCTCCCGGGGTTGTGATACCCCGATAGAGCTTGCGCTCCATGACCTTGAAGCGCTCAATGCTAAGCTCATCGGCACTTTGCGCGTGGTAGACAAAGAGTCTGGGCAGGTAAAACAAACCGGCAAACCACGTGACCATGCTGATGATGTGCAGCGATTTCAGCCAGAGATACATGATGGGCAGCGTTCCAGTAGCTATGAGCAGGAACTATACTGAATCCGAGCGCCGGTAGCCTCCCGCAACTGCCTATTGCCTCACCCCTTGGTCACATATCAAATCTCCGGTTAAAAAATGGCGCAGTTGTTTGGCATTTCAGGACTGTTCGGTGGCCGAAAAAGGCACGCCGCGCGTATCGAATCGTTGATTGGTCAACAGACAACCGTCAACGGAGAATTGGTCTTTTCAGGGGGGCTGCATGTTGATGGAACTATCGTTGGCGCCGTGTCTAGCCTTGAAAAGGCGAACGCCGTCCTCACCGTTAGTGTAAAAGGCTCCATTAAAGGAGACGTCAATGTCCCGCGGGTCATTCTGGACGGCGTGGTGACGGGAGACGTGTTCGCAAGCGAGCACATTGAATTGGCCGCGAACGCCAGAGTGCACGGTGACGTCCATTACCGATTGATTGAAATGGCGATGGGTGCTGAGGTAAACGGCAAATTGGTCAGAATCACCGATTCTGATCGACCGCCCTTGGCGTTGACGCATAACAGTTCTGAGGACAGCGGGAATAATCCCGAATAACAGCCCGTATCAAGTTACGGCGAGGAAACAATCCATGAATTCTTTCGAGCAAATTCCTCCAGCACTTAATTTTTCTGATGCTGCCGCCCTGAAGGTCAAAGAATTAATAGATGAAGAGGGCGATCAGTCCTTGATGTTGAGAGTGTTTATTTCCGGCGGCGGTTGCTCTGGTTTCCAGTATGGCTTCACGTTTGATCAGGCCGAAGGAGATGGCGATACGGTGGTGGAAAATCGGGGCGTTAAGCTCTTGATTGATCCCATGAGCATTCAGTATTTGAGCGGTGCCGAAATCGACTACAGCGAAGGCCTTGAGGGGGCGCAGTTTGTGATTCGAAACCCCAACGCCACCACCACCTGCGGTTGCGGCTCGTCCTTTTCTGTCTAACCCTTAGCCATCATTGTTCAGTTCGGGTGGTGAACGCCGCCCAGCACCACACTGCGGGCAGCTCCCGTCACCGATGGGAGGTTGCCCGGCTCATTGCTCAGTCGACGCGCCGCCAGCCACGCAAACGCACAAGCTTCTACGGCAGATGCCGGAATTCCCAGCTGGTCTGTGCTAACAATTTCCACGCCCAAGAGTTGGGCGCGAATTCTGTCCAGCAGATAGCTGTTATTGACGCCACCGCCGCATATCGCCAACTGTCGGCAGTGAGGTAGCGCGCTTTTGAGCGAGCGAGCGACCGAACAGGCTGTCAATTCTACGAGCGTCGCTTGTATATCGGGGGACGATATCGGCGGTCCCGATGATCGCTTTTGGTAGCGTGCCAACCATTCGAGATTGAAATAGTCCCGGCCGGAGGATTTGGGGCCGGCTAGCGCGAAATACTGATCGCTTAACAATAATTCGAGCAGCGCGCGAGAGACATTACCGGAACGCGCCCACGCGCCATCCGCGTCGTAGGAAGTGCCTGAATGGTTTTGAATCCATCGGTCAAACAATGTATTTCCAGGTCCGGTGTCGAAGCCGAAAACCTCGCCAGTCGACTTAAACAATGTCAGGTTCGCGATGCCGCCGATATTGAGCACAGCGTGTTCTGAATGGCCTTGACCAAAGGCAAAATGGTGAAATGCAGGGACCAAGGGCGCACCTTGTCCTCCTGCGGCCAGATCCTTGGCTCGAAAATCCCCTACGGTTGTTATGCCCGTCTGATAAGCGATGACCGCGGGGTCACCGATTTGAAGGCTGAACGGATTAGCGAGGTTGGGTCGATGAAGTAGCGTTTGGCCGTGGCTGCCGATCGCGACGATGTGTTCGGATGCAATGTTCAGACTTCTTAGCAGCGCCTTTGTCACCGCCGCGAACGCTTTGGCTACCGCGATATGCAGGGTGCCTAAGGTTTCCAGATCAACGAGGTTAGTGCTGATGACAGCTTCAAGCGCTGACTTGAGTTCTGACGTATAGGCGTCTTCACGGTACCCGATCAGCGATATTGAGGTATCTGCGATTCGCACTAGCGCAGCATCGACCCCATCCATGCTGGTCCCGGACATTAGCCCAATGTAGAGGCCTTCATTCATAACAGCTGTGCATTGTTAGTTGGCGATAGACGCCGGACTGCTGTCATTCTTGGATACGGCCGTTTCCCGGTGGGTGCCCGAGTCGGTGGCGATGCCGTCAAGCTGGCTAACTGCCGGCGCCACCCGCTTGAGGAACTCGGCCAGGTATTTTTTCTCGAGCGGAATTGCCTGCGGTAACTTCGCCGTCAGAGGATCTACATGCACGCCATCCACTCTGAATTCGTAATGCAGGTGTGGCCCAGTGGCTAAGCCAGTTTTTCCAACGTAGCCGATCAATTGCCCTTGTTTGACGGCGTCGCCTCGCGAAATCCCAGCCGCGAATTTCATCATGTGCCCGTACAGCGTGCTGTACCGGTCTCCATGCTTAAGCACCAGCACGTTCCCGTATCCATTTTGCACGCCGGCAAAGTCAATTCTCCCGTTGGCAACTGCACGGACCGGGGTTCCCATTGGGGCCGCGTAATCAACACCTTTATGAGCGCGAATCCGATTAAGGATCGGGTGCATGCGCCCAAGATTGAACCGCGAACTTACTTTGGTGAAGTTCAATGGCGCCAGCAAAAAGGCCTTCTTCATTGCTTCGCCAAATTGATTGTAGTAGCCGTCAGCCCCATTGGCCCCGCTGAAATAGAATGCCCGATGGCGCTTTCCATCGTTGAAAAATTCGGCGGCCAAAATTTTCCCAGTGCCCATCTTCTCGCCGTTTCTGAAGATTTCTTCGAAAACAATTTTAAACTTATCGCCTCGTTTGATATCGCGGACGAAGTCGACATCCCAGCCAAATAAATCAGCGAACTGCATGATCAACCGCTCAGGAACACCAGCCTCCAGGAGGTCTGTGAAGAGCGACCGACTGATGCTGCCCGCAGCGGTGGCAACTTTTAGTTCCGGTGTAATTGACTCGATCGAAACTAAAAACCGGTCGTCTTTGCGCACGGCTTTGAGCGTATTGAAATCGTCTATGGGGTATGACAGCCCGTCCAATTTTTGTCTGTCACGCAAGAAGCTTACAGATGCCCCAACTCGCAATTCAGCGAGCGAACGGCGCGCTCTGGGGTCAGCCAACATGCTGGCTAAATCGTCTAGAGGTAAACCGCGACGGGAAAAAATTTTTGAGAGACTGTCCCGCGGACGGATTTGCTCACTGTCCCAGTGGCCGCTTAATGAGGTGATATCGCTAGCGGCAACTAAAGGGTTCGACCCAACGCTCGTTGTAGGCACTTTGGGCTCAAAAGGTAGCCTTTGTTGCTTCGCCGACAACGGAGGGAAATTGCTTGTTCTTCTTGAGTCAGGTTGCAGTCCTGTCCTTTCTTGAAACTCCGGCAAGGCTGGGGAGTGGGGAATGTGGTAGCGCAGAGTTGACCGGAAAAACAGGTTGCCTCCGAGCAGACCAATCACGAGCAGCACCGCCGCGACCGCAACGGGGCGTGTTCTCGCCGGTCGGTTGCGGCAAGAGTGATTCGCATATTTGACCGAACGTTGATAACGCAACACAGCCCCCAAGTAGTCAGGAACCTTAGCCCGCGCCCCCACACCGGTCAATTATCGAGACCGAAGCTCTATGCTAGTCTCAGAATCTCTTCCAATTCGAAATGACTTTTATGACGTCAGAGCTTGATTTGCTGGGCCGCGGTGCAGTGGAAATTATTCCGGGGGAGCAATTTAAAGCCCAAATTTATTCCGGCAGAAAGCTCAGGATCAAGGCAGGTTTCGACCCGACTGCGCCTGATCTTCACCTTGGACACACGGTGCTATTAACCAAGCTGAGGCACTTTCAGGACCAAGGGCACCACATCATCTTCCTTATCGGCGACTTCACTGCACGAATCGGAGACCCCACAGGAAAAAACGTGACCCGCCCGCCTCTCGCAGCAGAAGAAGTCCGAAAGAATGCAGAAACTTATCAGGAGCAGGCATTCAAGGTCCTGGATCGAGAAAAAACTGAGGTTGTCTTTAACTCGACATGGATTGAACCACTGGGCTCCGCAGGGCTCGTTAAGCTGGCATCTCAATTTACCGTAGCCCGGATGATGGAGCGGGACGATTTCCGCAAGCGGTACGCCAGCGAGGTGCCGATCTCGATCCACGAGTTCCTTTACCCTCTGCTCCAAGGCTACGACTCAGTACATCTCAGGGCCGATGTTGAATTGGGGGGGACTGACCAGAAGTTTAATCTGCTTGTGGGCCGGCACCTTCAGGGCGCTTGCTCGCAGACCCCACAAACTATCATGACGTTGCCATTGCTTGAGGGAACAGATGGCACCATGAAAATGTCCAAATCAGCGGGAAATTACATTGGCATCTCAGAATCTCCTGACTCCATGTTTGGGAAGCTCATGTCCATTTCCGATGAACTCATGTGGAGGTATCTGAGCCTTTTAAGCCTCCAGACGACCGAATCTCTAGAAAACCTGAAAGCCCAGGTAACGGCGGGCCGAAACCCCAGAGACGTCAAACTAGAACTATCAACCGAACTCGTAAGCAGGTTCCACAGCCACTCCTTGGCTAAGGGTGCGTGCGAACGCTGGGTTTCCAGATTCTCGAAGAAGGAGCT
>Ga0114967_10001617_pt1:0-2500 | contig 18920 bp, 17 predicted proteins | sample M_130628_MF_Meta_FD_92639 | JGI IMG/M metagenome (GOLD analysis project Ga0114967, IMG submission 92639) | Freshwater microbial communities from Lake Montjoie, Canada to study carbon cycling - M_130628_MF_MetaG | ecosystem: Environmental > Aquatic > Freshwater > Lake | place: Lake... | reverse complement strand
TTGCGAACGCTTGAGGTTATATGGTCAAGCGAATAAGCGTATGTGGTGGATGCCTAGGCGACAGGAGGCGATGAAGGACGTGTTAGCCTGCGAAAAGCTTCGGGGAGCTGGCAAAGAGCTTTGATCCGAAGATGTCCGAATGGGGAAACCCGGCCGCAAGGTCATCTTGCCTTGAATACATAGAGGCATGAAGCAATACCCGGGGAACTGAAACATCTAAGTACCCGGAGGAAAAGAAATCAACCGAGATTCCCTCAGTAGTGGCGAGCGAACGGGGAGAAGCCCTAAACCCGGCAATGCGAAATTAGAACGCTCTGGAAAGTGCGGCCATAGTGGGTGATAGCCCCGTATATTAAAACAAACTGCCGGTTATTCGAGTAGAACGGGACACGTGAAATCCTGTTTGAATATGGGGGGACCATCCTCCAAGGCTAAATACTACCTGTCGACCGATAGTGAACTAGTACCGTGAGGGAAAGGCGAAAAGAACCCCGGAGAGGGGAGTGAAATAGACCCTGAAACCGCATACGTACAAGCAGTCGGAGCCCCCTTGCGGGGTGACGGCGTACCTTTTGTATAATGGGTCAGCGACTTACTTCTCAGTGGCGAGCTTAACCGAATAGGGGAGGCGTAGGGAAACCGAGTCTTAATAGGGCGATTTAGTCGCTGGGAGTAGACCCGAAACCGGGCGATCTATCCATGGCCAGGGTGAAGGCAGGGTAGTACCTGCTGGAGGCCCGAACCCACTCCTGTTGAAAAAGTAGGGGATGAGCTGTGGATAGGAGTGAAAGGCTAATCAAGCTCGGAGATAGCTGGTTCTCCTCGAAAGCTATTTAGGTAGCGCCTCGTGTCTCACTCTCAGGGGTAGAGCACTGTTATGGCTAGGGGGCCCTCAGGGGCTTACCAAACCATTGCAAACTCCGAATACTGAGAAGTGCAATCACGGGAGACACACGGCGGGTGATAAGGTCCGTCGTGAAAAGGGAAACAGCCCAGACCGCCAGCTAAGGTCCCAAAGTTACAGCTCAGTGGTGAACGATGTGGGAAGGCTAAAACAGCCAGGAGGTTGGCTTAGAAGCAGCCATCCTTTAAAGAAAGCGTAATAGCTCACTGGTCGAGTCGGCCTGCGCGGAAGATATAACGGGGCTAAGCTGTACACCGAAGCTGCGGATGCCGAAAGGCATGGTAGAGGAGCGTTCCGTACGCCTGCGAAGGTGTGTCGTAAGGCATGCTGGAGGTATCGGAAGTGCGAATGCTGACATGAGTAGCGATAATGCGGGTGAAAAACCCGCACGCCGAAAGCCCAAGGTTTCCTGCGCAACGTTAATCGGCGCAGGGTGAGTCGGCCCCTAAGGCGAGGCTGAAAAGCGTAGTCGATGGAAAACAGGCTAATATTCCTGTACCTCTTGGTACTGCGATGGGGAGACGGAGAAGGCTAATTCAGCCAGGCGTTGGATGTCCTGGTTTAAGCGTGTAGGAAGCTTCCTTAGGCAAATCCGGGGAGGCAATTCTGAGGCGTGATGACGAGTCCATTAGGGCGAAGTGAATGATGCCATGCTTCCAAGAAAATCCTCTAAGCTTCAGGTACCAAAGACCGTACCCGAAACCGACACAGGTGGGCAGGGAGAGAATCCTAAGGCGTTTGAGAGAACTCTGGTGAAGGAACTAGGCAAAATAGCACCGTAACTTCGGGAGAAGGTGTGCCTCCGCTAGGTGAAGGGCCTGCGCCCGGAGCCGATGGAGGTCGCAGTGACCAGGTGGCCGCGACTGTTTATTAAAAACACAGCACTCTGCAAACACGAAAGTGGACGTATAGGGTGTGACGCCTGCCCGGTGCCGGAAGGTTAATTGATGGGGTCAGCCGAAAGGCAAAGCTCTTGATCGAAGCCCCGGTAAACGGCGGCCGTAACTATAACGGTCCTAAGGTAGCGAAATTCCTTGTCGGGTAAGTTCCGACCTGCACGAATGGCGTAACGATGGCCACGCTGTCTCCACCAGAGACTCAGCGAAATTGAATTCGCTGTTAAGATGCAGTGTACCCGCGGCTAGACGGAAAGACCCCGTGAACCTTTACTATAGCTTTGCACTGGACTTTGAACATGCTTGTGTAGGATAGGTGGGAGGCTTTGAAGTCGTGACGCCAGTCATGATGGAGCCAACCTTGAAATACCACCCTGGCGTGTTCGGGGTTCTAACCTAGGCCCGTTATCCGGGTCAGAGACAGTGTATGGTGGGTAGTTTGACTGGGGCGGTCTCCTCCCAAAGAGTAACGGAGGAGCACAAAGGTGTTCTCAGCGCGGTCGGAAATCGCGCAATGAGTGTAAAGGCAGAAGAACGCTTGACTGCGAGACAGACAAGTCGAGCAGGTACGAAAGTAGGTCTTAGTGATCCGGTGGTTCTGTATGGAAGGGCCATCGCTCAACGGATAAAAGGTACTCCGGGGATAACAGGCTGATTCCTCCCAAGAGTTCATATCGACGGGGGAGTTTGGCACCTCGAT
>Ga0114967_10001616_pt1 | contig 18920 bp, 15 predicted proteins | sample M_130628_MF_Meta_FD_92639 | JGI IMG/M metagenome (GOLD analysis project Ga0114967, IMG submission 92639) | Freshwater microbial communities from Lake Montjoie, Canada to study carbon cycling - M_130628_MF_MetaG | ecosystem: Environmental > Aquatic > Freshwater > Lake | place: Lake Montjoie... | reverse complement strand
GTGAGTAAAATATTTATGACTCATATAGTCATATGTTTCAAATGCTCTTTTAAGATCGTGTGGCCAAATGGCAAGACTTACGCGCATCCAAAGATGTTGTGGGCGTTCCAAAATCTTACGATTAGAGTCACGTAGTGGGTATGATTTTTCAAGAGTTTTAAATCCAAAATAATCAAAGAGATAATCTCGGTCGTAATCAATCTTAGCATCGATATCTTTACCGTGTGTTTTTACAAGTTCTGCTATCTCATTATTTACGTATGAAATTACTTCTCCAGTTTTATGGTTTACTTGATTATTAAGTGCTAACATGACATTTGTAAAGGATGAATCTGTATTTTTCTGATGATTACTTACTGCGATACGACTTGCGAGAGTTCCATAATCTGGATGGGTTGTAGAAAGAGAAGCGGCTAGTTGACCTGTAAGCTCATCAATTTCACTTGTTTTTACACCATCATAGATACGAGCAAGAACTTGCTGCGTAAGTGAATCGGGGTTTACATGAAGACCTTTTGATGCTTTACGAATCCTTCCTAAAATCTTATCAAATGAGATAGGTTCAGATGAACCATTACGCTTTGACACTTTCATGCTAAATGTCATTTTGATAAATCAAACTTCTAATAAGCGAAATTTGTCAAAAAATAAAAATCAATTTTATATAGTTTGGATGAATAAAGGTGTGTGTGTTTTTGATTTAGACAACACTTTGGGTGATTTTAGAGCAATAGATTTTTTTGGATTACTCTTTGAGCCCAAAGTATTACCAAATTTATATAATATGAATAGTACTGATGAGAGATACTATAATTCAATTATAAAGAACTATGATGACGATATGTTTGACTTTATGGAAAAGTTACGAAATACTTTTGAAAAAGAGATTCATTTAAAAGATTTAGATGAAGAGGTTTTACGCCCTCATATTAAAGAGATTCTAAATCCTCTTATTCAAGAATTTAAAAAAGATAATCTAGAAGGTTTTATAATATATTCAAATAATGCCAATTTATACTCATTAGAATATGCTGGAAGAGCAATTGAAAAACTTTTTAATGTAAAAAATCTTTTTATAAAATATTTGGATAGAAACAATAGGTTAAGAGATAAGTATGATGGTCAAAGAACTGGTAGTAGAGCAAAAATGGTAAATACTATCAAATTTATTTTACCAAATTTAAAAGATAAAAATATTTTGTTTATGGATGATTTAATTCATAATGATTTTTATACAACACCCGAATTAACCTATGTACATGTTCCTAGATATGAAACTAATATACCAGATAGTAAGTTAGATGAGATATATGGTGTTTTTCAAACAATCTTTAATTCAATGCCAGAGAGAGAACAAGAAAAATTTTTTAAACTTTTTCATATTAAAAACTATATTAGAGTAAATAATCTAGAAGATACAAAAAAGAAATATTTAGAGTATTCTGTTGGTTCAGATAATATAAATGATTTTAAAGAAAATTTACATATGATAAATGATAAGATAAGAAAATTTGCTAATAGTTTACAAAATTCTAAGGGGGGTTCTGTTAGTAGAAAAAGACGTAAATCTAGAAGAACATATAAACGTAGGAGATTACAGAAATATTATGTTGATGAAAGCTAAATTTTATCTTTCTCGAACTTGAGTAACTTAGTTTTTGTAATAATACGACTTGTAATATTCATAGTCTCTAATTCTTGAAGTAGTAACTTATAAGCGTAAGGGATTTCAATCGCACTGAAATTTGTAGTATTTCCACAGCCACGACAGCACCAGATTCCTTCTTTAGGATTACTTAACGCAATCAATCCACAGTCACGACATGTGTGGCAACGAAATAGATCACTACATTCCATAAATCGTTCTTTAGTAAACTCACTAACGCCATGTGCGATTACGCAATCACGCTCCATCTCACCAAAACGGAGACCTCCTTCGCGAGCGCGACCTTCTGCTGGTTGACGTGTAAGCATTACAAGAGGACCTGATGAACGAGAATGAATCTTATCTGCTGAGCAATGGCGCAAACGCTGATAGTATACTGGTCCAGTAAAGATACTTGTTTCCATCATACGCCCAGTAAAACCGTTATAGAGGATTTCATTACCATAAGGTTCCATCCCAAGTTTATCTCGCATAATAGAAGCAAGTCCATCAATTGTTACATCATTGAATGGGCTGCCGTCACCCAAACATCCTAGCTCGCAAGATACTTTACCAAGAAGAGTTTCCATGAATTGCGCAATAGTCATTCTTGATGGGATACAATGAGGATTAATAATAATATCTGGAATAATACCAGAAGCAGTCTGAGGCATATCTTGAGGATTCAGAATCATACCCATAGTGCCTTTCTGACCGTGACGAGAACTAAACTTATCACCGATTTCAGGAATGCGATCTTGTCGCACTCGCACTTTCACAAAACTGTATCCTTCACCATTACGATTCTTAAAGATTTTATCTACCCAGCCAGTTTCATTATTACGAATGGTGCGACTAACATCACGAAGACGTTTTGAACCGCTTGGTAGAACTACACCAGTTGGAACACGAATAGGAACAACTTTACCAATCAGAATGTCATCCGCATCAACATACGTATTTTCAGGAACAAACCCATCTCCATCTAACTTACTATAGTTTGCGTTTTTCATCTGTTTTGTTGTAGAGTTATCAGGTTTTACAAACTTTTCTTCTTCACCAGAACTCTGATTCTTTCTTTCTTCATCTTTATACGTGCGATAGAAGATTGAACGGAATAGACCTCTATCTAACGCAGCACGATTAATCATGATAGAATCTTCTTGATTATAACCAGTATAAGTCATGATAGCAACAGTTACATTCTGACCAGAAGGCATACTTTGAGCACCATAGAATTTAGACATGTATGGAGATACAAAAGGCACTTGTGGATAACATAGAACGTGGGCCATTGTATCAAATCTATCTTTAAAATTTAGAGCATACATTCCCATTGATTGTTTACCCATGGCAGATTGATAACTATTTCTTGGCGATTGATTATGGTCAGGGAATGGGATATTTGATGCGAGTGTCCCAAGAATAGTGGAAGGATGAAGTTCCATATGGGTGTGTTGCTCGTTTAATTCTTCAGGTTTCATCGCAATATAACATCCTTCTGTTTCACCAGGATCAATATACTCAATTAAATTATTTCCAGATGGTGAACTCCAGAGAAGTAGTTCATTCCAAGTTTGTGCACTATTAATCTGTTTGAGTAGTTCACCAGTTTTATCTTGCGCAATTTCACGAATAGTTTCTCCAACATAAAGTGGACGAAGAAGACGACCAGCCTCAGTTGTAAGCCAGAGTTCTTTGAATTGGGGTTTCCAAATAATTCCAGTAAACATATGAATTTTACCAGAGCGTTTGGCTTTATGAAGATTATCTACTGTAGGAATGGTATCTTCGTGAGTCATGTTACCAATCCACGCTCCATTTACAAACAAACGAACAAGTTTATGTTTTTGTTCAATAGTAGATTTTTCAAGTGGAATACAAGTTCCTAACTTCTTAATATAATCTTTTAGAATATTTACATTTGAGTAGATACTCACACTAGCAGTTCCACTTAAATTTTTTACAACACCTACACTATGACCTTCTGGTGTTTCAGAAGGACAGATATAACCCCATTGAGTATTATGAAGCTTACGAGGCGGAATTAGTTTACCAGTTTTTTCAATAGGTGTGCTGACACGACGCAAGTGTGAAAGACCAGAAATATAGTTGAGACGATTTAGAACCTGTGATACACCAATCTTGGTTGGTCCACCAATTTTTGCGGAACCAAAATTACCAGTCGCTAAACTAGTTTTTAGTCCAACTTCCATAATAACACTCTTAATTATTTTATTGATATTACTGGCGTTTACAATATCTTCAAAGTTACCTGAAGCACGCCAACTACCGTTATGAATTTCTTTTGATAGACTAGAACGAATATCCTTAACCATCTTATTATTGAAGTATGTGCGAAATAGTGAGGCAAGTAGAAATCCTGGCAAGTCTACACGTTTATTAGGATAAGCATCTCGGTCATCAATAGGAATCTTTGAAGATGCGACCCAGAGTAGTTTTCGCGTCATATGTGCCAGAAAACACGCTTTGGCATAGTTATCTTTATCAGTTAGACCAACATGAGGAAAGAGTTCAGTATGAAGAAGGTCATTAATTTTCATAGTATTCTGTTTTGAGTGTTTTGAGGCAGATACATTCATCTCATTTGCTAGATAAAGTTGTGCTTCTTCTTGTGTTTTAATAAATGATGATTCTTGAATTGATTCATCAAAGAGACTAATATATGTTCTATCTTCATTACTACCTTGAATTAAATCAAGAATATCTTTATCTTTTGTAACTCCTAGAGCACGAAACAGAATAAAGAGTGGAATATCAGTCTTAATACGAGGAATATTGCTTTTTAGAAGATGAATCTGTGAATTCTTTGGATGATATACAATCTTTACAAGATTACTTTTAGGAACTTGATCATTATCAGGACCAATACTCTTTACTTCAATTACTTCAATATCTTTATTATTTGATTTGTTATTTCGAAATACAAATGGACGATTTTCACTCATTCGCTCTTGACTAATAATTACACGCTCACCGCCAGAAACAATGAAGTAGCCACCAGCATCTTCAGGGCACTCACCAAGAACTTTAGGATTAACATAAGTCTGAACATGAAGCAGACAGTATTTACTACCAACCATAACTGGAATCTTACCCATATGGACATTAGGGAATAGACGCTCTCTTACTGTTCGTTCGCCATTACAAGTATTATCAATAAATACTGTTTTAACACGAACATCTACAAAGAGAGGAGAAGCGTATGTTAAGTTACGTAGACGGGCATCGTTTGGCATCATAGGTAGAACTGCGCCATTATTTTCAAAGATTGTAGGTTTACGAAAGGCAATATTTTCAAATGACATTTGAATCTCGTATTCGTATTTTGGACCATTAAATTCAGATGCTACTACACCATTCACACCCATTAGAGCGTTTGCTGCGGATGTAGATAATCCTGTAGCAGATGCTAAAGCGGAACGAGGACCAGAAAGAGGAACCTCTGGTGAGCCACGAATAGTAATTGGATTTACATTTTGAATAATATCAGGAATATCAATATCCATAAATGTATTGAATGATTCAATCTGATGGAAAACAATGTGCCTACCCTCACACTGACTGAAATACTTATTTAATACAGAGTGATACGAGGGATACATTTTCGGAATACTATTTTTTTCAGTTTCTATCCTTTTAATTTTATAAATTTTTTGTTGAGGCTAAAGTTTCTTAATAAACTAGATAAAATTTCTTTATATAGTTTAGTTGGATGTCTGATACAAAAGAAATTACTTTAACTGGGGTGGCCGCAGATAGTTATACACATAAAGGTAAACGTCGTTCTAGAAAAAATCAAAATGCTGGTGGAAGCACACAAGGAGCGATAGTCCAACTTCAGAGTACAACATCTTCAAGTGAAAATCCTACGGCTACTATTGAAGGAACAAATCCTTCTAAAATAGCAGCTGTTGCTGCTCCAGTTCAGGATGGTGGAAAGACAAAAGTAGTTTTGAAGGCACCTTCCAAAAAAAGTAGTAAAGTTATACTTTCTGTAACCAAAACCCCTGTTATAAAAACTACTAGTCTTGTATCTAATAAAAAAACAAGAAAATCTTCTAAAAAGATTTCATTTTCATTAAAGAATCTTCGTAAAAAATTAACTAAGGCAAAAACAATAAAAAAAAGTTCTGAAGAAAAATCATTAGAAGAAATTAAAAAGATTCTAGTTCAAGCAAAACTAATTAAGGCGGAATCAAAAGCCCCAGAATCTATGATAAGACAGATATATAATGATTATATGACCTTAAAGCACAAAGCGCTTTAAGGCTAACCTTAATAACTTCGTTATTAAGGACCTTAAAGCATAAGGCTCTTTAGAGCCTACTGCTAGATTTGCGAAGCAAAGAAAGCACAAAGCGCTTTAAGGACCTTAAAGCATAAGGCTCTTTAGAGCCTACTGTTAAAATTTTTCTTTGAAAAATGAAACACAAAGCCTTATATGTTTTTTATCTATTATATTAGTAATGCTTGTAGGAAAGAAAGAGTACGGAAGTTGGAAAGATGGTTCATCAATTTATAAAGATAGTAAAGGATACTATATAGTTGCGGTTAATTCTATGAATGGCCCTGAATATAAAAAATATCTTAAAAAGTGGAAACCTGATACTGATGAACCAGAATTATGTTTAGTGAAAAACCGATGGACTAAGTGTAAAAAGAAGAAAATAAATAAAACACATAAAACTAAAAGAAGTTAAAGCCTTAACACTATATACATATAAGAAGATGCGAGAAGAATATCAAAAGCTCTATAAAGAGCATTCACAAAAATATGGTCCAAATACATGCATTTTTCTAGAAGTTGGTAAGTTCTATGAAATGTATGACAGTATAAACGAAGAAACTGGGATCGGAGAAACATCAATGCAAAGAGCAGTTGCTCTACTAAATATTCAACTATCTTATAAAGATAATAATGATCTATTCGCTGGAATCCCAGAACAATCTCTACATAAGTTTGCTTCTATTCTTACACGAGAAGGTTGGACAGTAGTTGTTATAGATCAAGTAAAGGATATACAAAATAAAGTTATTTCTAGAAATGTTTCTCAAATTCTTTCGCCAGGAACACATGTAGAATCGTTTTCACAAGATTCTGCCTTTATTGGTTGTTTGCTTTTAGAACAAATCAGTGAAAATTTAGCACCAAAGTTTTCTGTTAGTATAGCGGATATTTCTACAGGTCGCTGTTATAGTTATGAATCAAAGCTAGAAGGAAAATATAATTCTTGGAATTTTGACAGACTATTACATTTTTTTCAAGTTCATCCTATTCGAGAACTATTAATTCTTCATAAAAAAATGCTAGTGCCTAATGAACAGTATTTTAAACAGAATCTTGGTATTCCATATAGTTTAATTCATATTAAACCATACAAATCTGTTATAGACCTTGAAGAGTTAATGAATAGTTCATTTAAAAATAAATCTATGCTAAGTATGACTGATTTTTTAAAGATTCAACCACAAAGTTTAATGGAACAGAGTTTTACTAGTCTTTTATTTTTCTTAGAAGAACATTTTCCCTCAAAAAAACAGATTTTAGAGGAACATTCTGTTTGGAATCCAGATATTAGTGTTTATCTAGGAAATAACGTATTGAATCAATTAAATTTTATTTCTAATTCTAGTGAATCTATTCTTTCATATTTTCAGAAAACGTTTACTCCACTTGGAAAACGAGGAATTGTAGAACGATTACTTTATCCTCTTTCAGATATTGATATTCTTTCAATGAGAGTTTATAAGCTAGAAAAGGTAATTCAAATGGAACCTACTAAGAAAAAACAAATTGAAAATTATTTAAAACAGATTTCTGATTTACAGAGAATTCATCATAAGTTTTTTTCATATAATTTAAATGCCATAGATATATTAAATTTATACCAAAGTTATACAAGAATTATTGATATCATGGAGTTATATGAAACAAATGATATTATTAAAGATAATCTAATAAATTATTTAGAAGAATTTAAAAAAATATTTAGTATTGAAAAGGCAAAATTATATTCAGATGATATTAGTTTTTTAAATAATGAGTTAGCGCCAAAAACATTTTTAATTGAAAATAAAATTCAAGAACAGAAAGAAAAAGCAAATGAATTTCTTAAAAAGGTAAATGATTTTTCTAATGAAACATTTAAATTTGAAGAGAAAGAATCAAATATTTTTAGCATTGACGGAACGCGAAGAATGGTAACAAATTTAGATACAACTCTAAAAAATAAAAAGAAAGAATTATGGCCTCATCCAGATATGAATGTTGTTATTCGTAAAAATAATGGTTCTATACATACCTCATATTTAGATGAGCTTCATACAACTATGTTGTATATTCGTTCAAGTCTAAAAGAAGCAGTAAAATTTGAGTTACCACCACTATGTAATAGATTAATAGATTCATTTAGAAATTTATGGCTTGAAATAGAAGATTATGTAACAGATATTGATATACTGTTTACGATGGCAAAAGTTTCTAAAGAAAAGAATTTTGTAAAACCTATGTTTGAAGATAATAGTAATAGTTCTGGAGTTCAAATTACTGGATTAAGACATCCTCTTATTGAATCCCAAAATTCTACACAAACATATGTAAAACATAATGTAAATTTAGACGCTAATGGATGGTTGTTATATGGGATGAACGCATCTGGTAAATCATCATTAATGAAAGCAGTAGGTATTTCTGTTCTACTAGCACAAGTAGGTTGTTTTGTTCCCGCGGATTCTCTTATACTAAAACCTTATAAGGGAATTTATACACGAATTTTAAATCAAGATAATATATATGCTGGTTTATCTTCATTTGCGGTAGAAATGTTAGAATTAAGAGAAATTCTTAAGAAGGCAGATCAGTATAGTTTGGTTCTAGGAGATGAATTATGTTCTGGAACAGAATCTGTATCCGCTACTTCATTAGTAGCTTCTGGAATAATCTGGCTTCATAGAAAGAATACATCATTTATTTTTGCCACGCACTATCATGGATTAAATGATATTCCACAAGTTAAAAGTCTTAAAAATCTAAAAATTTATCATTTGAAAGTTCATTATGATCCTATTAAAGATATTCTTGTGTATGACAGAAATCTTGAAGAAGGTTCTGGAAGCACGTATTATGGATTAGAAGTTGCTAAAGCGATGAATATTCCTCACGAATACTTAGAATTAGCGAATGAAATACGAAAAGAAATTATAGGTTCAAAAGTTAAAACTTCTCAATACAATAACGAAGTTCTAGTAAAATCATGTGAAATCTGTAAGTGTTCAAATACTAATATTTTAGAGGTTCATCATATTACTCAACAAAAAGATGCTAATAAAGATGGATTCTTAGAATCTGGAATACATAAGAATCATAAAAGTAATTTAATTGTATTATGTTCTAAATGTCATGATGATTATCATGCGAATAAACTTATAATTAGTCCAGCAAAACAAACATCTGAAGGAGTTGAGAGAGTTATTCAAAAAGTAGATACAATTCAAAAAAAAAGCAAATGGAATAATGAACAGTTAGAAACAATTCATTGTTATTTGAAGAAATTCAGTAATTTAGGACTAAAACGAATTAAATTTGAATTAGAAAATGACAAAGATATTATTATAAGTGAAAGTTCTTTAAGAACTATTATAAAAGAGATTAACTAAACTCTACGTAGATGTTACAGTAGGTGTAACACCTTGAGGCATAGCAATATAAGTCATGGGACCAGTATCTCCTTTAGGGCCTTGAGGGCCAGCAGGACCAGCAGGACCAGCAGGGCCTGGAGGACCTTGGGGACCCGGAGGTCCAGCCACAACACCATTGCTCGTAACACCATTATTTTTAATCTGATCTAGTTCTTTGCGTAGAGTTTCAACAGCACTTTCTAAAGCGCGAACTTTACGTCCAAGAGGATTTGAACCTAAATAATTGTTACCACTTGCGCTTGATACAGAAGACATTTCTGAAACAAAGATATAATCAAAAAAAATCTTCAAAACGCAGTAACCCAAAAAAATTGGTTACTTTAAAATATATTTTATTATCATACTAGAAATGATTATTCCTATTCGTTGTATGAGTTGTGGAAAGACGTTAGCTGATAAGTGGAGATTCTATCAAGATGAAGTTAAAAAGATGAAGAAAAATTCAGATACAGTTGAGCGTTACTATTTTGATGGTAATACAATTCCTAATACACCTGAAAAGGCAGTTATGGATGCATTAAATCTAAAGAAAGCATGTTGTCGTAAGCATTTCTTGACGAATGTTGACCTAATGGATAGAATTTAAAATTAAGAAACTATTAGATGGAACTATTTTTACCTTCATTATTTATTCTAGTTTTAGTAGCAGTGGTTGTATTTTTAGTATTACCCCGATTTACACCTTTTGTAACAGTTACAATATGCTCTTCATTTTTAACATTAGCTATATTTTCTCATTTTAAGATGTATTCAAATGAGTATAAGAATTTAATGTTTTTAGATACATTAAAGGATAATTGGATATTTTTAATTGTAATAATTGTTGCAGGTTTAGCATTAGCTTCTTCAAACTTATTTACAGGTATTAAGATTAAGATTCCCAAAATAATCTTTAGCGATGATACAAAAAGTTCTAGTATTAGAGATTTAACAAATATTCCTTTTGATAAAATTAAAGATTTAGAAAGACAAGTATAATTAGATGGTAAAGAATAAAACAAGAAAACAGAAGAAAGAAACTTATGGTAAAATCTTAACAATTCCAATGTTACGAAAAGCTTTTGAGCATATTGATATGGAAACAAGAAAGATCTTAGCAAAACATCCTATTAATAAAGATTCTATATCTGAATTTCAAAAAGCTTGGAAGAAGTGTTTTAGCAAGACAATTGATTCTAAGACAGCAGAATCATACTTAATGTTACAGTCTAAAGTAAAGAATAAAAGTTCTAGGAAAACAAAGAAACAGAAAGGAGGATCTGCTCCTGTTGATTATATGTTACGCCCCGGAATTGATGGGACACATGGAAGTTATTTACCTTATGTAAGCAAGGGACTTGATTTTTATAATGATATAAATAATATCGCAATGGATGCTGACTGTGGGAAAATAGACTATACTCCTCAATTATCTAGCACAATGGGTTCTAACCAAGTTGGAGCAGGTGTTAGTGAACTTCTCTACAGTTTGACAAATCGCCCTATAATTCCAACATCCCCACCTTCTATTCTACAGGATTTACAGGATAGTGGTCTAGGAAAGACATTAGGAGCATCACCTAAACCAATTGAAACTCATTATCAAAAAGTATAATTAGTAAAAAAAGCACAATAATAAACCTTATAATTTATTAGGTTTATTATCATGAACAAAGATAATGATTCACGAAGTTATGCTGAAAGTTTATTACAAAAATATTTTAAAACTTTTGATTATCCTTTTACAGCACATCAATTAAATAGTTATGACCAATTTGTAGCAAATGATATACCTTCTATCATAAAATCTTCAAATCCTATACTGTTACTTGAAGATAAAATTGCTAATACGGATGAGTATACTTATCGTATTGAAATTTATGTAGGTGGTATTGAAGGTAATAAATTCTATGTTGGAACACCTACAGTATCTTTAAAAGACGGTAATGATATTCGTATAATGTATCCAAACGAAGCACGTCTACGCAATTTAACATATGCTTCAAACGTAGAAACAGATATTACTGTTAAAATAACATTTACAAGATACAACTCATCTGGAAAATTAGAATCAACTACTGTTCTACTTGATTCAAAAGATGAGCGATACAAATATTTAGGAAGAGTTCCACTTTTTCGTCTTCCAGTTATGTTACATTCTAGATACTGTCTTTTAAGAAATAAACCTAGTATTTTTCTACAAGAGGTTGGGGAAAGTCCATACGATTATGGAGGATATTTTATTGTAGATGGTTCAGAAAAAGTCTTAATTACAAGACAAGAACAAGCGTTTAATACATTATATATAACAAAACAAGAAAGAGATCCTAAGATTGAAATTTTTGCTTCAATACAGTGTTTAAATACAACAACAAAACAAGTAAAACGAGTAGCTTTTGGTTTTATAAAGAGCAGTAACACAATTGAAGTTAGTTTACCTTTTGTTCGCAAACCGATTCCGTTATTTGTTCTCTTTAGAGCATTCGGTGTTCAAACAGATGAAGACATATTACGTTTAATATTTCCAAATCCTGATGATGTAGAGACAAAGATTTTAGAACCGCTTCTCCATGAAAGTATGTTAAGCGCATACCCATTTGTTGATTCCTATTCTGCCATACAGTATATTAAAGTATTAACAAAAGGTTTCTCTGAGGCTCATGTATATAATATTTTATATAATCAAGTATTTATACATATTGATAATAAACCTATGAATAAAGCTATATTTTTAGCAGAGTGTGTAAGAAAAATTTTAAAAGTATATGCTAAGATTGATTCTAGCACCGACCGTGATGATATTCGTAATCAACGTTGTTTAACCTCTGGACTACTAACACGTATGTTATTTCAAAATACTTATACTAATTATGTAAAAGCTATATCACGTGCTATTGATAAAGAATACAAGTATAATACTACCATTTATGAAGGAGAGAACTTTTTGAATATATTTTTACCAGGTAATATGAATGCTCTATTTTTATTTGGATTTATTACTGATGGTATTAATAAAGGTTTCAAAGGAAAATGGTCTTCTGGTGTTGGAGAAGAGAAGTCTGGTGTATTACAACCTCTTTCTCGTCTTTCATACTTAGATTTCTTATCGCACTGTCGCCGTGTTGTATTAGATTTTGATACTGGTATGAAATTACAAGGTCCTCGTCGTTTACACACGACACAGTTTGGATACTTCTGCACTTCAGAAACTCCTGGCGGTTCAAGTATTGGAATTACTAAGAACTTATCAATTTTAACCGCCATAAGTTTATCAATGGATACAACTTTATTTAAGAGTTGGTTATTTAATAAAATGAGTTTACTGTATGCAAACGATTTAACACCACTTATGATGAAAGTAGCTGTGCCTGTCTATATAAATAATGGTATTGTTGGATATACATTAAAACCTGATGACTTAGTTAAAGTCTGTAAATTAATGAAACACACTGGTTGTTTACCCGCATATAGTTCAGTTAGTTTTAATATAAGAGAACGTTGTGTTTCATTGTTTTTTGATGAAGGACGTCCAGTAAGACCTTTAATTCATATTGAGAAAGGTATTTATCCTTACGAAAAAATAAAATCTATAAAGACATGGAGAGAACTAATAATTGGTAATTTTGAGAAAAATGCTGATATTGATATAGTATCAACAGTATTTAGAGACCCTTTAGTTAATGTAGAAAAACCGAGTGCTAGAGATTATATAGAATTATTAAGTCCCTATACTGGTATACTTGAATATGTAGACCCATATGAATCAAATGAATCGTATGTTGCTATGTATCCAGAATTAATAAAGAGAGAATCTACACACGTAGAACTCCATCCTTCTACCATGTTAGGTCTTTTAACATCGATGATTCCTTTCCCAAATCATATCAATCTCCACGTAATCAATTATCCTGTTCTCAATCAAAACAAGGAGTATCGATTCCATCTACTAATTTCAAAAATAGATTTGATAATCAAACCCATGTATTATGTTATGGTGAGGCACCATTAGTAAGAACATTATACTATGATTATGTAGCGGATGGGCAGATAGGTTATGGTCATAATTTAGTTTTAGCAATGGGTTGCTTCACCGGTTATAATCAAGAAGATGGTATAGTAATGAATGCTGATTCTTTTCAGAGAGGTATGTTTAGAAATATCACATATAGAAGTTACGAAGCGTTTGAAGAAGATGATGATAAGTCTCATACAAAGACACGTATTTCAAATCCGTCAAGTGTGCCAGGTTGGACTCGTCTGAAACCTGGAGTTGATTATAAGAAATTAGATGAACGAGGAATTGTGAAGAAAGGTGAATATGTAGATGAAAATACAGTTATAGTAGGACGTTATATTCAATCACAGAATGGTGAGATGAATGATGCTTCAGTAACTGCGCAAGTATGGACTAGTGGAATTGTAGAAGAAGTTTCTATAACAGTGAATAATAAAGGTTTATCAATAGTAAAGATTCGTGTAATTCAAGATAGAATTCCAGAACTAGGAGATAAATTTAGTAACAGACACGGTCAGAAAGGAACAATAGGAATGTTAATAAGAGGTTGTGATATGCCTAGAACCGAATCTGGTATGGTGCCAGATATGATGATGAATCCTCATGCTATTCCATCACGTATGACAATCGCTCAGCTCTTAGAATCAATGTTAGGTAAAGCCGCTTGTTTAGGAGGATTAATTGGAGATGCCACTGCGTTTATGAACGAAGGAGGTATTGAAAAGAATATTGGAGATATATTAGAGAATCAGTTTGGTTTTCAGAGATATGGTGAAGAGTTATTTTATGATGGTATGTCTGGTTCAATGATCCCTTCAACAATTTTTGTTGGGAATGTTTATACTATGCGCTTAAAACATATGGTAGAAGATAAGTGGAATGCACGTGGTTCTGGTAGAAGAGAACAGAAAACACATCAGCCGACAGGTGGAAGAGGAAATCAAGGAGGTTTGCGTATAGGTGAGATGGAACGTGATGCCTTATTAGGACATGGTATTAGTAGTTTTATAAAAGAATCTTATATGAAACGTTCAGATGGAACATCTATGATAATTTGTAACGGCTGTGGAACAGTCCCAATATACAATCTAAAAGATAATTTTTATGTATGCTCTTTATGTGATGGTCCTGTTCAGTTTGTGGGAGAATCATCAAGTAACTTTGAAATACTACCTACATTGAAACGAAGTGTAACAACACTATCTGAAGTAGAAATACCATATTCTTTAGAAGTATTAAACAAAGAATTAAATACTTACATGAACATGTATATGAGATTTTTGACTGGGAAAGATGTTACTTTATTAAAGAAGACTAAGTTTAGAGGAATGAAATATGAAGAAGTAAAAGAACTTCTAAAAGCAGAATTAAAACCAAGAATTATAGAAGATAATTATGAAACTGAAGCGAATGAAGAGCAACCTAATATAACAGTAAATGATGAACAATTAGAACTTTTGGGATCAGACAGGGAGACAGAACAAGAAGCAGAACAAGAAGCAGAACAAGGGAAGGCTCTGGAAGAATTACCTGAAATAAATGTAACTGCCGCAAAGAAACAGATTGATAGTGAGATTGTCTCAGAAGATAGAACACTTGATTTAGAAGATACTGATGATATAGAAGTGGTTAGAAGTGTAGCGGTGTCACAGCCATCGCAGATAATGATGCAACCGACGCAGATGATGATACAACCGACGCAGATGATGATGCAACCCTCACAAATAGTTACACAACAGCCATATGTTTTAGTTCCAATGAATACTGCGCAAGTTCCTTTACAAGTAGTATCATCACAGATTCCAAATGCTCCGCAAACATTAGTAGTTGATACGAGCCCACAAGCCATGGAAGCTGATGGTATAAATTTAACAGAAAGAGAAGTTCGCCCACTTAGGTCTATACTTAAGAGACCAAACTCTCCATCAAGATTTAATAGATCACCATCACCAACAAATTCAAAACAAACATTTTCAATAAATAAATTAGATTCAAATGAAACAGAAGAAGCTGCCCCAACATCCAAAACAAGAATTAATATTGTAAAAGAAGGTGAATAAAAATGTTAAAATTGATTTAAATCCTACCAAACATATAGTATTAGTAAAATGGATGCGCCAGTAATTGATATTCTATTCCGCAGTCGTAAAACTCTTTTAAAAATCTTAGAAGAAAAAGGTTATGATACTACTCCTTATGAAAAATTTAGTCCATGGGAAATTGAAGCAATGATTATTAGTGAAAAGAAAAATAATTTAAAGATGGAACTTGTTCATAAAGAAAATGAAACAAAATGTGTAGTTATTTATCGTCTTAATAGATTGAAACAGAGTCTTGGGAAGTTCAAGGATTCATTAATCAAAGAAGATTCAGAAGATTTTATCCCTAATATTGAATCTACAATGGTTTATGTAATTGTATTAGAACCAGTAAATACAGTTGACGTATTTCATGCTGCTGCTATAAACGCACTATCAGATAAAATTAGTATTTCATTCTTTCAAGCAGATTCTTTAGTAAATGATCCTCGCCAGCATGTTCTTGTTCCAAAGCACGAACTTGTTAAAAGGGAAGATATTTCTGCTCTAAAAAAGTTTCTAAATATTCAATCTGTTGCAAATCTCCCTTTTATTCGTTTTCATCAAGATATTCAAACACGTCTTCTAGGTGCTGTTCCCGGTGATGTAATTAAAGTAACTCGTCCTAGTTCATCAAGTGGAGTAGAAACTATCTATAGAGTTTGTGTGCCTTGAATAGAATGCCAGCAATATCTGATTATACAACAGCAGATACAGCTTCAATTGGAACTAGATTAAATGAATTAAAAGCTAAAACGGAATTTACAAATGCTGAAAGAGGTGAAGTATTAGATGCAGTTACATTTCTACAGGCACGTGTTGCTACTAATCCTGCTACAACTTTAGAGAATACAAGTGAATCACTACAGATAGTTAAACAGAAAATTCTAGAAGCAGAAGAAGATTTAAAAATAGCAGAAGACCGTGTGAAAACTCTACGAAATGTAGATAAAAAACGTAGTTATTATGAATCTTGGTTCCCGATAAATAGGCCTTTACGGAGTTCTTCTATAATTATTTGTTTTATTTTTGGTATATTCTTCTTCTCATTATCATTTTTTATGTATATGAGATATTTAGGATTTTCATTTACAGTTGATATAAGATGGTTGACACCTGGCAATATGGAAATCTATAGTAAACTTCTACCATATGGAGGAGGATTTATAATTATTGCTCTTAGTATTTTAGCAGTAATTGCTTGGGTTAGAAAATCATAAATAGATAGAGGGAAATGGTCAAAAATAAAAGTATATTTTATATATTTTTACTTGGATTAATTGTTCTATCAATTATGATAGTATTCAAATATACTGTAAATGAAGGATTTCAAGCAAATTGTTCTGCTGTAACTGGTTGTAAAAGATGCGCAGATACACGTGGATGTACCTTTTGCGGAGATAAGTGTGTGAATGATGCGCAAGCATCTTCTCAGTGTGGCAGTTCTACAAAAATTACAGATTCACAGTTTTGCCCAGAAGTTACAAAAAAATGTTCTGATATTACTGATTGTAAAAGTTGCGCTGACAGACTTGACTGTACTTTCTGTAAATCAAGTAATAAGTGTGTAGATGCTTCTGAAGTAAATAGGTTATGTTCAAAAGAATCAACTGTTAATACACCTGAAGCATGTGGATTAACAGGTCTTATAACAGATCCTTCTGGGAACTTAGCTTCACGCGTGTATGGTCAATGTAGTTCTGCTACTAACTGTAATGACTGTATGAGTACTCCGGCATGTTATTGGTGCTCAAATCAGAGAAAATGTGTATCAAACAGAGATGTATATGATCAGTGTAGAGATGACAATGTAATAGATTCATTAAGTAGATGTTCTGGGAATAGTGGGCCTAGATATTCAGAAAATGTTAGTGGGACTACTGATTCATCTGGAGCACCTTTACCAGGATTTTCAGAAGATGAATCTACTTATACAAGTAGCCCAACAACACCTTCTACAGGTTCTCAAACAGCTGATCCTCCTAGAAATAACCAAGTAGGAATTACTAGTCCATCTGTATCCCAATATCCGAATGATTCTATAATACCTGTTCTAGGATTATCAAGAACAAGTAACGGTTTATTAACAGATTCATCTATACAAATTATTATGGATGGATTAAAATCAAGAGGATACACTTTAAGAGATACATCATCTAAAAATGCGGTTTTACAAAAGATTAAAGAAGAACTAGACTATTATGAGAATACTTTAAATACAAATGTTTCAACCTACGTATCAAGTTCACTTGATTATGTTTCAGATGGAAGAACACTAAATAAAGTAAGAAATAATAGACAGCATATACAAGATTTAAAAGATATTTCCCGGTATGTTGAATCAATAAATACAAGAACATTTACCGAAGCTTATATGGATTTAGAGATTGAAAAGATAAAATTTAATGATACTGCTCAACAGGCAAAAGCGTCTAATTTTAATATAGAACTACTATGGTTTGCTAATTTAGTTGTATTAGGCTTTATATTTTTTGTTTAAATTAATGATAGATGTCATCGCCAGCAGAGCAATCTGATACAAGAAATGAATATAATTTCTATAAACGAATGAATCAAGTGGCTAGTTATACACACAGTAATAAAATGGATACTATATTTGTATTTCAGCTAACTTTTATCTGTTTATTAGTTTTTATTGTTCTATACTATTTTGCTAAGAATAATGTTATAAGCTTTAGTCTTGTATGGGGTGTATCAATTATTCTAGGATTAGTTGTTGTATTTGTATTTGTAAATAGACTTTTAGTATATTCTAAAATACGTGATCAAAGAGATTGGTCAAGAATTAATTTTGGAGATGGAACTATAAAATCTTCAACACACGTTGAAACTGGGGTTGAAGGTGGTGAAAACGGTCCTGTCCCGACTGAAAAATGTGCCCCTGCTGATCCAACGCCCGTCTGTACACCATTATAAGAATACTAAATACTATTAGATGCCTCCAACAGCAGAAGATATAACAACTAAAAATCTTCTAGATACTGCTATTTATTTAAATGATAAATTAATGATAGGACAAGATACTTCTTTAGCAACAAAAGTAGCTGCTAAAAAAAATGATATAGAAACTCAAAAAGTTGTTTTACAAGATTTACGTGATGCTGTTGAAACATATAATAGAGAATTTATTGAGCGTGATAATGAAATGATACAAAAACCAAAAAGTTTTTTGAATAATACTCAAGATTATAGTTTATTTATTCTATTCGCAGGATATGGTGTTTTCTCTTTAGCAATATTAGTATTTATTCTACTGAATTCAAAAAGAGCTTTACTATTAAGTATGATATTTTTAGTAGTAGCCGTTCTATTATATGTATTATTTGTATTTATGATACAAAGATTTGGCTAAAGCCAAATCTTTTTAAGACTATTTTTTGTTTACAAAAAATAGGAATACAGCGTTTTGGATAAAACGCTCTAATGCTATTTTCTTTGAAAATAGCGATACAAAGATTAT
>Ga0114967_10001613_pt1 | contig 18933 bp, 16 predicted proteins | sample M_130628_MF_Meta_FD_92639 | JGI IMG/M metagenome (GOLD analysis project Ga0114967, IMG submission 92639) | Freshwater microbial communities from Lake Montjoie, Canada to study carbon cycling - M_130628_MF_MetaG | ecosystem: Environmental > Aquatic > Freshwater > Lake | place: Lake Montjoie... | reverse complement strand
TCGCGACCGGACGGTCGTCGGATGTCAAATGGTTCATGGTGCGTGAAGTGGAGAAGCACATGGCGCCCGCGCGCACGGCTTCCTGCACCAGGTGCTGCATGCGGCGCACTTCGTCATCGCTGGCGAGTTCGGAAAACGCTCGCTCGCCCATCACATAAGTGCGCAGCGGCGAGTGGCCGATGTAGCCTCCGTAATTGATGCCTTTGGGCAGGGCGTCGACGACGTCAAGGTATTCGGGGAAGGTTTCCCAGCGCCAATCGATACCCGCGCGCATGGCGTCGCGCGAGAGATCCTCGGCGCGCTCGAGATTGCGAAAGACAAAATCCGAATCGGCCGCAGCGCAGGGCGCAAGGGTGAAGCCGCAATTGCCCATCACCACCGTGGTCACGCCGTGATAGCAGGAGCAGGAGCCGAGGGGATCCCAGAAGACCTGGGCGTCCATGTGCGTGTGGCCGTCCACGAAGCCCGGCGTCACCACCTGACCTTCGGCGTCGATGGTTTTGTTGGCCGGCGCCCTGATTCGCCCGATGCGCGCGATGCGGTCGCCGATGATGCCGATGTCTGCCGGATAGCGCGGGGCACCCGAGCCATCGATCAAAATCCCGTTGCGAATGATGAGGTCGTAGGTCATGGGTGGACCCTCCGTGAGACGATGGGCGGAGCATAGCCGACGAGTTTCAGGCTGCCTAATGCCAAGGCTTTCAACGGAAGACTATCCTGCGCTCGATGCGCCTGTCGTCAGAGTGAAAAAATCAACAAGGAGCCAAGAGGGATGATCGATGTCTATTACTGGCCTACACCGAATGCGTGGAAGGTCACCATCATGCTGGAGGAGTGCGGTCTCGAGTATCAGGATCACGAGGTGAACATCGGTATCGGCGACCAATTCAAGCCGGATTTCCTGAAAATCTCCCCCAATAACCGCATGCCGGCGATCATCGATCACGCGCCGCTGGGCGGCGGTGCACCGCTTTCATTGTTTGAGTCCGCCGCAATCGTCGAATATCTCGCGGATAAAACCGGGCGCTTTTTGCCGACCAGCGGGGCGGGACGCTACAAGGTCCTGCAGTGGGTGTACTGGCAGATGGCCAACCTGGGGCCAATGATGGGCAACGCCAACCACTTTCTGAATTACGCCCCGAAAATTGCCGATGACCCCGCGCAGCTTCAGTACGGCCAGAAGCGATTTGGTGGCGAGGTCGACAGGCTCTGTGGAGTGATGGATGCGCAGCTGTCTGTACACGCCTTTATCGCAGGGGCGGACTTCAGCATTGCGGACATGATGTCCTGGCCGTGGGCCATGCTGCTCGAAAAACTGATAGACGCGACGGTGTGGGAAAAATTTCCCCATCTGAAACGCTGGGTCGACGCAGTGGGCGCGCGGCCTGCTGTTCAGAAAGGCCGTCAGGTAGCGCGCGAATGGGGCGAGCGACCGCTTACCGAGGCGCAGGAACAGGCGCGCAGCGAGCTGCTTTTCAATCAATCCAATGACAAGGTGCGGGCGGCCCGCGAGGCGGCGGCCAGAGCCTTGAATCAATAGATTAAAAATCTTTTGAACCGACGCAGTGCAGCATTGGAACTTATCACCAAGCTGCCATTGCGATACCCGCGTGAGTGGTGTTACAAGGATTTTCAGACTTGGCCAGCTGCAAGTGAATTGACTCGTGGCGGGCAGGGCTTGCGTGTTTTTAAAGACATCAGGGGGAGTTCATGCATATTAGAAAATACGATTTTGACTATAGCCGTCGTTTCTTCATGGATAAGGTGGCGCGAGGGATCGGCGGAGCCGGGGTACTGACCTCCCTGTGGCCGTTGTTGAGCGAGTCGGGTGACATTTCCAAGGCCTACCCGGACGAACTGCTCGACATCTCGCTCTACACCAAGGGCAAGATCAAAGTGGGCGATGAAATCACCGCCGACAACATTGATGTCGTGAAAGACATCGTCGACCCGATGCTTTACCAGGAAGTGAAGCAGCAGGGCCGTAAGTTCTACATCATGGCGACCGACACCGACGCGTCGACCATGTTCCCGCCGAAGTTTCTGGAAGCCACGATCAAGAATCAGGGCCAAGCCAAGTTCGACGAAACCGGCAACGTCCGTACCAAGGACGGCAAGCCCTGGATCGGCGGCCTTCCGTTCCCGAACCCGCAGGATGGTATGGAAACCATTGCCAACCTTACGCTGGCTTGGGGTCGCCACGACCAGACCATGTACGCCATTCCGATGTACGCGCTCGATGCCGGCGGCAACGTGCTGTACAACTACGATTTCGTATGGGCGGAACAGCAGTGCACCGGTCTCGTTGACAACCCGGACGGCCCGTACCTGAAGGGCTACGAAGACAAGACCCGTCTGCAGTCCACCTGGTTCTCGGCGCCAAACGACGTGAAGGGCACGGCCTTCGTGAATATCTGGCCGTATGACCAGCGCGAATATCCCGATCTCTTCGGCTACATTCCGGCCTTCAAGCGGGTGCGCCGCTTCCCGACCAACCAGCGCTTTGAACCGCTGGTCCCCGGCATCAACCTGTTCCTCTCCGACGCTTGGGCCGCTGGCGACCCGATGCTGACCTGGGGCAACTACAAGATCGTGGGTCGCCAGCCGTTCCTCGGCTCGATGCATGGTCAGTGGCATGCAGACGCCCCGAACTGGGAACTGCCGCTGGTGGGTGGTCCGAAGAACAACTCGTTCATGTACGTCGGCAAGTCCCTCATCCCCGAAGTCATCGTGCTCGAAGCGGAACCAACCGGTTACCCGCGTGCGCCGGTTAGCAAGAAGCGCGTCTACATCGACGCTCGTATGCTGACCTTCCCGCAGATGATCACCTTCGACCGTCGCGGCGAGATCTGGAAGTCCTTCGAACCTGGCTTCAGCCAGTACAAGAAGGGCGACAAGGTCATGATGGCGGGCAAGGATGTGTGCTGGAGCTGGAGTTGGGTGATTTCCAACGACATCCAGTCGCAGCGTATTACCCGCTTCCATCAGGCCGAATCCTGTGCCGGTGGCTGGAAGTCGCAGTGGAATATGCACGACGACCTGATCAACAAGTACATGACCGTGCAGGCCATGCAGCGTCTGGGTACCTAGTCCAGACCTCTTGTAGGTCCTTTGAAAAGGCCGGGGAAACCCGGCCTTTTCTTTTGGTCCATCCGAAACCTTAAGCGGTGTCCCTACGCGATTCGCAAGCCGCGCGAGACCAGCCGTGGCAATACTTCCTCTGCGAAGTAGGGCAACTCCGTCAGGTAGTTCACAAACGCCAGCGTCGCGCCGGCAAAGCCCGCAGCGTGAATGCGCGAGATTTCTTCCGCAATGAAATCAGGGTCGCCGATGAGCGGATAAACGCCGTGGCCGCCCGCAAACTGCACGCGCAAGGCGTCGATCATCTCCTGCGGGAAAGATTGTGCGTACATGCCCTGCAACGCCATTAATCGTTCGACTCCAGCGGTATCAGCACGCTCCACCGCGTAGTAGTGGTGGTATTCCTCTGCTTCGCGTCGGCTGGGACGGCAGACTACGTAGGTCGTGGTAAAGACCTCCAGCGCGCGTTGATATTGTTGCGCGGCGACCTCCCGGATGTGCCGCACATCTTCGCGGCCGGTTTCCGGGTTAATCATCACGGTGAACAGAAAATCACAGTTTCTGGCGGCGAACTCTCGCCCCTCGCGCGAAGAACCGGCGTTCATTAGCGGCGGCAAACTGCGCGCAACGGGCTGCGGGCGACAGCGCGCGTTCTTGAGTTGAAAGAACTCCCCGTCCCAATCGAAGGGGAGCTCCGTCTGCCAGGTTTGGCGGATGATGTCCCACCATTCCTGCCCGTAACGGTAGCGCGTGCCGTGGTCGCTCGGCAGATCGAGACCGAACATCTGATATTCAGGCTGATTCCAGCCACAGACGATATTCAGGCCGAAACGGCCGCCGGAGAGATGGTCAATCGTGGCGAACTGCTTGGCGGCCATCAGCGGATGGAGAAATGACGCATGGGCCGTGGCAAATACAGAGAGCCTCTGTGTGTGCGCGAGTAGTCCGGCGGCCCAGGTGATGGTTTCCAGCGAATCGCCCTGAAAATCGGTATCGCCGCCATAGCCGGTCCAGCGCGCGATAGGGAGGATAAACTCAATGCCGGTGGCGTCTGCAAGTTGGGCTAATGCAAGATTGTTCGCCCAGCTGGCGTCCCAGCGTTCCGGCACGGTGGTGACCGCCATGCCGCCGCTGCAGTTCGGAGAGAACAGGCCAAGCTTGAAGGCATTCTGGTTGAACATGGCGTTAAACGGTCTTCGCACGTGGGTCTTCTCCAGTTCTGTACTGATTCGCCCGACTATAACAAACCAGTCTCGATGGCCCCGGAGGCCGCATGTCCAATCCAGATTTTCGTCGCAGTTTGATCGCACAGGTCGAGCAGACGGTACAGGGCCTTACCTTGCCTGCGGTGACCCTTGCGTACGTCCCGGAGCCGCGCTGCGAGCAGACGGGTGACGTTGAGTTTGGTGTGATTGGTCTGGCCGACGGGAGCGCGGGTCTGTATTACGCATGGCTGGGCGAATCCCAGCGTGGCATGCCGGCCCGGTTTAGCGCGGCGCAGCTTGAAGGCAGCGCTGTGCTGTCGCTCGTGCGGGGCTACGCAGCCGACTCCGATGCCGAGCGTTCGATAGGCCTCGCTGCGATCAATGCGATCACCGCCTGGTGGTGGCGCCAACAGCGCTATGTGCCGCCGACCGCGCAGGATTCCTTTGGCGTGACGCTTCAGGCTGGCGATCGCGTTGGGTTCATTGGCTACTTCGCGCCATTGATAGAACGCGTGCGGGCGCAAGGCATGCCGGTCGTTGTGATTGAGCGGAAAGCGCAGTTACTGCGTGCTGAAGACGGTTTGGAGGTGACCGATCAGCCTGCCGCACTTCGCGAATGCAGCGTGGTGATTGCCACCGCGGCCATGTGTCTTAACGACAGTCTGGACGAGATGTTGGGCTGGTGTTCGCAGGCCAGAGAGATTTCGCTCATCGGCCCGACCGCGGGTTGCTTTCCAGACTTACTGTTCGCCCGTGGCATTAGTTGTGTCGGCGGTGTTTACGTTACCGACGCGCAGGCGATGGTGGCCGCGATGAAAGCGGGTCAGCGCTGGCAGGCGCATGCGCAACGTTTTCACCTTAGGCCTACGGACGACGCCCCGGGCACCGCGTATTTGCCTTAAGCGCCCAGCGCGCCGCTCAGGCGCCCGGCAATAAAATAGATTAGGGCTCTCACCCTGTTGGCTAGATGGCGGCGATGCGGGTAGACGGCATAGATGCCGCGCGGTGCGGTTTGATCGTCGTTGAGCAGCGGCACCAGCCTGCCCTCGGCCAGTTCGTGTCTCACCACGAAATCCGGGCATAGTGCGAGGCCATGCCCGGCGAGTGCCATTTCCCGCGCGGCATTCGCGCGGTTGACCTGCACCCGTCCGCACACAGGCACGCGCGGAGAGCGTCCCCTCCGACTAAACAGCCAGCGACGGGGCTGAGACAGATTGGTGTCGATGATGCATTGGTGCGCAGCCAGCATTGCTGGCGCCGAGGGCACGCCGTGAGCCGCGAGATAAGTGGGCGCTGCACACAGCACTAGTTGCATATGGCCAAGCCGTTTGGCGACCAGACTTGAGTCCGGCAGATCGGCGATGCGCACCGCGAGATCGAATCGCTCTTCCACCAGATCGACGAAGCGGTCTGTCAGCATCAGGTCTAGCGTGATCTCCGCTTCCTTTGCCAGAAACTCACCCAATACGGGCATCAGAAAAGTCTCGCCAAAGGTCTGGGGCGCTACGAGGCGGATCTGGCCGCGGACGTTGCTCTGCGCGTCGCGTGCTTCTGCCTCGGCGTCTTCGAGGTCTGCTAAAAGCTGCACGCTTCGGGCGTGGAACTGGCGGCCCGGATCGGTCAGGGCCATTCGACGCGTGCTTCTGTGCAGCAGGCGCACGCCCAACTGGGATTCTAAATCTGCCACCGCTTTTGAGAGTGCGGTTTTGGAACGTCCCACGGCGCGCGCCGCCGCCGCATATCCGCCGTGGTCCACCACAGCCCTGAAGGCAGCGATGGCTGAGAGTCTGTCCATAGATTGTTCCGAATAGGGAAACAAAGAGTTTCTGTTTTTGACGATTGGTTTGGAATGCCTCCACTTCGATAATGGCCGTTAAGCTCAAAGCGCGGCGTAGCGGCGCGGCAACAGCCACCCGGGAGCAGGGTGCGCGCCAGAGGACCGACCGCCGCATCCGACACTCACCGATGGGTTGCGGGTAAGACCATCTCAAACATAGACAAATCAACGGGAGACTTTTATGCGCGCATCACATCTATTGCTGACGGGAGTTGTGTTCGCCACGGGTGGCACGGCGAGTCAGGCGGCGGAGTACCAGATCGACCCCGCGCATTCGTTCGTTCAGTTCAAGATTCAGCATTTGGGCTATAGCTGGTTACATGGTCGTTTTGATGCCATCAGCGGCACTCTGCGTTACGACGCCGGCAAGCCCTCTGAGTCAGCGATTCAGGTGACCGTGGATACCGGCAGCATCAACAGTAATTTCGCCAAGCGCGACGAGCATCTGCGCAGCGCCGATTTTCTGGGAGTGGCAAAGTTTCCCGAGGCCAGCTTCAACAGCACCGGCTTCAAGGGCGACGCCAAGGGCGGCACCTTGTCCGGCATTCTTTCGCTGCACGGCGTCGAGAAGCCGATTCAGATTGAAGTCACCACCGTGGGTGAAGGCAAAGACCCCTGGGGCGGCTACCGCGCAGGTTTCACCGGGCGCTATGCCATGACCCGCAAGGATTTCGGGATCACGCATGATTTGGGGCCCAGCGCCGAAGTCGTGCAGCTCGAATTCGGGATTGAAGGCATCCGCCAATAGTGGCGGTAGGCAAGGGGCCGGCGAGCGCCCGTTGCCTACAGGCTTAAGCCTGATTGAGGAACTCGCGCACCAGCGTCGCAAAGGCCTCGGGCTGCTCAAGCTCTGCAATATGGCCGGCGCCGGGTAGAGTGGCGAGCGCGGCGTCCTTGATGGACGCCTGCCACGCAGGTCCGTAGGCCGCAGGGACGATGGGGTCACGTTCGCTGGTGACCACCAGCGTGCGCGCCTTGATACGCGGTAGCCGACGCTTCACGCCGGTATCGGGAATCGGCCAGAGGAATTTGGCGCCCGCTCGCAGATTCAGCAGTTCCTCCACGTGCGCTTCAATTTTGTCGCGCCCTTCAATCAGGAATTTCTCGCGCATCCCGCGTTCGGAAAACAGCACGCGCGACGGAAAGCCCGGATGCTGGGCGAAGGCGTCTTCGCCTCCCACCTCGTCGAGCCACAGTCCAAGCGGATTGACCAGCACCAGCTGCTCGATCCGCGACGGTTGAATGGCCGCCAGCTCCGCCGCCATCCACGCGCCAATGCTGATCCCAACGACTTTGACCTCGGACAGCCCCAGCGCGTCGAGCAGGTCAACGTGATGCAGCGTCAAATCGAGCGCCCCGGGATCAATGTCGGTTAAGTCGTCTTTTGCCGGACCCCAGCCCGGCGCGTAGGGGGCAATGACGTCGTAATGGGAGGCGAGGTTTTGGAGCGCGGGCTCAAAGCCGCGCAGTCCCAGCAGGTGATGCAGGTAGAGCAATGGTTCGCCTTGACCCGCGCGATAGTAGTAAACCAGCCGCTGCGCTGGGCCCACGTTGATCGTTGAAAGTTCCATCAGACCACCCGCGCCAAAGGTGCCACCGTAGCGGACGTTTCGTCCGGGGTGCCTGGGCAATCGCGCGGCACCGCGCGCTCGGCTTTCGGCATGGGACGGGGTGACCAGTGGTCCTCGTACTCATTCCAGATTGGACGAATGCGCGGGATCACGCGGTTGGCGAAGAGTTCGGTGGAGTACTTGCAGAGCGAGGTTGGCATATCGCCGAAATGCAGCAGACACACGACGTGGCCCACTTTCAGGGTGAGCGCCACGCGCTCCATTTGTTCGGCGACGGAATCGGGACTACCGGCAATGATGAAGCCCTTGTCGATCATGTCCTGCCAGCTCAGCTGCGCGGCTTGATTCATGGCGGAGGACTGTCCGGCCATCTGGCTTTGCAGACCGGCCTTGATGGTGGCTTCGGTGCGGTAGCCCGGCGCATCGGCAAAGCCCGGATGCACATGCAGACAACGTGAGAAAAAATACCGCGCGTGTTTTTCATACAGGCGCTGGGCTTCGGCATCGGTTTCCGCCACGCAGATTTGTTGCGCGAAGGCCGCCTGATAGGGGTTAAATTCGGCGCCGAGTTCTTCCATCCGTCGCCAGAAACCGTCCATCAACTGCGCGCCCCGGATGTAACCGCTAAACGAGAGATAGCTGTAGTTGTAGTGGTTTTCCACGCAGAAATCCCAGGTTTCAACCGAGCCTCCGCCGGGGATCCAAATCGGCGGCGGCGCCTGAATGGGCCGTGGCCACAGGTTCACGTAGCGCAGCTTGTAGTGCTTGCCGTTCCAGGCGAAGACATCCGGATCGGACCACGCGCGCCGCACCAGATCGTGGGCTTCCAGATATTTTTCGCGCAAGGTCGCGGGGTTCACGCCGCAGGCGTAGTTGTCATCCATGGAGCTACCGACCGGAAAGCCGGAAATCAGGCGGCCGCCGGAAATGCAGTCGATCATGGCCATTTCTTCGGCCACGCGGGTCGGCGGGTCATACAGCGCCAGCGATTGTCCGAGCAGCAGGATGGAGACGTCGCGGGTACGGCGCGCCAGCGTCGCCGCCATCAACTGCGGTGACGGCATCAGGCCGTAGGCGTTTTGGTGATGTTCGTTGATGCCGACGCCGTCATAGCCTTGGTCGGCCGCGAATTCGAGCAGGTCAAGATAATCGTTATAGACGCGATTCGACTTCACCGGATCGAACAGGCGGGAGTCGACATCCACCCACACGCTGCGATGTTTTTCGGTGAAGTCGTCCGGCAAGTAAGGCCAGGGCATGAGATTGAACCAGTGAAACTTCATGGCGGTAATGCTCCTTGTGCGTCCTGAATGGCCGACCTTCTAATGGCGAAGAGTAATCATGTTCTGCGGGTGAGGCGACTATCTGCCATTGGGTTGTCAGTTGATGCCAGACTTGAGTCATGCCGAGTTAAGAGCACACATTCTTGCCCAATACACGCCTCAAGCTAATGGCATCGTCCTGTCCCGGGTGATGGCCGCTAGCGGGCTCAGCGTCGAAAACGTGCTGGGGCGTGATGCCCCTATTACCGTCGGGCAGCAGTTGGTTTGCGCCCGCAACGCGGCGGCGATCCCGCGCCGGTCCAGCTGGTATTTCGAGGGGGCAGAAGCCATCGGCGAGTATTTTTATGGTCCGCGCACGAGCGCCTTGCTCGGCACGCCTACGCGCGGTATCTGCCCTCGCGTATTGAGTTTAGGGTGTGGCGGGAACGCGTGGTGAGCGATGTTTGCCGGATAGAAGTGAGGTCCACGATGCCGCTGGGCGAACTTGGACCAATCCTGATCGAGATTCCGCTACTCGCCTTGTTGGCCTATGTGAGAACCCTGCACGAGGGCCGTGTCCAGAGCCTGTACATGGCGCTCAGGATTCGCCCAGAGTGGCGTCTGAGCGCTACAGCAAGCGATTCAGAGCTTATTTTTCTGTTGGCGCCCGGAGCAACGCACTCATCCTGCCCAGAATCTGGTGTCAGCAGGCGCACGCCGGCCACGACGCCGTGCTGTGGCGCGCGTCGCTGCGCCGTTGTGCTTGAGCGCAACGCGAGGGCTATCAGGTCGGTGGCCGATTCCTTGCGACTACTCCTGCGGCGTAGTTTCGACAGCGGGGATTTTTTCCGCGCGCGCCGCCGACGGTCACGCAGGTTGACCCGCGTTTACACCTCTCCGTACGCGCGGCACAGGCGCCTGGCGGGAGCCGGATTGCGCTACTAACAGCTGCTTGATGGTGCCCGCCGCGAGCACGCCGCCGAGTTCCCGATTGAACCCCAGCGCAAGCCGGGGGATATCGCAGCCGCGCTGGGTTTTCGGGATCCGGCAAATTTCAGCCGCACTGTTCGGCGCTGTTACGGGGTGCCGCCCAGCGCCGCCTGGCGTGCATGGATGTGCGAACGCTCACAGCACCAGAAAGGACTTGTGCAACGCTTTCTTAGCGTCCCAGTGAGCCGCCCAGCACCCAGCCTGCGACGGCACCCGCCGCAGTGGCGGCGGCGCGTCCATCACCATGACCGAACTGCGAGCCAAGCAAGCCGCCGGCGGCACCAAGCACGGCCCGATTGAGCAGCGGCGCCCCGCTCATGGCAGGTGTTTGGTAGTAGGGCTGCGAGTAGTAGGCGGTCGGATAGGCGCTGGTCTGCTCGTACACCGTGGTGCCGTAAACGGGGGCCGAATAGTAGGCAGGGGGCGCGTAATACACCGGCGGTGGGGTGTAGTAGCGCGGGGCCGAGTAAACCACCGGCGGGGCAACGTACACCGGGTAGCGCGGCGCGAGGTAAATCGAGGTGCTGACGCCATAGGCAGGGCCACGCTCGTAGTAGCCGCCGTGATGACGATGTTCGTGGCCCCACTCATGCCGGCCGTGCTCCCAGCCACGCTCTGCGTGCGCGCCAAGGCTTGCGCCCAGCAGGACGCTGGCGACCAGCAGGCGGGCGGGGAGGGGGTGAACATCTGAGCGGGTCTTCATCAAAGCGGTCATGCGAGTGCTCCCTTAAATCACCCTGAAGCGCTCCGCCGATCGGAGGCTCCGGTGTGAGTCGGCCACTCTCGGCGCGTTGCGCTGAATCGCGAATGAACCATCGACCCGGCTACAATGCGCGCATGAGTCGAATTCGCGCCCTTTATCACCTCACTGCCGACAGCGCGTCGATCGAAGGGCGCGCGCAGGCGCTGGCCGCTGAACAAAGTATCGAGATGCCGCCCGCGGCGGTGACCGACGCCTACGTACGCAACGAGGTCATCGCCACCATTGAAGGCATCCAGCAACTCGATACCCAGCGCTTTGCCGTGATGCTTGGCATCGCGACGGTGACGACCGGTATGGAAGCCGGGCAGTTGATGAACATGCTGTTCGGCAATTGCTCCCTGCAGGACGACGTCACGCTGGTGGATGTGCTTTTCCCCGACGAATTTATCGCCGCTTTCCCGGGACCGCGGTTGGGTCTTGCGGGTATCCGGGAAAGCGTAGGGGCCCACGGCCGCGCGCTCACGATGACCGCCCTCAAGCCGCAGGGGCTAGGAGCGGACGCCCTCGCCAGTCTCTGCGGGACCTTTGCCCGCGCCGGCCTCGACATCATCAAAGACGACCATGGCATCGCCAACCAGCACTACGCCCCGTTCGCGGCTCGCGTACAGGCCTGTCAGCGCGCCCTGCGTGAGGCGAACGCCAGCACTGGCGGACGCAGCGTCTATGCGCCTTCTATTTCGGGCGGACCGCGCCAGGTTGCCGAGCAGCTAAGAATCGTGCGCGAGGAAGGCGTTGGCATGGTGCTGCTGTGTCCGATGCTGCTGGGCGTGGGCAGTCTGGTGGAAATTGCGACAGCCGATATTGGCGTGCCCCTGCTCGCCCACCCGGCGATGGCGGGCGCTGCGCGCATTGCGCCTCCGCTATTACTGGGTCGCCTGTTTCGCTTGTTTGGCGCCGATGCGACGGTCTTCCCCAATTACGGCGGACGTTTCAGCTATAGCCCGGAGACTTGCCTTGCACTGGCCGATGCGGCGCGTATGCCCTGGCATGGGCTGCGAGCCATTGCGCCGGTGCCCGCCGGCGGTATGAGCGTCGCGCGGGTACCGGAAATGCTGTCGGTCTATGGCGAAGACGTGATTCTGCTGATTGGTGGCGCGCTGCTCTCGGCCGGGGCCGAACTCTTTGAGCGTAGCGGTGATTTTGTGAATGCAGTAGCTGCCACGGCGCAGCCAGGAGGCGGAGTCTGATGAGTAACAAACCCCACCGACGGCATCACGGTGATTTCACCTGGGAGGAAGTGCCGGTGCTGGCCTACAAGCAGGACGGCACGGCGCCGTTCCGGGATGTCACCCGGCAGGTGCTATTTGAAGATGCCGATCTGGGTTGCCAGTTGCGCTACTTCGAGGTCGCGCCCGGTGGGCACAGCACGCTGGAACGCCACGAGCACGTGCACGCGGTGATGATCGTGCGCGGCGCGGGACGGGCGATGGTGGGAAACCAGGTGATGTCGGTCGCGCTCAACGACTTGGTGCATGTGCCGGCCCTGAGCTGGCATCAGTTTCGTGCCGACGCTGATACACCGCTCGGATTTCTCTGCATGGTCAACGCACAGCGTGACCGTCCGCAGCTACCGGATGCCTCAGCGCTCGCCCAGCTCTGGGCTCAGCCCGAGGTCGGGGAGTTCATTCGGGTCTAAGCGCTGAGCGGCTCAGAACCCAAGTTTCCGCCGCTCCTGCTCAAGGGCGGCCCGCGTACTGCGGTAGGCGATCTCCAGCGCACGAAGCATGGGGTCAGCGGTTTCCACCCGCCTCTCCCGCCCCATCAATTCAAGCTCACGACACAGGTCAACCATCTGTGCCGCGCCGAGATTGGCGCTGCTGGATTTCAGACTATGCGCGGCGTGCTCGAGGCGGCTGGGGTTCCAGCCCTCCACCGCTTCGCGAATTTCAGACATCGCCACCGGGGCGGATTCAAGATAAAGCTCGATTACGCGCCCCATCACCGATGGCGCTCCCTCTCGTTGTAGCGCCGAAATGCGGCCCAGCGCGAGCGGGTCCAGCACGCATGAAGTGCCAGTGTTAATCGGTGGCGCCCGTGTATTCGTGCCGAGTGTGGTCTCGATTTCCTGGGTGCCATCGGGCGACGAGCCGACTTGAGGCAACCACTGTGAGAGCGCGGTCGCCAACTGGCGCTGGGAGAAGGGCTTGGCCAGATAGTCATCCATTTGCGCTTTAAGGCAGCGTTCTCGGTCGCCCTCAAGCGCATTGGCCGTGAGCGCGATGATGGGCACCCGTTTGCCTTCGACAAAGTCGCTTTCGTAGGCCCTGATGGCTGCGGTGGCTGCAAAGCCGTCCATGATCGGCATTTGCACGTCCATCAACACGGCCACGAAGGGATCGTAGAGTTCGTCCAGTGGAGTACCCGTGAACGTCTCTACCGCCTCCTTGCCGTTCGCCGCCAGCGTGACGCGGCAACCGAGGTTTTCCAGCAGGAGCCGCACAAGTTCCTGATTCACCGGGTTGTCTTCAACGGCCAGGATGCGCGCATCGAAGCGCGGGAGTTCGGCGGCCTTGGCATTTTCCATGGGGTCTACTGCAATCGGGTTGAGCGGGCGCGTCAGGTCGAGTGCGTCCGCAATCGCATCGTAGAGTTCCGATTGCCTGACCGGCTTGGAGAGGTAGCTTGAAATGCCGGCGTCAAACCATTGCCCGGTCTCCGCCAGACTATCGATTTGACCCAGCACGACAATCTGCGGCCGTGGGATTCGGGGGTTGCGGCGGATTCCAAGGGCGAAGTCGAGCGCGTCATCCGTGATCTTCCGGTCGAACAGCAACAGTTCGATCGGCTCGCCTTCCTTGGCCGCCCGCATCATGTGGGCGGCCGCAGCCTCCGCCGAGGTCACCGCCACCGCCCGCGCTTTCCAGTTCTCAAGCTGCGAAACCAGTGCCTCGCGGCTAACGGGATGAGCATCGGCAATCAAGATCCGGCGATCTGTAAGCAGAGGCCGTGCGGTCCGTCGCCTTCCCAATGCGCTGGGATCGGCCATCGGCAACGGACAGGTAAACCAGAAGTGGCTGCCTCGTCCCGGCTCGCTGTTCACACCAATGGTGCCTCCCATAAGTGTGGTAAGCCTTTTGCAAATCGCGAGCCCCAGTCCGGTGCCGCCAAATTTTTTAGTGGTGGAGCTATCTGCCTGCGCGAACGAATCGAAGATGCGGCCCCGATGTTCCGGGTCGATCCCGATGCCGGTGTCTTTCACTTCAAAGCGCAACAGGCAGATGTCGTTTTCAGGCGGTTCCACGCGCACCCTTAACGTCACGTCGCCCCGTTCCGTGAACTTCAGTGCGTTGCCGACAAGATTCGTCAGGATTTGGCGTAAACGGTCCGGATCGCCGCGATAAATCGCATGCGCCGCAGGGGGAAATATGACCTGTAACTCGAGTCTCGCCCGGTGCGCACGCTCGGCAAACATCACGCCGATGTCTTCCATCAACTGCTGTAGGTCAAACACCAGCGATTGCAATTCCAGCTTGCCGGCTTCGATTTTTGAGAAGTCCAAAATGTCGTTGATGATGCCCAGCAAGGCCTCGCCCGAGCGATGAATGGTGCGCGCGAAGTGACGCTGTTTGCGGTTGAGATCAGTGCCTAGCATGAGCTCCGTCATGCCTAGCACGCCGTTCATCGGCGTGCGGATTTCGTGGCTCATGTTAGCCAGAAATTCCGCTTTGGACCGCGCTGCCAGTTCGGCCTGATCGCGCGCCCCCATCAAGCTTTTCTCGACCTCTTTCTGCACGCTTAACTGTTCGCCCAGTCGCGTGTTGAGCTGCTCTGTATTGCGCTTGGATTCTGAAATTTCGGAGACCAGCTGCGCATTCGCAAAGCGATGTGCCAGCGAGGAGACCGCGGTCCGATTAACGGTGCCGGCGCAGTACGCGGTATAGGCGAGATGGGCGATGAGGCCGCCTGCCAGCATGGGGCCCAGTTCAGGCATGCAAAGACCGATAGCGATGGCCATCGGCGGGATCGTGATGCCGAGAAAAATCCACGTCGGGCGCAAGGCCAGCGAAAACACCGAGACGCTGCCTGCGGTAACGCCCACAATCACGACACCCAGCAGGAGCTGCAACTCGGTTGTTTGGACCATTGGGATGGCCAATGCCGTGCTTGCCCAGAGCACGCCGATGAGCATGTATTGCAGACTGAACGCGTAGGCGTTGTGGGAAAACGTTTCGGCGTCGGTAGGCGACCGCCGCCACCGCGAGACATGCCAAGTCCAGATGAGCGCGCAGACGGAAATCAGAATCGCCCAGATGCCCAGGATGGTGGGGTGGATTTCGTTGCGAAGCCCACCCACAACCACGAGCGCGGCGGAGAAACTGCCGAAGCCGGCGGCGGAGGCGTTGTCATAGGCCTGATCGGCCACCGCCTGTCGCCATTCAGAGACCAGTGAGGCGTCCCAGTTTTCAATCCCCGCTGGGATGGTGGGGCCGAGCCAGCGCGAAATGAAACTCTCTGGCATCACTCAGGCTGCTCCCGCGATGTTTGAGTGTTGATGGGCTAGCGCCCACGCCTCGAATTGAGCCGCGGGCAGGGGCTTGCTGAAATGATAGCCCTGCAATTCGTCGCAGCGGTGCCGGCGCAAAAAGCCTACCTGTTCTAATCCTTCAACGCCTTCAGCCACAATTTTCAGACCGAGGCTGTGCCCCATGGCGATTACCGCCGAGACAATCGCGTTATCCGAGCCATCGTCGCGCAGCTCGCGCACAAACGACTGGTCGATTTTCAGCACATCAATGGGCAGGCGGGTGAGGTAGCTGAGCGAGGAATACCCCGTGCCAAAGTCGTCGACCGCGAGGGTGATGCCTAGGTCTTTCAAAGCCTCCAGCAGCCGGATGTGCTCGCTGTTTTCCATCAGCACACTTTCCGTCAATTCGAGCTGGAGGCTGGCGGCTGGCAAGCCTGCGGCGGCCAGCGCGCGCGTGACCACCTGTGTGAAATCGGCCTGCCTTAACTGCAAGGCAGAGAGGTTCACCGCACACACCAAATCCCTGAGCCCGCTGGCCGCCCAGCGGGCGGTTTGCCGACACGCCTCGCCCAGAATCCATTCGCCCAGCGGCAGGATCAGGCCGCTTTCTTCCGCAACGGGGATAAAGTCTGAGGGGGGAATCCGACCCAGCGTGGGATGCTCCCAGCGCACCAGTGCCTCCATCCCCGTTAGCGCGCTGGTTTCGGTGTTGACCTTGGGTTGGTAATGCAGAGAAAGCTGCTGTGTTCCCAGCGCTTGTCGCAGGCTGTTTTCGAGCGACAGACGAGCCTGCATGCGTTGGTTGAGGCTGGAATCATAGAACGCGTTGCAATCACGCCCGCGTTGCTTGGCTTGGTAGAGCGCGATGTCCGCGTGCCGGAGCAGGACGTCAGGCTCCCGACCGTCGTCGGGGTAGATTGCGGTGCCCATGCTGGCCGTAATCACCACTTCCTCGCCTTTCAGCGCGAACGGGCGGCTCAGCGTCTGACGGAGCAGTTCTGTGAACCCTGCGAGCGCTTCGCGCGAAGCGATCCCGGTCAACAACAGGCAGAACTCATCGCCACCATTGCGGGCCACCATCTCGGCCGGCGGCGTTTCAATCTCATGCTGTCGATACAACAGCCGCAGGCATTGGAGCAGTCGTCGCGATACGCCGCGCAGGAGTTCGTTGCCGAGTTCGTGACCGAAGCTGTCGTTGACGCGCTGGAAGTGGTCAAGGTCAAGCGAGATCACGGCCAACTGCTCGCCGTTTGTTTCCGCTGCGCGGGTCAGGTCTGACAGGCGTTGCTCAATCTGAATCCGATTGGGCAAGCCGGTAATCTGATCAAAATAAGCCAGTTGGTGAATGGTGCGCTCGGCTTGCCGGCGCTCACTGATGTCCTGCACCGTGCCGATGACGCGGACGCCAAATTCATCGGTTTGCACACGGCTATGCTGAACAATCGTGCGCGTTAGTCCGTTCGCAAACTGGATGCGATATTCAAGCGGTGGAATCGATAAATTCTCGACGGGATTCGCAAGCGCCAGCGCAACGGGTTCGCGGTCTTCCGCCCGAATGTACTGCAAGAGCTCGGGCAGTGTGGTGATGTTCGGTTCTTGCTCCAGACCGAGCACCGCCTGAGTTTGAGAATTCCAGACGCTAAAGCGCCGGTCGCTCCCCATCACGAAGTGACCCAGGTTGGCTAGCCGCTGGGCCGAGTAGAGCAATGCTTCACTCTGCCGAAGTTCATCGCTGGTGACTTTGGCCCGCAGCATGTACTCGAGGCGGAACTCCAGTAGCCCGAAGTTAATGGGCTTGGTGATGAAGTCGGTGGCGCCTACCTGATAGGCGTGCCGGATCGAGGCGGCATCTTCCAGACCGGTCATCATCAGTACCGGAATATGCTGCCCCTTCGGAAGCACCCGGAGTCGGGAACAGGTGGTGAAGCCGTCAATGCCCGGCATCATCACATCCAGCAGGATGAGGTCTGGGCCGAGTTCCTGAATCAGCCGCAGCGCCTCTTCACCGTTGTCCGTTTCTACTAGCCGAAATCCGCGCGTGCGCAAGGCCTCGCCGGCCAGAAAGCGAACCATCGGATCGTCGTCCACGATCAGCACCAGTGGAAATTCGGTCTCACGCATGAAGTGTTAGTGACGATGGCATCATTGGCCGTAGCGGCGCTCCGCCCTAAAACTTGTGGGGTATTCAGTGCCTGCCATGGCCTAGCTTTGGGTCGCTTCCGTGATCGCCGCGTGGAAGTGACCGAGCGCGGCTTCGTTGAGTCCAAAGACAATATGCGGCTGGGCGCCGGAGGAAAAACTGCGCTGGATGCCTTCGCCCAGCGGGAAGTCTTCGTTTTCCACCACGTGGAGCACCAGTTCCAGATTGCGCTGCCAGTGCTGGCGGGCTTTGTCGCTGACCGCAGGTTCCGGCGCGTAAAGCGTCAGGCGCAAGACCGAGCGACTTGGGTCCTTACCGTCGGGAAAAATCTGCCAGATCTCAACCTGCGCGCCTTGCCAGACCAGCACGGTGTTGGGGAACAGCACGTAAATCACCACCAGGTGCGGCAGCAGGTTCCAGTCTGCGCGCGGCTGCTCCCGCAGTTTGGCGATGGTTCGGCGCGGCGTGACCAGCCGGAAGTGCACGCCGAAGGTATCGAAGGTGGCGAGGTTGTGATGAAAGATCCCGCAGATCGAATCCTTATGCAGGACACAGAAGTGGTACGACTCAAGGAAGGTATCTAGCGCGAGCTTCCAGTTCATGTCACGGCGCAGCTCGCGGGTGGCGAAAGGATGAAAGTCGGCCAGTGCATAGCCCGCAAGCTCGGCTTCGAGCGGCGCGAATTCCTCGCCGAAGACCAGCGCCTCGCCGGGCGTCGGATGCACCCACAGCACGCCATGGCGTTCTTCCGCGGCCAGCGGCGTGAGCGCGTGGTCATCGCGGGGACAGGCTTCGAACGACGATTCTTCCGGCCGACTGACCAGCCGCCCGTCCAGACCGTAGCGCCAGGCGTGATAGGGGCAGACGAAGCCGCGGCTGTCGCCCGCGCCTTCGGCCACGCGCGCGCCCCGATGACGACACACGTTGAGAAAAGCCTTGAAACTGCCGTCCTGCTGACGGGTGAGCAGCAAGGGCAGACCGCTGGCGTCGTGCGTCAGCTGGTAGCCCGGGGTGGGGAGATCGCCACTCAGCCCGACGCATAGTGGCCGGCTACGGAACAGTTGAATGCGCTCGCGGGCGGCCTGCTGCTCGTCGGTGTATTCGGCCACAGATTGGCGATACACCTCGTCGCTGAGCTGCAGGGTTTGGCGATCGATGTAATCGAGGAGGCGGTCGGCCAAGGCCAGTTGGGCTGCTTTTTCCATGGGGGTTCCTGCGTAATCCGCGGCGCTTGAAGAGGGTGGTCCTAGGCTTGTGCGACGGCTTCCATGCGCACGCGATTATCGTGAAAGGCGGCACCGCCGACCGGTGCGCACGGATCCGCACCGGTCAGCGCATTGATACCGATGCCACCGACAAACGCCGCGTTGGGCCAGATGCTTTCCACAATCACCACGACACGCTGCAGGCCGTCGAAGAGCGTCGCATGCAGGAGCACGGTGCCGCGCGGGTTACTGAGTCGCACCAGTTGGTCTTCGCCAATGCCCTGCTGGCGCGCGTCCTCTGGATGCACCATCACGGTCGGGCGTGCTTCGCGCCGCTGCGAGGTGGGGCTTTCGGTAAAGCTGGTATTGAGGAAATGCCGCGCCGGCGCGGTGACCAGGCGAAACGGGTGCTCG
>Ga0114967_10001609_pt1 | contig 18951 bp, 27 predicted proteins | sample M_130628_MF_Meta_FD_92639 | JGI IMG/M metagenome (GOLD analysis project Ga0114967, IMG submission 92639) | Freshwater microbial communities from Lake Montjoie, Canada to study carbon cycling - M_130628_MF_MetaG | ecosystem: Environmental > Aquatic > Freshwater > Lake | place: Lake Montjoie... | reverse complement strand
TACCAGTTGCCAACGCACTACCGTTTGAGGTATCTAGTTGAGCATTGGTAGTAGAATCCACCCAACTCCACCACGTATACGCGGTATTTGCACTAAAATTACTCATACATAAATCTGCTTTCAACAAATAAGTCTTTCCTGCTGTGAGTGTAAACACACCATTGGTTTGACTTATTCCTGAACTTGTAGAGGTCACATTGAATGTGACATCAGTATTGATACCCACACTAGTTTGACTTGCTGACTTTTCTGCTTGTATGTAATCAGGATTGACCACACCATAAGTTGTTGGCTGACCGTTGACGATCACATTGCCAGCTGATATGTTGCCGGTGGTGCTTACTGTGGTTCCTACCAAGTTGCCCAAAAAGGTACTACCAGTGACATTACCAGTAACACTTACGTTTGCGGCTAACACATTACCGGTGGTAGAAACTATGCTACTTGTGGTTACGGCGTTGGCCGCGATGTTTATGTATGAGCTTAAATTGGCCATTTCTGTTTCCTAAAATACTATTTATTTCAATAGCTGTTCAAAGGCGATTGCTTCCAGGTATCGGTTGCAACACATACATAGATGTAGTTGGCATCCCAACATATTTCTCCAGGAGTTCCAGGATCATTGGAAAGTTTTGTCTGTTGTGGAGCACTTAATAAACCACCCAATGAGACATTACCCGGGGTTGCCAAGTTACCAGCAGTATCAAAGGTCCAGGTACTACTGTCAGCACTGATAACCAAATTACCATTGACGCTATCAATATTGGCATAACTGTTGCCGTTGACAATATAGTTTTGAACTCCTTGTGTACCAGTAGTTCCTTGTGCTCCATCAGCACCTGTAGTGCCTTGAGTACCTATCCCAGTAGTTCCTTGTGTACCATCAACTCCTTGTGTACCAGTAGTTCCTTGTGCTCCATCAGCACCTGTAGTGCCTTGAGTACCTATCCCAGTAGTTCCTTGTGTACCATCAACTCCTTGCGTACCTGTAGTTCCTTGTGTGCCTGTGGTGCCTTGTGTACCTATCCCAGTAGTACCTTGCGTGCCGGTTGGGCCTTGTACAGACACTTGTATTCCGTTGGCATAGTTTACTGCGAATGTGTTGCCCGGTAAGGTCAAATTACCAGTGTTACCAAAGGTCCAAGTAGTAAATGTTGTTCCAGAATTATTAGCACTGGTCTGTACATACACACCGTCATCTTGTACAAACAGTTGATTAAACTCACTATAGTTTGATAATACAGCGGCCTGTCCGTCTACGGCTGTGATTGCCCCAGGAACGGTTAGTTTACCTGTGGTATCAAATACCCAACCTACACCATTCAAATTGATTTCTAAATTGCCGTTTGGTGCCACCACATTGGCATAGCTGTCGCCATTGGCAATGTAGTTGATGTTGCCACCTGTATTGCCACTGGCACCAGCCAAGGAGCCATTCAAGAAACGTACCTGTATCACGTCACCTGAAGCTGGAATGGTTGTAAATGTTATGTTGGGATCAACAATGGCGTAGTCCACGTCAGGAGTTTGAGTGACACCGTTTATGGTAACCAGGACAGTATCGGCTGTGGCTGTTTGATCTAGAACAAATGTATCATCCACACCGTTGCCATTGATGGTTTGATTGGCCACACTGTAAACTGGACTTAGGGTAACCCAAACGCTACCGTTGTAAAATTCCAAGTTGGCTGTGTCGCTGTTGAATCGTATTGTGGCTGTGGTTGCTGGCAAAGGTTCTTGTACAGTATTACCAATGGGCAATACCAAGCCAGCTGTGCCGGCTATTTGAACAAGACCAACACCATTGGCCTGTATAACAATATTGCTGTTGTCTAGATTGGATCCAATCACGTTACCGGCAATGGTAATATTACCAATTACCGCAGTGTCACTGACCAGATCAACTGTATTGACTGTGTTGGCTGTGACAGTGTCACCTGTTACAGAGACTGCAACAACCTCAGTGGCTGTTACATTGCCCGCAGTTGAAATGTTGCCACCGGCAATGTTGCCAGTCACGCTTAGGGTCGAGCCTGTGGCTGATCCAATGTTGGGTGTGGTAAAGATTGCTGAGTCTGCGACTTGTAGTATGCCGCCAACATAGTCAAGATTGGCACTGTTGACTCTGGTGCTGATCACACTGCCAACAATGCTGATACCATTTCCTGCCGAGTAAACCAAACTTGATGAAAATAAAGTAAAGTTGATGGCTGTGTATCCAACCGTGATTGGCGTAAGCACAGCACTATTGGTACACACAAATCCATTGCCATCATTGAGATCACCATCGGTGGCCAACACATAGGCACCATACATGTCTGCGGCTATGTCAAAGTCTGCGCTTCTAGTTAGGATAAATGCAGTGACATCATCTGGCACTTGACTGACAACATAGATACCGTTAAAGGCAGCATTGGCTTGATTTTGTATCAGGAGTCTTGTGTCTATGGTAGTAACTTGTACGCCATCAATGGTCAAGTTGCCCACTGCATCAGCAGTAAGGGTAGCACCTACGCCATTGTCACTGGGTCCATTGTAATAGCTACAAGCAGGCAAGGCCGCAGTCGAAGCCAGATATACTGCTTGTTTGACCTGGAGACCCACCGCCACACTATCAACGTAGGCTTTGGTGGCCGCATCCTGGCCTTGCATGGGATTCAATATGTTATTAATGTATTGCGAAGCCGCACTGATATTGCCAGTGTTGGTGTTTAGAGTGATACCGCCCACGGCACTGATGGTTATGACATTGCCTACAACGCTGTTGGTCACAACATTGCCAGCCGCTACATTTCCCGGAACACTGAGTCCTGCACTGTAGAACGTAGCCACACTATTACTGTTGATGCCCACAACAAGATTACCGTTGCTGGCAGGTATGTTGGCATAACTGTTACCGTTGCTGATCTGGCTTAGTGATACACCAGTCAATTGTCTACCATTGCCAATGAAATAGTCACCGATCACATTGCCACCGGCACTGATGAATCCACCAGCAGTCATATTACCAGCTATATTGAGATTGGTAAAAGTGATATTACCAGCAATATAATCGATGTATTGTGTGTAGACAGTGTTCCATCTGCGAGTTGGACTACCAAGATTTCGTATGTTTGCGGTATTGGGTACTATGTTTACATTACTGACCACATTGCCGATACCGTTTGGTGCCAGGACCAAGTTACCATTGGTGTTTAAAGTGCGAATAGTGTTGTCAGCTATCTGTACATTTGACCCCACTGGGCCCGCGGCAAATACCTGATCAAAGTTTATGTTGGTCTTGTTAAAGGCCACATCAAGTGGATCGCCTGGAGACACAGTGTTGATCACCTGTTGCCCACTGTTGCTAAAGGTAGCTGTCATTGAGCCAGTGCCGTTGGCAACAGCATATATGGCTCCACCCGGCAAGCTGGTGATAGTGATTTGACTGATGCTGGCGATATTACCAATGTAGTAGGTGGCGTTGGCAGTTATGTTTCCAAACACGTTGCCAGTAAAAACGATGGGTAATCCTGATACCATGTTTGCGATCGTGGTCACCTCCACGGTGTTGTTGCCAGAATAGGTAGTAATTGCGGTGGTTGTATATGACATCAGAGGTCCTTGTTAGCCTTTTTACTTATTTATGGCTAAACAGCTATTCAAAAGACTTGCTATCACCAGCCACATTTGCTATACTAATATCATGCTGTTAGTAAACAGCTTTTTTAAAGAAAGGTATCAAATGAAACATTTTAATCCAGAAACAAAAACCTTCAAGGTTTTCCAAGCATTACAAAGTGGTAAGACATTGACAGCTAGTCAAGCCAGCAAAATGGGCATCAAAAACCTATCAGCTGAAGTGTCAAGAATCCGTTCAAGCGGTTTCGCAGTTTACACAAACAGCCGTAAAGCAGGTAACGGTGTTCAGGTAACTGAGTATGTGTTAGGCAAGCCAAGCCGTAAATTAGTGGCTTTGGGCTACAAGGCTCAAGCTCTCGGAATTACACTTTAATTCCCAGTCTCGATAACCCGTTCGTGGTTATCTCGCAACAACCCGGGTGCAAGGCCCGGGTTTTTCTTGACCAAAAAAGGCCCATTTGCTATAATAGTTGTATAGTAAATGAAAAGGAGCCCGAATGTTTAAAGATTTGCTTGGAAAACCCTTAGCCGAAAAAGACTTTGTGGTTACCAACCACAATAACCGTATCGTGGTGGCACAGGTCATCAGGTTCACCGATCTCTTTGTGTATGTGCAACCCTTGAATTCTACCGCGGGTAAACGTAGGCAAGTTCCTCCACAAAAAATATTAAGAAAATACGAATACAATGTAGCATTAATTCCGCCGCCTGACATGACCTGGGCAGTCTTGACCAACGCAATTTAATAAGTAAAAGGATAAATTATGCCAAATTGGTGCGATAACTCACTCACATTAACACACGAAGATCCAGCCGAAATTGTTCGAGCAGTGGAGGCCTTCAAACGTGGAGAATTTTTGGCCGAGCTTGTGCCTAATCCTGACAAGGAATGGTCATATGATTGGTGCGTGACAAATTGGGGGACCAAGTGGGATGTTGGTGGCGATGACGAGTGTGAGCCCATGATCAGTGCTGATGGCTACGGAGCTACTTTTGGTTTTAGCTCAGCTTGGGCACCGCCAATCCAGGCTTACGAATCCATGCAAGATGCGGGATTCCGGGTCCATGCCATGTATTACGAACCAGGCATGTGCTTCGCTGGCATCTACGACGAACACGGTGACGACTACTACGATTTGACTGAAATGGATTCGGGTGATGTGGCACAACAGATTCCAAGTGAGCTGGACCAGTGTTTTGGCATCAGCGAAACCATGGCTGAGTTTGAAGATGAAGAGCCCTTGACCGAATGGTATCGAGATGGTGTTGCGGCCGCTAACCTGGATCCGCATGATGAAACACCACATGAATTCAGCACCACTGGCACATTCGTCATTGAAGAAGGGATGAAACATGACTGATTTTGTCGCAGAATTTGCAGTATTCGTCCTCCAAATGATCTTGGTCTATGCTGTAATACAGATAGTGATAAATTATGTTGCTATCCGTATCATAAAAACCCAAATCCAGGAACACATAGAAAGTCGTGCTATACCAGTACTAGTGGAGTTTGACAACGATCAATTTTACTGTTATAATAAACAGAACAAAGAATTCTTGGCACAGGGTTTTAACTACGAAGAAATAAAAGCAAGACTCCAAGCACGATGTAAAGATTGCCTGGTTTACATAGATGGTGGAGACCCTGAAGTAGTGGATAGATTATTAAAACAAAAAACACAATGAAAATAGCCTTGGCATCAGACATACATTTAGAATTTGGAGATATAGATCTGGCGAATGATCAGGCAGCCGATGTCTTGATCCTCAGTGGAGATATTTGCACGGTTCCTGACTTGGTCAGGCCGGGTGATACCATGGTTAGAGATTTCTTCAGTAACTGTAGTAGCCGCTTTAAGGATGTAGTTTATGTCATGGGCAATCACGAGCACTATCGTGGTGATGTGTCAAAGAGTCATGCACAGGCACAAGAGGTATTTGATGAGCTAGGACTTGCTAACATACATCTACTAGAAAAAAGCTCAGTCACCATCAACGACATCGTGTTTGTGGGTGGCACTTTATGGACTGACTGTAACAGTCATGACGTCATGACCATGTGGAATGCTGGCCGTGGCATGAATGACTATCACACAATTAGAAACAGTGCGAGCGGGCATGCTGGTGGCCCTTGGCGGTTGATTCCAGATCACACCGTAGCCGATCATGCTAGAATGAAGGACTATATCTGTTCTGTAGTGGATGGCCAGCCGGATCAACGATTTGTAGTAGTTGGACACCATGCACCCAGTGAGCAGAGCGTGGCGGAAATGTACAGACATGATACCTTGATGAATGGTAACTTTTTCAGCAATCTTGAACAGTTTATCTTGGATAGACCGCAGATTGAACTATGGACCCATGGTCACATGCACAATCCCAGTGATTACCAGATTGGCACGACCCGTGTAGTATGCAACCCAAGAGGATATATTGGACATGAAGACCGAGCAGTCAACTTCAAGTTATTTTACTTCGATCTATAAATGGTTGCGGTTTAGTGGCGTCACGGTGATAGTACAGGTCAATCCTTTACACTGGCGTATTATACCTTGGGCTAGAGAAGAACTCAACAATGAGTGGCCCACACCCAATGAACGCACCTGGGCCATGGGTTGGTTGTTCTTGGTTGTTAGAGTCTGGATTGACAACGGGGACTGGTAATGGGCGTGATTGACTTAGAAAAAGAATAGTGTTATAATACAGTATCAACGTAACTTATAGAAAGGGTGTAAAATGAACAAATATATCGTGAAGGCAACGATACAAGTGGTTGGCGGTTTTGCATTGGTAATGGCAACGTCAATTGGATGTAGCATGGCCTTGCAGTACTATGAAGCAACAGCACAGCAAGTGTTGGCTATCGTTGTGGTGGCGGTATTTTCCTACATACTGTATAATCTTGTTCGTATACAGGCAGATGTTCTTGAAAGCGCAGAAAGGTTGAATAACAAACAATGAAAGTATACATGAATGGGTATCCAGATCACTGGATCAGCCCTTACAAAATTATTGAAGCAATCTTCTTTTGGACAGATTGGTCCAAGTGTGGTCGAGATCGAGGTATCGTAGAGGATAAGGATTTTGTTGATCATCCGGCCTGGGTTGATCAGTTGGCCAGATATCTAGATCCTGCGTGTCAAGTGATCAAACATGTGCGAAGCGTATTACATCCACAGATCCGTTGGGTAAAAATTGACAGATACGATACCTGGAGCATGGATCATACTCTAGCACATATCATACATCCAATGTTGATTCAGCTACATGACACCAAGCACGGTGCTCCATTTACCGAAGATCAAGATGTGCCTGAGGAATTACGATCTACTTCGGCTGCCCCCAAGGAAAACGAGTGGGACACAGATGACAACCATTTCAAGCGTTGGGACTGGATTCTAACTGAAATGATCTGGGCATTCCATCAAGAGCTACGGGACGATGACGAAGCTGAGTTTTTTGATCACGAAGAAAGCGTTGACAGTGGTGGAGATTTCAACGAACGGTTGAGCAAACTCAAAGTTGATCGAGAAGGTCTACAGACTCATCAGGAACGCAAGGCCAACGGCTTTAGACTTTTTGGAAAATATTTCCAAGCACTTTGGGATTGATTTTGACTGAACGAAGCAATCAAGCCGACGGCAGGAACAGCTTTGATATCACCACTGGCAATGTGCTAGTAGAATTTATCAACCGTAATGTAACACCGTATGCCACCGATGTTGGTGGACCCAAATTTGATCTTATACCAGTTGAGAAACAAAAAGACATCATGGTCAATGTGGCCAGAATGCACGCTCAACAAGAGTATGACAGGATCATGCAGTTGGTCACAGTGTTACAGCAACAGGCCGCCGAGATACACAGGCGTTTGGAAATCACAGATTGGGTGCATGCTGCCCGTTATCAATTTCAAATATATCACGGACAGAAGTATTGGTTGGTGCGTGATCACGAACGAGGTGGTACAGTGCTGACACAAACAGGACCTGCGGATTGGACTACAGCGGCTCCGGCTGGTTATGAATACATCTGCCGGGTCAAATGGCTGGGTGACTATACCTGGACCGAGGTGACAGAATGACCGGGCACAATGTATTCCAACAGATGATAGATGAAAACAATCATACCGAACTGACAAGAAATCCGATTAGTCTAGAAGATTTTGAACTGTGGAAAAAGGATTATACCTGGGATGCCTTGCACGGCATACGCTATGGCCAAAGTTTTTGTAATAGGTTCAACATAATAGATAACATACTGTATTACACTCGTTTTCCTACCACGGCAGAATGCGACGAATACATTGAGAAAAATTATATTGCAAGATCCTGATTTTGTCCATCCAGTGCAACTGAGCTGGAATATCACTATAGGCACCGTGAGATCATGGAATGAGATCTGTGCCGACGGCATGGAACTGTTTGGCCTACCTGGTGATCGATACATCACCCATGCCACCCAAGACAGCCTGACTTGGCAATTCCGTGACCCGCATGATGCACTACTTTTTAGATTGAAATTCTCCGAACACCTATGCTAGATGAACCTGTATTGTACTTTGCCTATGGCGCCAACATGTGCCGTGACTCCATGCAGTTCAGATGCCCGGATGCACAGTCGCGTGGAGTATTTTTGTTGCGTAATTGGGCTTTACAGTTCTATTGCCATGCCACGATCGAACCCAGATCAGGATCAGCAGTGGCCGGAGTTCTGTGGGCACTCACACCCGAGTGCGAATACAGTCTGGACAGATTTGAAGGATTTCCTGATTACTACACCAAACGCACCTGGCAACAGGATGGTGTCTGGATCATGTTTTACGAAATGACCGAACCCAAAACTGGTAGACCCAGCCCAGGCTATGTGGACAACATCATCACCAGCTATCACGACTGGGGATTGCCTTTGCCAAGATTACAGACAGCACTCAATGACTTTGCTTAAAGAACCGTTAACCTACCTAAGAGAGGCAGTAAGTTTCCAACATGCCACGGAAATTTCAAAACCCTACGGTGAGATTGAATTGATCCTGGACTGGGCCCGTCTTGAGCTTGAACACGAATGGCGCTGGCAACTGGTAACAGTAAGTGGTCACAACCACCCTGGACGCTATATTTTCTACTTTGACAGCGAACGCGACTATTTGGCCTTTGTACTCAAATGGTCTTAGCTGGTTGACCTATAATTGGGTATTTGTTATAATATATGTATATTAAACAATAAGGATTACATGACAACAGCGGATTACCTTAATACACATCGTTACTTTGGTGACGAAGCTGAAATCCTGGGACAACGCATGGATAACGCACGGAATCGATCCAAACAAGCCCGTAGTGCCTGGGCACGGAAATACTGGAACGATGTAATTGATGCCCTGGAAGTGCAATGGCGCAGGAGTCCAGCTGTGAATCAGGGACAGGCTCTTGGTCCAGGCCTGATCAGATGGGACATAGATTACGATTTTTACGAAAGCCATCATGGCATAGGACCTGACTTTAGCCAACAGATATTTGACAAGATTTTTAGGACCAGTCTAGATGCAAGTTGGGACCGCGAAAGACTTAGACAGTTGACAGGTGGATATTGATCTTGAACAAGTTGGTTGGCACCTTTTGGCGCAGTTGGGATGGACAGGTATTTCGAGTGGTTGATATACAAGACAATACCATATGGTACACAAATAATGACACAAAATATTCCTGTAGTATAGAAGCATTTCTAGCAAGATTTTTTATAACAGAAAGTGAAAAATGAACACAGATAGAGAAATGGTAGCACAGGCAGTACTAGATGGAGTGATCAGTGCCGACTATCTAACAGATCTAGAACTGGAAGAAATTGAGTTCAGGGTGCAAGAGTTCTGTATGCAGAAAGAAATGGATCGAGCAGTCGAACGCGGTTGTTCAGTGTTCGATGGTGTAGAAGGGGACCCAATCCAGTGAGTCAGGTTCTAGCCATGTGGTGTTCTGAAGGACTTGAATGTGTGATTGACATCACTGAAGAACAGAAAAAAGCCGTATGGGCTGAACTGAATAGCAAGAAGTACACACCTGGATTTGAACTAGGTCACCTGATAATGAGGGCCAGAGCTAACAGTCAAAGAGCCTATGAGATTTACAGTTTCAATTCAGGTGATCATGATGTGGTAGCAGTGAGACGCATGTTTGAATCGGATCCACAATCCATCGTGGATTTTGTACGCGAACATGGAACCAAGATTTATAGTGATCGGACAGAGAAACGACCGGTCATTGTGTAAGAGTATGTCGGGTAGCTCCCGAATAGTGTGACCCGCATGATAGTGTTGGTAGCCCGACACGGGTGGCTCTGGCCTAACCTAGCCAGCCCTGGCAATGGGACAATCCTCCCTGGTCGGGAAGCGGATGAGGCTTGGTTTTTAAGATCGCTGACTTCGATGGAAGAACCGATCTTGTGCCGAGTAGGGCACAAGGAACTCAAGCAATAGTACCGCCGCGGGGAGGAAGCTTCAATAATTAACTACATAATGTCAATGAATTTTTTTCTTATTATACAAGATCAACAAGGTACGGATCACCGTCTTGAGTATCACTTGGCAAATAATCCCATTGCTAAAAAATGGATTAAAAAGATCAAACATATATGTAAGGTGCCCATAAACCAAACATATTCCAAAAAAAATGATCCAACTCTAGCAATAGACACAGTAAATTTTGCCATTGCATCTGATATAAAATTACTCAATGCCATGCATGGTAAAATATACGATGTCAAGACAGAGTACGATCAGGTTGATTGCAATCTACTACATAGTTTTATTGTTGAACATTTGTATGATTACAACCCAGAAGTACGAAATATATTTTACAAATTGCATCAAACCGTACATGTGCTGGAAAAAATATTATACAATTTTCCAGAAAGTTGCACAGCAGAATGGACCGAATCGGCTGGACCACTTACTACAATACACACAGAATCACCATACAACTATTATGATTTAAATATGTCTGCCGGAAACCTTTATTCTCAATGGGGTGAATTTGGAAAAACTCCATATAGATACTGGCATGATAAGGATCGTGATGATATAGATCATTTTCTTGCTACCTGCAAACCACACGTGACTTTTAGCCCTAGTTTTGTTATGTTCCCTCAAGCGGTAGATTACAACTACAATACCAATAAAGAGTTTGAGACTTGGTTTGAAAAATATCAACAGGCCTGGGTAGAAAAATACAATGCAGATCAGTTATCAGTCTATGGTCTAGGAGGGGTGCTATTAGCAACTCCAACAACCAACAGTTTTGATGATTTTTCTCAGGTTTATTCTATCAAATCCATTGAGTTAAAAGGTTGACCAAAAATACCCAATTTGCTATAATAGTTGTGTAGTAACTAATAAGGAGCAAACAAAATGGGTTTTGTAGTTTACGAAAAACAGTGGGGTAGTGTTGAGGCTTATTATAAAAAAGAATCTTCAGCCAAAGCCGCAGTCACCAGATTGAATAAACAACTATATGCCGGTCTCAGTAGAGAAGTTGGCTATTGTTCATGGGCTGACTACGAGTTATTGCTTGACGGTATGAGTCCAAGCGAAATTAGATTTTACCAATTTGTCAGACACCCATTGAATTTTAATGGTTAATTGGATTGACCAACAACAATTTCTGTAGTAAAGTAGTATCTGTAGTTTTTTACAATTTAATCTAAAGGAATAATACAAATGATAAAGCGAATTTCGCGCTCACTGTCGGACGTATCCAAAGAAATTCTTCAGAAGTTGAAGGATGACCACGGTGTCACCGACAAGCAATTGGCACAATTAAGAAGTCGTGTTTTTAACTCGGGATACCGTTTTCCATTAGGTGGCATTCGAGTACCAATATCGATCTTGTGGATTGACTACGAGGTACAACGGGATGTTATTATCAAAACCATTTTGTCATTGCTGGAAAAATGGGATAATCGTATTTGCCAACCAGCCGCCTGTAATACCCATCCTGATCTAGTAGAAGTCGTGGATGCTGTCAAAGAAATATACAAGTTTAAGAAATTGTTTGTATATGATGCCCAGCATCGTTGCGTAACTTTGGCCATCCTTGGATTTGAAGAAATCTATGTGACTGTGGTCATTGACGCCGACCCAAAATTTGCCAGCTATGCATTCCGCACCAGCAACAGCGTGATCAAGAAAATTGGCAAGCCTGATTTCCACCGCAACAATATTCGCTTGTACAATTTGGAAGTATATGACGAAGAAACTATCCCGGCATATAATCTACAGGCACAGTTTGACCGACTTGGTATTGATCTAGTTGAGAAACCTGAATTGATTCCGGCCGCAGAACGCCAAGCTCATTACATGAGCCACTTTGATTATGCTTACAAGCCAATGGGTGCTGATAAAACAGGCCGAGTTGCTGGACAGATACTTGAAGCTATTGTCAAGACATGGCCCAACCAGACCAAGATTCAGAATGGTATATACGTGGGTCTATATCACATGAATACTGTGATTACCACACTGGGTAAAAAAATGCCCAAAGGGTGGATGACCACAGTATGTCAAGGCGTGGCTAAAAGTTTCCCTAATAGCGAACATGCTGAAGAGGCTGCTGGGCGACATGCCAAATGGATTGCCAAGACAGGTACATGGAATGTGCCTGACGGTATGTATAAGTTTATGCGTGAAGTTTATAAACTCAACGATGGCGAACTTGGTATTCCTGGAGACGGCAAGGATTGGGATTTACATAAAGGTCTATGGGTTGATTCGACCTTGATACCAAATCATGCCAAGTTATACAGGGCACCTGCGGTTGCTGTACAAGGAGAAGAGCATGACTACGCCTGAACAACTCAAAGAAGCGGTAGAAGGATTTGAAGAAATCAACTACCGCCAGGTAATGGTGGAACGCAATCAAGACTCGTACGACATCACTACAGATTTTGTCAGCACAGAAGTAGCACGATTGGTTGGAATGTATCAGGGTTTGACAGTTCTGGATCAACGTGCTCGTTTGATCCGTGATGGTATAGATTTGTATCTGCGTAGAGGACACGGTTACAACATCAGCGGATCTATCGGAGCCCATTATCGGCAGGTAGGAGTTGATCCTGACAAGAATGTATTTGAGCACATGATTCCACAGGCTCGTGTCCGGGACCAATTGATACAAGGCCGCATAACTATTGCCATGGCAATGAATGCTCCTACCTGTTTGATCAGTCCTGAAAATGACGCCCTGTTAAACAAGGCCAAACTCAACAATAAAACGCCCAGTTATTGGTATATCTTCAAACGATATACCGAAGCGTTTGATGCTGAATTTGAAACATTTAACGGACAAAGAATTGACCCGGCCACTTACACTTTGTGGGATCATTATAAATTTGTTGGTATAGTGTAACATAAAAACAACACCATAAACCCCCTGTTTAAAACGGGATTTCTTCTGGTTGACCAACAATATCCAATTTGCTATAATATATGTATAAGTTAAACAACCGTTAATAACAAACAAAGGATATTTGAAAATGTCTATTCAACTTCAAACATTTATTACCAATGTCCTGGCGATGCCGCATGTCAGCAATGACTCAGCCGGATCCGGGGCAAAACTTGATAGCCACGAAGATGCCCTCGCTGTTGAACTTCAAAAAGTTGGCTACACTGAAATTCTTCAACAAGGCACTAGGCAGACTAAGCCCTCCAAAAAGAATCCCATTGGTCGCATGGCACCATCCAAGACTTTCCCTAAACTTAGACGAGATGCTTTGAAAAAAGCAATTAGGTCTGACAATCCACAACAAGAACTTGCCAACCTTGTACCGGGCATGGCTCCGGGAACATTTATTCGACAACCTTGCGGTCCAAAAGCATTTCCAGATTTTTTGCTATGTGATTTTTCTGGAACTATTGTTTTGATTGAAGCCAAAAGCGGTGGCGGCCATGCTCCTGCGTGGAATGGTGGCCTTCCACAAAAAGATTCGATTTATATTCTTTCTTCTGGAATATACAACTCGTCCACTGTTTTTCTTGGACATGATGTTATGGACTGGGAATTATCAAAATTACTTCAAGATCATCATGACGCACTTCAGGTCCAATCCAAGGCTTTAAAGCTCAAGGCATCTCGACTTGACACATTCAATCGAGGCTTTTATCATTATACTCGTTCAAAATTTGAACAGCAAGGCGGCATGGAAAAAACTGACTATTTCAAACACCCAGATCGTTCAAAATGCGAAAGTAATGTTCTGGCCTTCGCACTAGCACAATAAATATTACTATGAACTCATTTAATCTAATCTGTTCCAACAATGTCACTGCCATGCGAGCAATGGCAGAAAACTCCGTAGACGCTTGTATCACCGATCCGCCTTATGGCATGGACATTGTGGGTGCTGGTTGGGACAAAAACGTGCCGCCTGTGACTACTTGGCAAGAAGTGTATCGAGTACTCAAACCAGGTGCGTTTGTTTTAAGTTTTTGTAATCCAGAGTTTTATCATCGTATGGCTGTAAATGTTGAGGATGCTGGATTTCGTCCAATGGACATGATCGTGTGGATGGTTACTACAAAAATGGCCAAGGCCAATCGTTTAAAGCCGGCACATGAACCAATCTTTGTAGCACAAAAACCTCTAGAAGGATCTATCAAAGCTAACTTTGAAAAATGGGGGTGTGGTCAGATTAACACCACTACAACGCGAGTACCTTGGGATGGCAAACCTCCAACCGGCTGGATCAAAGGTGGAACCCAACGCAGAGCATTTGGTGGCGAAGTAGGCAAAGCTGCCGGCAAAGAAAACGAACGCGAAGATGCCAATCCCAACGGTCGTTACCCTAGTGATATCATTGGACACTTTGACGACCCAGAACATCAGAAGTATTTTTATGCTCCACGTGCCACTCGTAAAGAACGAGGAGAATACAACGATCACCCTACACCAAAGCCCATAAATCTCATGCGTTATCTATGTCGAATATATGCTCCTAAAGCTGGATTGGTATTAGATCCATTTATGGGGTCGGGCAGTACAGGTATTGGAGCCCTACAAGAAGGGTGTGACTTTGTAGGAATTGACATGAGCCAACACTATGTAGATATCGCCACTAAGCGCATCAACGATCATTATGTAAATGGTGATCCAGTTGACAAGTTATTTCTTTACGAATAAATTCTACTAGGTTTGGCAAACAATCACATTGACATTTGCTCTGGGTCACTGTATTATAACTATAACACTAGGCCAACCAGTGTACACTACCCGGCCCCCGATACAACGTCGGAAGCGAACATACCAGGTAGTCCAGCGATAGTATCAATGGTAGACCGTGGCGGAACAGGTCCGTACACAGTCAATGGCGGTTGGCACATTTAACTAAAAGGAAATGTACCAAATGAATGACAAAGATCCACAATCCCGCAAGCTACGAGAACTCTTGAATAGAATGAGAGAAGATCAACCAGAGCCTGAATTTAAATCTAGGAATTTTAACAGCCATACTTTGTATCAGGAAGCGGCCAATAAAATCACTGCTGAACAGGATATAAACATTGTACGCGAAATTGCCTTGTACTACCTATGTCAGTGCTGTTCAGTGATGCCGGACCATGCAGCCACGATGGTGTTTGATCGCATGGATGAGTATGATGTTTAGGAATCAAAATATATGAGCTACCTAGACGAAATTAAAAAGAAATACGACATCAAGGATTACAAAGAACCGGTCGTAGCCATTCCTGACTTGCCCACAGAAGGCATTGTGTTGATCGTGGGCACATCAGGTTCGGGTAAAAGCACTATCTTGCGCAGTCTTGGTGCATTTAGGACACCCACAGTAGATCCTGATGTGACAGTGATTGAAAACTTTTCTAGCCCTGAGCGGGGTGAGGCCTTGTTATTGGCATCAGGTCTGCGAAGTATTCCAGCTTGGTTCCGTCCAGCTCGAACACTAAGCAACGGTGAGTATCATAGATTTGAAATGGCCCAGAGCCTGGACCAGGGCGTCACAACCATAGATGAATTTACCAGTGTGGTCGATCGAGATACTGCCAAAAGCCTAGCATACAGCATGCGACGATACTTTGACAGTCAAAGTGATCAATCAGTATTGTATATCGCTTCATGCCATAGAGATATCGTTGAGTGGCTGGATCCCGATTACGTTTATGACACAGATCTCTGTGCCTTAGAAAATCGGAGGGCACTTTGTCGATTGGGGGGACGGCCAGAGCTTACACTCACCATCCGCGGCACAAGTCCAGAAATGTGGAGATACTTTTCTAAGCATCACTATCTAGATACTGGCATGAGTCGTAGTGTTCACTGTTATGTGGGCCTGCTTGGAGACAAACCTGTGGCGTTCCATGCCGCCATACACTCAACCAACCGAGACATACACTCATACTGGCGTGGGCATAGAACTGTGGTGCTTCCGGAATTCCAAGGCATGGGCATAGGCACTCGGTTTAGCGATGCCATTGCTGCGATGTATGTGAGTAAGGGCATGCGATATTTCAGTAAGACTGCTCATCCCAGCTTTGGTGAGCACAGACAAAAAAGTCCGTTATGGCGTGCTACCAGCACCAACTTAAAAAGTCGGTTAGGTAGTTATCTAAACAAGGATGGAACCACCCGCAAGATGCCAGGGTATGGCGGAACAACCACAGCACGTGACGCAGGCCGTCTTTGCTACAGCCACGAGTATATCGGCAAAAAACTCACTGTTGACGTCAACGAAATACCAGGTCAAGGCGTTATATATGTATGAAGATCTTATTCTCCATCATTGCTGTTTTTGCTATCTCCTCTGTTGGTGCCAACTCTTTACCCCTAGCACCTGCCAAGACCAAACCCGTCAAAGTTTCTTCGAAACCGAAAGGCAAACTACACTTACATCTACCAAGAGTGCTAAAGCCCTTGGCCCTACTAGAAGTGGACGAAGATGACGACTACTGGGATGAACCAATTGCTAGTCATGTGGGCTATCGTAGACCTGAGTTGATCAGCAACGATGAACTGCCCCTAAGCGACTATGTCACGCTGAGATTGGCCAATGCTCGACGTTTGGCCATGGAACGATACCACCAAGTCTGGGGATAAATTCCTGGTTTTCCATTGACCTGGGCCAGGTCAATATTGTATAATACATTAACACCCACTATAAATACTACCTTAGTACAAGAACTACTAAACCGGGAAAATTATAATGGAACGACACATCTGTACAGTTTGCGCACACGAGCACAACAAAGAATTGGAAGGAAACTGGAATGACCTACCTGAGAGTTTTTCTTGTCCGGGTTGTGGCAGCAAGCCAGACGAATATTACACACTAGAAAGCAAGTCCGAATGAAAAAACCCTTAGACTGGGGCATGATTGCCGATAACAAATGGTTTCACAATACCTGCTACACAGAAATTTTTATAGACGATTGTTATCAAAAGTTTTTTAAAGTGGAATCTGGTGATGTAGTCCTAGATGTGGGGGCCAGCATTGGTCCGTTTAGCTGGAGCATCATGGATGCCAAGCCCGCACATATCTATTGTGTGGAGGCCAATGCCGATCTATATCAAACCTTGATAGCAAACTTGTCTGGTCTTGACACGCCGGTAACCACAATGAATCTGGGCATGGGCCCCAAGGATGGCGCCAATTATCTATCTGGCATGTTTGATCCTGACAAGCAATCACACAGTGATGGCACTGATGGCACTGTCATGGAAACTATCACGTTCAAAACTCTAATCGAACGACATGGTATCACGCACATCGACTTCTTGAAGACCGACTGCGAAGGTGGCGAATATGACATGTTCACGGCGGACAACTTTGAGTGGGTCACTAACAATGTTAAGAAGATAGCTGGAGAGTTCCATACAGCAATACCAGCACAGCGAGAAAAGTGGATTGAATTCCGTGATCTTTATCTAAGACATTTTGACAATTTCCAGATTCTGAGCATAGACTATGTGGATATCAAATGGGATATTTGGAATGATCACTTCCTGGAATATTACGGTGCGTTCATGGTGTTTATTGACAACCGTGTGCCCAGTAAACCCAAGAAGAACTTGCCGGTTATCACCATTCGATCAGAAACGCCAGTTAAACAAAAATGGCAACACTGGCCAGCACCCACAATGGAAATCACCACAATCATTCCTGAAAAAGGATGCGTGGTTGACTGTGCGTTCTGTCCGCAACGATTGTTGGAAAAAGTATACACTGGTACTAGAATCTTGACCTTAGAAGCATTCAAAGAACTGATTGCCCGGATACCTACTGATGTGCGCATAACCTTTGCGGGCTTTACTGAACCTTGGATGAACAAATACTGTACTGAAATGGTTGTACATGCGCACGAGCAAGGTCATCCGGTCAGTGTGTTTACCACCGGCATTGGAGTCAGCGTGGAAGACCTTGAACAGATTGTAGACATACCTTACCACGGCAATCCCAATGGTGGCTTTACTTTACACTTACCGGACAGTGAATTGTTGGCCCGTCATCCCATCACTCCTGGCTATTTAAAAACATTGGCCTGGCTCAAAGAAAATCATCATAGAATACAGAACTTTACCACAATGACCATGGGCACAGTGCATCCAAGTGTCAAACATTTATTTGACTGGGCACCAAGTTTTGCCATGTGGAGTCGTGCTGGTAATCTCATGCGCGAAGCCTTGCTCAAACCCAAGCTGATCAATCTCAAAGAACGTTGGAATGCTGTGCATTACGAAGGCCCTAGGACCTGTGGTTGTGTAGAACATCTTTACCATAACGTGATGTTGCCCAACGGTGATGTCAGTCTTTGCTGTATGGACTATGGCCTGGACCATATCCTGGGCAACTTGTATACTCAGAGCTACGAAGACGTGATACCGGAAGCACAGAGTTGCAGAGACATCTGCAACTGGTGTGAAAATAGTGTGGAACCGGTTAAATAACACAACAGGAGATCCTATCATGAAAGTCGAAAAACTAGTCAAAAAACTCAACCGGGCCGAAGTAGATCACAATCTTGAAAAAGTAAAACAGCTCTGGCTCAAGCTCTTGAAAAAAAGCCTCAAACACAAACACACCGAACAAGTACAGTAACAAAACTGTAACACGGTCACAGTTAAATATATACATGACCAATTGTACCTATAGATCAATATTTGTCAGCGATATACATTTTGGTACCAGAGACTGCAAGGCTGACCAACTCAACAACTTCCTCAAACACAACACCTGCGAGACCCTGTATCTAGTGGGTGATATCATTGACGCCTGGAAAATAACACAAAACAAATGGCGCTGGAAACAGAGCCATTCAAATGCCATACG
>Ga0114967_10001605_pt1 | contig 18970 bp, 14 predicted proteins | sample M_130628_MF_Meta_FD_92639 | JGI IMG/M metagenome (GOLD analysis project Ga0114967, IMG submission 92639) | Freshwater microbial communities from Lake Montjoie, Canada to study carbon cycling - M_130628_MF_MetaG | ecosystem: Environmental > Aquatic > Freshwater > Lake | place: Lake Montjoie... | reverse complement strand
GTCCGCCGCCGGCACCGGCCTGGACCGCCTGACGCACCGACGAGATCCTGCCGCGCCGCACCAATCGCAACGAGCGGTTGCCGCGCTACACTCCACGTGTTCGCGGGCATAGCTCAGTTGGTAGAGCGTCAGCTTCCCAAGCTGAATGTCGAGGGTTCGAATCCCTTTGCCCGCTTTCGGTGGACTGCGTGCTCGTGGCTTGGGGTGCCTGGCGCGGGCGGGAGACCTCAGCCCCTGCAAATTGCCGCCCGGGGCGCAGATCGTTTCATATCCGGTGCCTCGAGGGAATTTTCCTTGGTTCAATTCGATTCCGGGGTTACTCTTGGGGCTCCGGGCGAACCCGGGGAGGCTCCGAATCATGAAGAACTTGATCGAGGCGGCGGCGGTAACTCTGTTCGCAATCTCCACCGCGCACGCGCAGAATGCAGTGCAGTGGAAGGTGGAGAACGGGGGGAATGGGCATTGGTACGAATATGTGCCAACCCGTCTGCGTTGGCCCGACGCCAAACAAGCGGCAGAATCGAGAAACGGGTACCTAGCATGCCTTGCATCTGCTGCTGAGAGCTCATTCGTTCGCAACCTCGGCGTAGAGATTGCACACCTGGGCGGATTCCAGGCCCCCGGTGTTTGCGAGCCAAACTGCGGCTGGCAGTGGCTGTCGGGCGAGCCTTGGAGTTACACGCGTTGGGCGGCGACGCAACCGGACAATGGGTCCGGAGTAGAGCATGTCCTTGAAATCGACCTGTCAGGGACGTGGAATGATTATGACGCCACGGCGGAGCGGAACAGCTTCATCATCGAATGGGATGCCGACTGCAACAACGACGGCATCGTTGACTACGGCCAGATCGTAAGTGCCCAGCTGGCCGACGCAAACTCCGATGGAATCCCCGATATCTGCCAGCAGCCCACGTGCCGCGACGCTGATCTGTTCCGCAACGGGGTGATCAACGGCGCGGACCTGGGAATCCTGCTCTCCCAGTGGGGGCCGGCTCCATCGGGCACAGTGAGCGACGTCAACCGTGACGGGCAAGTCAACGGTGCAGATCTCGGTTTCGTGCTCAATGCCTGGGGCCCCTGCTCCAACTGAACCGCTCACACCTACTGCGGAGAATCCATGAAGCAAACGGAGGAGCATGAATACATGCGAGCGAGCCTACTGAGCGTGGTGGCTTTGTTGGTCGTTGGCAGCATGGCCGGAAGGGCAGAAGCAATCACAAGAAGAAACCCACCAAAGGGAATCATGCAGCTTGAATGGGGATGGAGTGTCAGGCTCGACTTCCCACTTTGCGGACCAGGGGAAACGATAAGCGGAGGCCTGAGGCCAATACAGCAATTTAGAGCAACTTCGGTGACAGACACCGAGTCCACTGGGCCTTGCTACGCCTATGTTCCGCCACCAATCTTCACCGCAAATTTCATCAGTGCGGGAGGTTATGACGCTGATGCGATGCGCTCCTGCCTTGATTCGTACTGTGGAACTTGTTCGTACTACCCTGGGCAGGTTTACTGTCATTACGCAGTCGTGACAAGCGACGTTCCGTTTTGGTTTGGCGTACTCGCAACGGATTCGCGAACAACCTCTCAAACCGAGCCGGTCTATCAGGCACAATGCTGGTTCTGGAACAACGATTGCCAGGGACTGCTCTTTACTGGATGTCGAACGGACTTCGATGCGAACGGGCTCATCGATGGCGCCGACCTTGCCTATCTCTTAAGTTACTGGGGTGGAAGTTGGCCACGTTTCGACTTGGACGCAAGTGGCCGTGTTGATGGCGCTGATCTAGGACTGCTCCTCGACGCCTGGGGTCCCTGCTCCAACTGAATCACTCTCAACTACAAAGAGACACCATGAAGAACATCGCGACCGGAACCGAAATCGCGCTCCTCGCAGGAGCAATCGCTGCCTACCCGATTGTCGACCGCGTGATGCCGAAGGCAGACGCGAGCGCGCCGCACGCAGCGGCTCTCGTCGCAGCAGCTCTCGTCGCAGCAGCGATCACACAGGCTCCGCCGGTACATCTCATGGAGATTGAATGGACCTATTACTACTGGAATGGATTTTTGATGTGTGGCCCCGATCAGACAGCAGGCGGCGGCCCTGTGCCGGAACAGCGATTTCGGGCAACCTCCCCGCAAGCGATTACCTCTATCGGATCTTGCGATGCAGATGTCGAGCTCGTTTCGCGCCCAAGGTTTGAGAATGGCTACATTGAGTGCGGCGGATTCGACAGCGCCGCAATTGGAACGTGCCTAGAAGCTTGGCGCGGTTCTTGCAATTACTCCTATCCAGGAGAATTTTGGCTGGGAGAAGTTGTGATCACAAGTGACGCACCGATTTGGACGCCGGTTCTCAATGGCGTGAGCTGGGATAATGGGGTAAGCGCAGAAGGAGTACGCGAGATTAGGTTGTGCTGCCCTGGTCCAAACAATCCCGGGAGAGGGATTCGCTTCACTCGATGCAGGATGGACTTCGATGCCAACGGTATACTCGACGGCGGGGACGTGGCTTTGCTGTTGTATCTCTGGGATGGCGTGTGGCCGCGCATCGACTTGGACGCCAGTGGCCGCGTGGACGGAGCTGACCTCGCGATTCTGCTTAACGCCTGGGGCCCCTGCCCCACCATTCCGGAAGCGAGCCAGTGTATTGCAGACCTGGTGCTGGCAGATCGTCAAGTCAACGGTGCGGACCTCGGGGCGCTGCTCTCTCAGTGGGGGACGGCCCCCGCGGGAACGGTGAGTGACATCAACCGGGACGGTCAAGTCAACGGAGCTGACCTCGGCTACCTGCTAAACGCCTGGGGCCCCTGCCCCAACTGAATCAACACTTACAAGGCGACACCATGAAGAACATCTCGACTAGGACCGGAGTACTCACGCTAAGCCTCGTTATCGCGTCTTTGTTGTGGAACGCTGCTCATCAGTCAATCGCCAGCCCGCTACTTCACGCCAACACGGAGAGCGCTTTACCCGTGGTTGCTTTTCAATGGCGAGTAACGACATTAATGCAGTGGTGCAATTGTGGAGGCGCCTCTTGTACACCTCTTGGCGGAAGGTGCATTCCTGATCAGGAACTGCGATTAGATAGTGCAGATGGCTTCGACTCTATTGGAGCGTGCGCTGTACAACGAGCCAGCTTTGGGAAAGTTGAGGTATTGCCCTACGTCATCTCTTACAACGGGCCATCTGTCGACATGGCAGCATGGGCAGCATGCACTACTGATTGCTGCGGCACGGCTGAATGTAGTAATTGCTATGTCGGAGGTCCAAACATTGTTTCCAGCCAACGAGTTACCTTCGACTGTAAGGTTTGGCCCAAGTTCTTTAACGGACTTACGCCAGATAACGGCTCTGCGGGAGAGCCGCAAAGTGTCTTCGAGTTGACCAACGCCAACCTATTAGCCAGCTCCTTTGCATACACACGAACGCAAGCGGACTTCACCGCAGACGGCGTTGTAAACGGCGAAGACTTGGGATGGCTGGTAAATTTTTGGTCGCAACCCCAATGGCCGCGCATAGACCTCAACCGTGATGGAGACGTGAATGGTGCAGACCTTGCAATCTTGCTTAACGCATGGGGTCCGTGCCCATAGCAAGTGCTCGCTACATGTATTTTGGACTTCGTCAATCCGTCACGTCGTCCGCTACGCCATCGAGCGCCACAATCGACAATTTCAATCTTCCCTGCGCAGCTCTAGGCCCGCGACGCAGCAGGTATTGGTCGAGATCATCGCTCGCGTACTAGCACACCACCCTTCCCGAAGTATTCATCATGGCAAGAATCGCACTGTCAAAGGCTGACCTCGAAAGCTCTGTTGGGATGGAGCTGTTGTCCCTGTGTCAATCTGTCACGGCCGACGGAAGCCTCGACAATCGAGAGATCGCCGAGCTCGCTAAGAGGGTCGAGCGCAATCAACACTCGACGGTCCCCGCGGTTGGGTTCTTGAGGCCAATCGTTCAGGAGATCATCCGTGACCGAAAGGTGACGCCAGAGGAACGAGCGGAGCTGTACAAGGCCATCGAGAAGATCCTCCCGCCCGAAATCCGAGCAATCGCCCAGATGCGGAAGAAGGAAGCCGCATCGCGTGCAAAGGCCGCTGAACGTGCGGAGCGCGAGGCAAACAAGCCCATCGAGAAGTTCGACTTCATGGTGGCGGGGACGCTCTACGAGGGAAGGCTCGACGTCATCCGGACGTGCGTCCGCCCCGGTATGGACGCCCTGATCTTCCGCGAGCCATCCAATCCTTTCAGCCGCAACGCCTGCCAGCTTCATGCCGGGCGCGGCGCGATGATCGGGTTTGTCCCGGAGGTGGATGCGGAGGAACTGGCCGGCCTCTTGGATTCCGGATGCAAGTACCAAGCCAGCGTGAAGAAGGTGATCGATGGGTCAAGGGGGCCCCTGCCGGTCGTGACCATCGACGTGTTTCCCGGTACATGCACCCTCCCCGACGTCCAATCTGCAGAGGTCATTCGATCTCAAAGTTCCTCGAAGACTCCGCCAGTTGCTGCTGCAGCGCGCAACTCCCCGAGGCCAGGGCTCGTTTCGTGGCTATGGCGAACCCTGATCGGCGCGAAGTAGCCGTACACACTTCCGTACACACTTTCGCGGTTTGAACGGCACGAACGGAACGCTCGCGGGTAGTCTCGACCTCGATCGGAACGCAGCAAGGCGGTTTTGAGCGGGTAGTCGGTGCGGGAAACGCGTTTCCCAAGCTGAATGTCGAGGGTTCGAATCCCTTTGCCCGCTTTGGTTGAACGTTGCGCTGGGGGTGCGGATTCCTCGCAGCTTGGGTGGCGCCAAGACGGGTTGGGACCACCCACTCCCTCGCCATCCCGGGCAGGGGCGCTCCGCCACCCGACCCATAGCCCCCAGGCTACTTCCCGCCCTTTCGGTACGGCTCGAATCCCATCCCGTCGCCGCGCAGCGCGCGCTTCATCGCCGGGGTGAGCAGCGTGCGCCAACGGTCCTTCGGGTCGAACGAGAGCCATTCGAACCGCGGGAAATCGGGGACCGTGGCATTTAGATCCACCAGGCGTCCGCCCTGGATACCGACCAGTTCCCAGACCCAGAAGTTGTGCGGCTTGCCGTCCGTGCAGGCCTCGCACGTCGCAAAGTGCGCCACCAGGAACTCCAAGCGTCCGTTCCGGTCGATGTCGACCGGATGCATGCCGTAGTGGGTTCCCAGCGGCAGAAACCGCACCGATGCGGCGGCACCCGGGCGGGCAGGCTCGAGCAGCACGACCGTGTCGTTGCCGACGTTGGCGGCAAGGCCGCATCCGCCTGAGCCCCAAAAGAGGATCATGTCGAGGGTCCCGTTGCCGTCGACGTCACCCGCGTTGATTGACGGCCCCGCGACGCCGACGATGCTTCCGCCACCGAAGTCGATGCGGTGCATGGCGACCAGTACTGGCTGCCCGTCATGGGGCGCGCACACGCAGAGCCGTTCATCGGCGGTAACGACGATGACCCAGCCATCTCGCGGAAGCCGCCAGAGCACGACGTCTTCGTCATTGGCGCCCGGTGCGCACTCCTTGATGGCTGCACGCTCCGCGACGCTTCCCTCCGCGGGCGTGAGCGGCCGCACGAACTCGAGCGCCCCCCGCGCTGGCAGCGAGAAGTCCGGGAAACGCTCTGTCACGGTGGTGTCCACCATCGCCTCGCCGGCGCCCGGTTCCGCCACGCCGGCAGGCGGTGCAGCGATGCTTCGCCCCGACAGAAACACAACGACAAGCGTGCAGATCGTTCTTGGCAACATGGTTCCCTCCTGGATGAGACCGAAATCCGCTTCCTGCGGACCTCAGGACTTCGACCATTCACTCAAGGATGGATGAGAATTTCAACGCTGGTCGGGTGCCGCGATGGCCGTCAGGCGTGAATGCACGGAAAGCGAATGAAACGATCCGAACCGTGCCCCGGGGCTCAGCTGCCACGTTATCCAGCTGACCGTGCCTGCGTTGCAGCCAAGGCGACCACCTCTGCCCGACCCGGCAGCGACGGGATCGCTCCCGGCTTCATCGCCGCCAGCGCCCCCGCCGCGTTGCCCCACGCCATGGCATCCTCGAGTGCACGCCCTTCCGCCAGCGCCGCGAGCGACGCACCCACGAACGCATCACCACAGCCCACCGTGTCCACGGCGTGGACGCGGTAGCCGGTGTGGCGGATGGTTCGGCTGCCCTGCGCTGCAATGGCACCCGCCGCCCCCAGCGTCAGGATCACCGTCCCCGCCGGCATGCGCTTGGCGAGCGCCTGCAGCGCGGCCTCCGGGTCTTGGTGGCCGGACATGGCCTCCGCCTCGGTCTCGTTGACCGCCAGGCCCGCGAGCAGCGCAAGATCCACCTCGCGCACCGTGTCATCCGCCGGCGCCGCATTGAGCCAGACGCGCAGTCCCCGCGCGTGCGCTGCGCGGATGCCCGCCGCGAGCCCCGCGCATTCGTTCTGGAAGAGGGCCAGGTCGCCGGGCCCCGCCTGCGCCAGGAACGCCGCCACGCTCGCCTCCGGCAGCCGGGCATTGGCTTCGGGGGCCACCACGATGGAGTTCTCCCCGTCGTCCGACACCATCACCACGGCCGTGCCGGACGATGGGTCATCCTGCTGCACGGCACCCACGTCCACGCCTGCCTGCCGGAGCGCGCTCACGACCAGCGCCCCGTCCGCCCCCGTGCGCCCGCACATGCGCACCGCGGCGCCGCACCGGGCGGCCGCCACCGCCTGGTTGGCACCCTTGCCTCCCGGATGGACCGCCAGGGAGCGCGCCAGCACGGTCTGGCCGACCCGCGGGAATGCCGCCACCCGCATGACGCGGTCCACCACCAGGGAGCCCACCACGTGGAGTTGGGAAGCCATCCCCGGAGGGTAACTGGCGGCCAAACCGCGGATTCTGGAAATTCAGCCGCTGAGCAGTCGGAATTGCTTGCACAGACGGACCCTGAATCCGATCGTGTCCGCACGCATGGCCGGGGCGAAGTGGCGGATGCCACCGGTCCTGCGCGCCCTGCCCTCACAACGGGCGAGCACCAAGGACGGCGCCGATGGATCGTGAGCCCGAAATGACTACCCATTCCCGTGGGACGCCGCGCACGAACGGCGATCCCGTCGGGCCCGTGCGACGCACCCTTGCGGCCCTCGGGCGACTGCCGTCCGCCGCCCTGCGCCGTCCGCGCGTCCTCGGCGCGACGGCCGGCCTGGTGCTCTTCGCCTTCGCTGCCCTGGGCATGCTGGCGGTGCACAACTTCGCCAGCGACGACATCGAGTCCGCCGTCCGACGCTCGCTGCAGTGCGTGGCCATCGCCGCCGCGCGCACCGTCCCGGTGGAGGCCCACGCGCAGATCCACGACGCGGCGGACGAGGCCTCGCCCGCATACCAGCAGGCCGTGGCGCCCCTGGAGCAGCTGCAGCGCACGCTGCCGGACATCCGCTACGTCTACACCTTCCGCCAGTCCGCCGATGGCATCGTGTTCGTCGTGGACCCGACCACGGAAACGGCCCCGGTTTCCCGCCCGGACGACCACACGCCTCCCGGCACGCCCTACACGCCGACCGATGCGGCGATGATCGACGCCATCGCACGCCATGCCGCCACTGCGTCCGGCGAGGTCTACACGGACCACTGGGGATCGTTCGTGAGCGGCTATGCGCCCGTGTTCGCCGCCAACGGCAGCGTCGAGTGCTTCGTGGGCGTGGACATGGATGCCGCCACCTACCTGACGCACCTGCATGCGATCGACGCGGTGACCGGCGTGGGCACCGCCATCGCGGCCGTGTGCAGCGTGCTGGTTGCCTACGCCACGCATTGCCGGGCCACCCGCAGGCTGGCCGAGGAGGCGTCGATCCTCGCTGCGCGCGAGGAAGCCGTGCGCATGAGCCGCGCCAAGAGCGAGTTCATCGCCAACGTCAGCCACGAGATCCGCACACCGATGACCGCCATCCTCGGCTATGCCGAGATCATGCGCGAGGATGCCGCCTTGGGCCGCATCAGCGACCTGGGAATCTCCGCCGGCGAGGTCATCGCCCGCAACGGCCAGCACATCCTGGGCGTGGTGAACGACATCATCGACGCGGCGCGCGTGGAGGCCGGCGAGATGTCGATCGCGCGCTCGCCGATCGACCTGCGCTCCATTGCGCACGAAGCAGTGCAGTTCCTGGCAGCACGCGCCGCGGCCAAGGGCATCACGCTGCGCTTCGAGCCGGGGATCGGCGGACCGGCAGCGGCCATCTCCGACCCGCTCCGCGTGCGGCAGATCCTCCTGAACCTCGTCGGCAACGCGGTCAAGTTCACGGGACACGGTTCGGTGACCGTGGACCTGCACACTTACGGCAGCCGCTGGATGATCTCGGTCCGCGACACGGGCCCCGGGATGAACGAACGGGAGATGGCGCTCCTCTTCCGCCGCTTCTCGCAGACCTCCACCGCGGACACCGTCAACGGCAGCGGACTCGGGCTGGCACTGTCGCGCCAGCTGGCGCACATGCTGGGCGGAGACCTGACGGCACAGAGCGTTCCGGGCGCCGGCACCACGTTCACGCTGACACTGCCCCGGACCGCCACGCCGGCCGAGGAACTGATCACCGCCCTGCCCGAGCAGCCCGGCGCCGACGCTGCGGGCGACGCCGCGCTCAAGCCGCTTGCGGGCGTTCAGGTCCTCCTCGCCGAGGACGGCCCGGACAGCGCTCGCCTGTGCAGGCATTTGCTGGAGCGCGCCGGCGCCGCCGTGACGGTGGCTTCCGTTGGCCGCCAGGCGCTCGCCTTCGTCGGGGCTGCGGAGGCCGGGGTGTTTGATGATCCCTTCGACGTGGTGCTGATGGACATGGATATGCCGGTCATGGACGGCATGCAGGCCGTGCGCGCCATCCGCGCTGGGGGCTCGAAGATCCCGGTGATTGCGCTCACCGCGCACGCGGGTGACGACGTCCGCGCGCGGTGCCTCGCCGGCGGCTTCAGCGACTACCTGGCCAAGCCGGCCGACCGCCGGACCCTCCTGGCCGCCGTGGCGGCCTGGCGCCCGACCCGGGAGCACTCGGACCACGGGACGGCCGTGCTGCCGGCGTAAACCGACGTCACGTGGCGTCAATTTGGCGCCTTTCGGTCGAATTTCAAGGATTCCGCGCAGTTGGGACGTAACACTTGCGGAGGATCCCGCGTCCATCTGCCATGAGGAATTCGTCGGTCATCCTCGCTTCGCTGCTTCGCTCCCGTGTGGGCCCACATGTGGGCCTGCTGTCGGCGGCCGCGGCCTGCTCCAGTGCGATGAGCGCGATGGCCGCGCCGCCCACCCCCGCGCAGATCGAGTTCTTCGAGAAGAGCGTGCGGCCGGTCCTGGTGGACCATTGCTACAAGTGCCACTCGGACGGCGCCGCGAAGCTGAAGGGCGGGCTCAAGCTCGACTCGCTGGCCGCCATCCTGGCCGGCGGCGACACGGGACCCTCCATCGTCGCGGGCGACCCGAACCACAGCCTGCTGATCACCGCGGTCCGCTACAAGGACAAAGACCTGGAGATGCCGCCAAAGGGCAAGCTCCCGGCCGACGCCATCAAGGCGCTCGAGCAGTGGGTGGCGATGGGTGCGCCGCACCCCGACGCGCTTGCACCCACCGCGCCGACGGCGCCCCCCGCGGACGGGATGCAGGGCCCCGCGCCCGCGGCTTCGCCGCGCGCCAACCTGGACATTGCCAAGGGCCGCGAGTTCTGGAGCTACAAGGCACCGCAGAAGAACGCACCGCCACTGGTGGAGCACGGTGCCTGGGTGCAGTCGCCCATCGACCAGTTCATCCTCTCGCGCGTGGAGGCCGCCGGGCTTGCACCGGCCCCGGATGCCGATCGCCGCACGCTGATCCGTCGCCTGAACTTTGACCTCACCGGACTGCCGCCGACGCCCGAGGAGATCGAGGCCTTCGAGCGCGACCGCTCCGATGGCGCGTACGAGCACCTGGTGGACCAGCTGCTGGCCTCCCCGCGCTTCGGCGAACGCTGGGGCCGCCACTGGCTGGACGTGGCGCGGTACGCGGAATCGAGCGGCAAGGAATCGAACGTCCTCTATCCGCACGCGTGGCGCTACCGGGACTACGTGATCGCCGCGTTCAACGCCGACAAGCCCTACGACCGCTTCCTGCGCGAGCAGCTGGCCGGCGACCTGCTGCCCGCCGCCAATGACCAGCAGCGGGCCGAGCAGCTCATTGCCACCGGCTACCTGGCAGTGGGCACCAAGGGCCACAACACGCAGGGGAAGCCGCAGTTCACCTTCGACATGGTGGACGAGCAGATCGATGCACTCGGCCAGGGGATCCTGGCCACCACCATTTCCTGCGCGCGCTGCCATGACCACAAGTTCGACCCGATCCCGCAGCGCGACTACTACGCAATGGCCGGCATCTTCATGTCGACCGACACGGCGTACGGCACGTACCGCACGCAGGGCAACGACCATCCGTCCACGCTGATCGAGCTGCCGGCGGGCGCCACGGTGGCCGCCGGCGCCACCATGCCCGGGCCCATCCGCAAGGCCGTGGAGCAGCAGCTCAAGGTGGCCGAGGGCGAGGCCGCGCAGTTTGCCGAACTCCAGAAGAAGGCACGCGAGTCGCGCAAGCCGGGGAGCACGGTGAAGCTCACCGCCGCCGAGCAGGCGATGCTCCAACGTTCGCGCACCGCGGACGGCCGCAGCGAGGCTGCCGCGGATCTCCTGGCGCGCTTCGACGAGAACGGCAAGCCGACGGCCCTGAACCGCCTGGCCATGGGCGCGCAGGACGCGGGGAAGCCGCAGGACGCGCGCCTCCTCTCCCGCGGCGAGCTGCAGAAGCCCGGCAATACCGTCCCGCGCGGCTACCTCCAGGTGCTGCAGCAGCCCGGCGACCGCGCGGTTGCCGCCGGCAGCGGGCGCCGCGAACTGGCCGACTGGATCGCAAGCGACCACAACCCGCTGACTGCCCGCGTCTGGGCGAACCGCGTGTGGCTCCACCTCTTCGGCAAGCCCATCGTGCCCACGCCCGACAACTTCGGCGCGAGCGGCGTGCGGCCCACGGACCAGCCGCTTCTTGACTGGCTGGCGGTGGACTTCATGGAGCATGGCTGGTCCACCAAGGCGCTCGTGAAGCAGCTGGTGATGAGCCACGCGTACCGCATGAGTTCGAAGGCCGATGCCAAGGCACTGGCCGCAGACCCCGACGACGCCCTGCTCTGGCGCATGCCCAAGCGCAGGCTGGAAGCCGAGTGCATCCGCGACGCCATGCTGATGGCCGCGGGTGTGCTGCAGCTGACCCCGCCCGCGGGCTCGCCCGTCAACTACCTGGAGGGGATGGACCGTAGCCCCGTCATCCTGGCGGCCGCCAAGATGGATGCACCGGTGCGCTCGGTCTACCTCCCCGTCCTCCGTGACCACGTGGAGGAGATGCTCGACGTCTTCGACTTTGCCGAGCCAGCCTTCGTCAGCGGCGATCGCGACGAGACCAGCGTCCCCACGCAGGCGCTCTTCATGATGAACAGCGCCGCGGTGACCGAGGCAGCCACCACCATGGCGCGCCGCGTGCTGACGGAGCGAAGCAAGGAATTCGAGCGCATCGACCGCGCCTTTGCGCTGTGCGTGGGCCGCAAGCCCACCCAGACGGAGATCACCGCGGTGAAGTCGTTCTTCAAGGACTTCCTCACCGCGCAGACCGGCAAGTCGGCCAAGCAGGCCCGTGCATCGGCAAAGCAGCTGGAGGAGGCATCCTGGTCGGCGTTCTGCCAGGCGCTCTTCCAGTCGGCCGAATTCCGGATGGTGGAATAGGAGAACCCATGGACCTCTGCGGAAACCGAATCTTCTCCAGTTCGCGCCGCGACGCGCTGCGCTCGCTCTCGTGCGGGTTCGGGCTCATGGCGTTCGCGGGCATCGCGTCCAAGGCGTCCGGCTCGCGGCTCCTGATGCCGGGCGACGACGAGCAGTCGAACCCGCTGGCACCCAAGGATCCGCACTTTCCGGGCAAGGCCAAGCGCGTGATCTTCCTGTGCATGTCGGGCGGCCCGTCCCACGTGGACACCTTCGACTACAAGCCGCAGCTCATCACCGACAACGGGAAGAGCCTGGGCGGCACGCGCGCGGGCGCGCAGCTCTTGGCCAGCCCGTTCAAGTTCCGGCAATCCGGCAAGAGCGGCCTGTGGATCAGCGAGCTGATGCCCGAGATCGCCAAGCACGCCGACAGCATGTGCCTCCTGCGCGGCATGAACACCGCGGTGCCCGCGCACGCACAGGCCACGGTGCTGATGCACACCGGCAGCTTCCAGTTCGTGCGGCCGTCCTTCGGTGCATGGACGCTCTACGGGCTGGGCACGGTCAACCAGAACCTGCCGGGCTTCATCACCATCAACCCGCCCGCAGGCAACGGCGGCGCGCAGAACTACGGGCCGGGCTTCCTGCCGGCCGTCTACCAGGGCACGCGCGTGGGCATGGAGCGCACCGCGCGCCGCAACGGCGGCGACGGCGGCATGCCCAACCTCAAGAATCCCGCGCTCACCACCGAGGCGCAGCGCGAGCAGCTGGACCTGGTGCAGCGGCTCAACAAGGAGCGCCTGAAGCGCGACCGCTCCGACGACCAGATCGAGGGCGTCATCGAGAGCTACGAGCTGGCCTTCCGCATGCAGGCGGAGATGCCGGACCTCATGGACATTGCCGGCGAGAAGCCCAAGACGCTCGAGATGTACGGCATCGGCAAGGGCAACGACGACTTCGCGCGCCAGTGCCTCCTGGCGCGGCGCTTTGCCGAGAAGGGCGTGCGGTTCATCGAGGTGAACCACGGCGGCTGGGACACGCACCGGAACCTGAAGTCCGACCTGGAGAAGCAGGCCGGGCAGATCGACCGGCCGATCGCGGCGCTGCTTGCGGACCTCAAGCAGCGCAAGATGCTCGACGACACGCTGGTGGTCTGGGGCGGCGAGTTCGGCCGCACCCCGTACGCGCAGAACGCCGACGGCCGCGACCACAACAGCAAGGGCTTCACCATGTGGGCCGCGGGCGGCGGCGTGAAGGGGGGCTTCAGCTACGGCGCCACCGACGAGCACGGCATCGAGGCGGTGGACGGCAAGATGGACATCCACGACTGGCATGCCACCCTGCTCCACCTGATGGGCATGGACCACGAGCGCCTGACCTACCGCTGGGCCGGGCGTGACTTCCGCCTGACGGACGTGAAGGGGAACGTACACGGCGGCATCGTGGCTTGAGCATCGCCGGAAGGCCGATGCCCGCGGGGACGGGCGGCGATATCGTGCGCGACGCTCGGCAACGCGAGCGTCCCACGCATGGAACAGACCATCGACCCTTCCGTACGGACCGTGCTCGCCAGCGACATCGTGGCGATGATCGGCTTCGCCTACCTGGCCCTCCTCGGGATCCGCACCATCCGGCGCTCCGGCGGCGAACTCACCGGGCTCGGCACATCGATGCTGCTGGCGGCAATCAGCGGTTACGTGGCGTTCATCGGAATCGAGGTGAATGCGCCGATCACCGTCGGTGCCGGCACGGTCGACGGCCCGCACACCGTCTACATCCCGGTGATGCGGACGGTGGCGGAACTGGCGTTCGCCTCCGTTGCCGGCAGCCTCATCTCGCGGATCATCGACATCAACCGGCGCAAGTCCGGCAAGGAGCGGCTGGTCAAGCTGCAGCGCGTCGCCATCTGGCTCGGCACCCTGCTGCTGGGCGTGGTGATCGTCTACCAGCTGCACTTTGCCGAGCATCTCTCGCTGCAGACGGCGTTCCTCTCGATCGGCGGCGCCTCGGTCTTCATCATCGGCCTTGGGCTGCAGGCCACCCTCGGCAACGTCTTCGCCGGATACAACCTGCAGGCATCGCGGATCTTCCGCAAGGGCGACATCGTGCAGATCGGCCGCGACGGCATCGTCGGCACGGTGTGGGACACCACCCTCTCCACGACGCGCATCGTGACGCGCGACGGCGAGATGCTGGTGCTTCCCAACAGCGCAGTCCTCCAGAAGGACTTCATGAACCTCGACCAGCCGGTGCCGCGGCTGCGACAGAGCATCCGGATCGGCGTCTCCTACGACGCGCCGCCCGCACTGGTGAAGGACGTGGCGCTCCAGGTGCTGGCGGCCGATCCGGACGTGCTGGATGATCCTGCGCCGAAGGTCTGGGTGGCCGACTTTGCCGATTCGGCCATGATCTACGACCTCCGCTTCTGGATCAGGAGCTACCGGGAGCGGGACGACGCGCTCGACCGGGTGCGGACCCGCATGTGGTACGCGCTGAAGGAAGCAGGCATCGAAGTGCCGTTCCCGCAACGGACGGTCCGGATGGTCGGCACCGAGGAGATGCGCCGCCAGGAAGAGGCAACGCTGTTGCGCATGCGGTCCGCCGAGGAACATCTGCGGGCATGCGAACTCTTCAACGACGGCACGGTCACGGCGGTGGTCCGCCGGGAACTGGCGCGTGCCGCGACGGAGCATCCGTTCGCCTCGGGCGACGCCGTCGTGCGGCGTGGCGAGCAATCGGACGCGATGTTCGTGGTGGCAACCGGAACCTGCGAGGTGGTGCTGCCCAACGGCCAGCGCGTCAGCCTCGCGTGCGGAAGCCACTTCGGGGAGATCGCCCTGCTCACCGGCGAGCCGCGCACCGCGGACGTGGTTGCGGGGCCCGACGGAGCCACCGTGCTGCGGCTGCCCCGTGCAAGTGTCACGCCGGTGCTGCTGGCCCAGGCACGGTTCCGCGATCGATTCTCCGCGATTGCCAACGAACGCCGAGATGCGCTCGAGATCCCGGCATCCGAGGGTGCCCAGCACCAGCATCACCCGGGCGCCCTGCGCTTCCTCTTCCAGCTGCTGCGCCCCTTCTGACGCCCGTCGGTGGATGCTGCCCGGGTACACTCCGGCATGCAGATTTCCAGCGAAATCCCGGTCGCAACGGCCGCGGAACTCCAGCCCCTGCCGGGCGAGGACCAGCCGACCGCCGTGCTCCGCGTGGTGGGCGCGCTTGGCGGCATCGCACAGACGAAGCGACCGAACGGGCGCATGGGAAACGTGCTGGTCACGGACCCAGCGCTGGTGCGCCAGGTGCTTGTCCGCGGCTCGATGGACGACGACCTGGGACTCATCAGGAACTTCGCGCTGCGCACCGCCGCGCCGCATGGCCTGATCTCGCTCACCGGCGCCGAGCATCGCAAGGTGCGCGTCTCCATGGCGCCCTGCTTCCGCGGCAACGGCCTTTCGCCGCTCGAGGAGGCGCTCGAGGCACAGTTGGAGCGCGGGCTGGATTCGTGGCCGGTGGATCAGCCGGCCGTGGCATCGAAGCTGGTGCTCGACCTCCTCACCAAGGTGTTCATGGAATGGGTACTGGGTCCGCAGGAGCCGGAGCGCGAGGCCGCGCTCTGCAAGGCGGAGCAGGCGCTGCTGGAAGTGTTCCACCACGCAAACCCCGACATGAACCAGCTCTGGCCCTCCGCCGACGGCGAGGGCCCGATCTCCTTCGAGGAGATGGTGAACCGCTTCTTCAACCTGCGCACGCTCATCTCGGAAACCATCGAACGCGGCCCGAAGGGCATGATGGCGCAGCTCGACCAGATGCTCCCGCCCCAGGGTGACGGCCTGCCGCGCAGCGCGCAACTGACGGACCACGCGATCCACCTGCTGCTGGCGGGGCTCGACACCGTGTCGCAGACCACGGGGCTGCTGCTCCACCACATCGGGCACAACGAGGCGTGGTCCGACGCCATCGCCGATGAGGCCGGGACCTCCGCCGAGCCGCCGTTCACCGAGGCGTGCATGAAGGAGATCCTGCGGCTCTACGCAGGCGTCCCCGTGGCTGTCCGTGTGACGGGTGCCCCGGTCGAGGTTCGCGGCCACACCATTCCCGCGCACCGCCCGCTGATGGCATTCCTCATCTGCATGCAGCGCGACGAGCGCTACTTCGAGCGTCCGCTCGAGTTCGTGCCCGAGCGCTTCCTGGAAGGAAGCACCATGCGCATGGACCCGGCCGGCTACCTGCCCTTCGGCAGCGGTCCGCACATCTGCATCGGCGAGACCTCGGCCAAGCTCATCATGCGCCGGCTGGTGCCGGCCATCTGCTCGCGCTTTCGCATCCGCACCGAGACGCCGGGCCTGGTGCCGGTGCTCGTGCGCATCGTGGCGCTCCCGATGCGCGCGCCACGCATCACGCTCACCCGCCGCACCCAAGCCAAGGCGAAGTCCAAATGCCCGTTTGCCTGACCGCTGCCCTCCTCCTTGCCATGGCCGCCGGCGACCCGGCAACGCCCGTTGCGGGCCCGACGGCACCGACGGTCGCAGGCCCCGGCCCGTTCGACCACGTGATCCTGATCAGCGTCGACGGCCTCCGGCCCGACGCGATCGACGGGCCCGAGGACGGGGAGCTTCCCGGCTTCACGCGGCTGCTCCGCGGGCCGCACACGCTGCAGGCGCGCTCCGACGCGGACATCACCGTCACGCTGCCGAACCACATGTCCATGATCACCAGCCGCCCGGTCGGGGGCTCGCAAGGTCACGGATGGACCGACAACGTCGACCCGCCGGCTTCGCAGCACGGCGGAACACTTCACAAGCGCAAGGGCGCGTACGTGGCCAGCGTGTACGACGTGGCGCATGACCACGGCGTGGAGACGGCCATGGTCGCCAGCAAGACCAAGTTCTCGATCACGGTGCAGACCTACGAGAACGACGAGGGCGCGCCGGACCAGGTTGGCCAGGACGACGGCCGCAACAAGGTCGATGCGTACGCGGTGGTGCACACCATGCGCATGGTCCGGGAGATGTCGTGCGCACTCCTGGCTGCGCATCCCAAGCGATCGTTCCAGGTGCTGCACTTCGGCGCACCCGACTTCGCCGGTCACGCCAAGGGATGGGACCTTGCCCAGGGATCGCTCTACCGGGAGGCGGTGCGCGAGGTTGACGGAGAGATCGCCCTGCTGCTTTCGGCAATCGACAAGGACCCCGCCCTCAAGGGCAAGGTTGCCGTGATCCTCACCGCGGACCACGGCGGCGGCGTGCCCTTCATCTCGCACACGGAACGCATGGCGCCCGAGGATTTCCTGATTCCCTTCATCGTGTGGCTCGGGAGCGACGGACCTTCGACCGAACTGTCGGCACTCAACGCCGATCGGCGCGCCGTCGTGCCTGCGAGTCAGTACGTGGACAACTCCATGAGCCCCCAGCCCATCCGCAATGCGGAGGCCGGCAACCTTGCGCTGCAGCTCCTGGGCTTGCCGGCCATCCCGGGGTCCGTGGCGAATGCCAAGCAGGATCTCCGGTTGGTCGCGGCACCCGCCACGGGGGCCGTCCGTTGACCGCCCCGGCACGGGCCATCGACGGCGGCACGTGCCATGTCTTCCATGCGTTCGAGGCTGCGTTCTCCATCGATCTTGATGCGGCCGCCCGCCGGATCGCCGGCGCCGGTCGCGCTGGCCTGACCGCGGGTGATCGCAACGTGTCCGGCGTGGACTTCGCGCCGCGGCCGCTGCGTGCGGTCATGGACGTGCCCGCCGTCACGTGCGGCCGCTTCACCACCGCCACCCGAGCACATGTCACGGTGTTCGATTTCGGCGCCGTCTCCGTCCGGCTTGATTTCCCGCTTTCCGGGCCGGCGGACGGCCTGGCGGAGCTGGCGCGCACACTGGTCGGGAACGCCGCCCTGCGCGACGCAGCCCGTCGTGCCGCCGCGGACGTGCTGCAGGCCATCGGCGACGCCGCCGAGCGCCCCGTGCTCTCCGAGCGCGGCGAGGATTACGTGGTGTTCGCGCTCCCGGCCCTCGGGCACGACCCGCGCACCGGCCTCGCCGACACGCTCCTGGCCCGCACCCTGCGCTCCGAGGAAGGTGCACTCTCCGCGGAGGAAGTCCGCGATGCCGTGTCGTCCACCGTGAGCTACGGCGAGGACGACGTGGCGGTGATCGACTGGAACTGCGCGGTGGTGGTGGACCGCACGCCGGACGACGCGCTGGCGGTGCTCGAATTCGCCAACGTGGAGCTGATCGAGATGCGCTGGCTCGATGACCGCCTCGACGAGGCGCTCGACGAGGCGTTCCGCACGGCCGGCGGCTCGTTCCGCGGTGCGCGCATCCTCTCCGTCCAGACCGGGCGGCACGCGCGGCGCATCGCCGAGCTGCAGATCGACGCCGCCGCGCTCTTCGAGAGCGTGAACAACGCGCTCAAGCTCTTCGGCGACCAGTGGCTGGCTCGGCTCCACCAGGCGGCCACCCACCGCATGCACATCGACGACTTCGAGCGTTCCGTGCTGCGCAAGGTGGAGGCGCTCGATTCCATCTACGGCAAGCTACGCGATCGCCAGGTGCAGGTGCGTGCCGAACTGCTCGAGTGGATCATCATCGCGTTGATCGCCGTCGAGATCGTGCTGTTCCTTCGCTGACTGGGCGCCTGCGCTGCAGCCCTGCAACGCCGGGCCCGCCGTCACCTCGGTCAGCACTTGGCGTGGGCGCGAACCGCTTCATCCGCAGCCTCGTGCGCCACACGCGCCTGCCCTTCCTCCATGCGGTGCCGCTGCGGCGCCGCGTCCCAGACCCGCGCTGCCAACCGCGAGAACGGCATGGTCTGCACCCAGATGCGCCCCGGCCCCTGCAGCGTGGCGAAGAACGCGCCATGCCCGCCGAAGAGCATGGTGGACACGTTGCCGACGAGCTTCACGTCGAAATGCACCGACGGCTCGTACGCCACCACGCATCCGGCATCGATCCGCAGCAATTCACCGTCGGCAAGCGTTCGCTCGATGAGCGTTCCGCATGCGTGTGCCAGCACCACGGCGCCCTTCTCCTCGGAGGTGATCCGCTGCAGGATGAACCCTCCGCCGCCGAACACCCCCGCCAGGTTGTTCGTCTGGAATGCAAGCGAGATGCGGATCCCCTGCGGGCCGCAGAGGAACGCGTCCTTCTGGAGCACCACGCCCTCGGGCATGGTGTCGAGGTCGAGGTTCAGGATCGTCCCGGGAAACGGCGCTGCAAAGGCCACTTCCGCCGCCTTTCTGCCCGT
>Ga0114967_10001604_pt1 | contig 18977 bp, 21 predicted proteins | sample M_130628_MF_Meta_FD_92639 | JGI IMG/M metagenome (GOLD analysis project Ga0114967, IMG submission 92639) | Freshwater microbial communities from Lake Montjoie, Canada to study carbon cycling - M_130628_MF_MetaG | ecosystem: Environmental > Aquatic > Freshwater > Lake | place: Lake Montjoie... | reverse complement strand
CTGCCCCCATCGAGGGCGGGCCGTTCGTTACCGCTCCGGGCAGCAAGGATGCGATAGAGCGCGAGCCGCGCGCCAAGACGTTTGAAGGCTGATTTTCATGGCTGAAGTTCAAGAAATTGAGATTCGTGATTCTGCTGCCAAAGCGGCGGCTGTGGCGCGGTCCTTTCCACCTGCGGAAGATTTGCAGGACATGCAGGGCGAGAAGATGGTCCTCAACATGGGGCCGTCACACCCGTCCACGCATGGCGTGTTGCGCATTATTCTGGAACTGGACGGTGAGATCATCACCAAGGCGATTCCTGACATCGGCTATCTGCATCGCGGCGACGAAAAAATCGCTGAGAACATGACCTACACGCAGTTCATCCCTTACACGGATCGTCTGGATTATCTCGCGCCTATGGCGAACAACGTCGCCTATGCGCTTGCCGTCGAAAAACTTCTCGGCATCCACGACAAACTCCCACAGCGCTGCCAATACCTTCGCGTGATTTGCGCTGAGCTGGCGCGCATTTCGTCGCACTTGCTGGGTGTCGGCTGCTTCGCGATGGACGTGGGCGCGATGACTGTCTTCCTACTGACCTTCACCGAACGCGAAAAGATCTACAACCTCTGCGAATCCCTCACTGGCGCACGGTTCACGACTAGCTACACGCGCATCGGCGGCGTCTCGCGTGACACGCCGCCCGGTTGGTGCGATGCGGTGCGCAAGTTTCTTAACGAAGTCGTCCTCAACATCGGCGAAGTCGAGACGTTGCTGACGCGAAACAAAATCTGGGTGGATCGCACCAAAGATGTCGGTGTGATCTCGAAAGAGGAGGCCATTGATTTTGGCTTGAGCGGACCGAACCTGCGCGGCAGCGGTGTGAATTACGATTTGCGCAAGGATCAGCCCTATCTTTGCTACAAGGATTTGCAGTTCGACGTTCCGCTCGGTTCAGTAGGTGATTGCTACGACCGCTACTTGGTCCGCATGGAAGAAATGCGCCAGAGCGTGCGCCTCGTCCATCAGTGCCTCGACAAGCTCCCCGGCGGCTTTGACAACGCTTCAAAAGAGCCTGTAAACGTGGCGGATGGCAAAATCGTTTTGCCGCCAAAGAGCAAGGTCATGTCGAGCATGGAGGAATTGATCCATCAATTCATGCTCGTGACGCAAGGCATGAACTGTCCGCCCGGCGAAGTGTATTTCGGCCACGAAAATCCGAAGGGCGAACTCGGCTTTTACATCAACAGTCGCGGTGGCGGCACGCCGTATCGCATGAAAATTCGCAGCCCCAGCTTTGTGAACCTAAGCATCCTCTCGCATCTGTTGCCCGGCCACATGATGAGCGACACGGTTTCGATTTTAGGTTCGTTTGACTTTGTGATGGGAGAATGTGACCGATGAGCTTTACCGTCCCCACAAATCTTGAAGCCGAAATTGACGAGCTGATCACGCACTATCCCGTGAAACGCAGCGCGTCGCTCATGTTGCTGCACGCGTTACAGGAAAACTTCGGCTACATTTCGCCGGAAGCCACGCAGTGGGTCGCGAAGAAACTTGGCCTCCAGCCGATCAACGTGCACGAGCTTGTCACGTTCTACCCGATGTTCCGGCAAGCCGCGCCGGGCAAACATCAGATCAAAGTTTGCCGCACGTTGAGTTGCGCGCTCGGCGGCTCGCACAAGTTGCACGAACACTTTTGCACGAAGCTCGGGCTCGATCCGCACGCGCACGGTTTGCAAACGACGAAGGACGGCAAGTTCTCGGTCGAGTTTGTCGAGTGCCTCGCTGGCTGCGGCATGTCACCCGTGATGATGTGCAACGAGGATTTCCACGAAGGCGTCACAAACGCCAAAGCGGACCAAATCATGGGAGGCTGCAAGTGAAAAATTGGTTGCCCGACATGGATTTGAACCATGACAAACAGATTCAGAGTCTGCTGTGCTACCGTTACACCATCGGGCAAACCAACGTGTGGCATAGCGTAGATATTTCCTTTTCGGAGTCAAGAAACTGATATGCCGCAAGAGTTCAAACTCATCCTCAAGCATCTCGATAACCCGGGTTACACGCCCGACATCGAATGCTATTTGCGGCATGGCGGCTACGACGCGCTCAAGAAAGCGCTCACCATCGCGCCGAAGGATTTGCCGGACGGCAAAAAAATGTCGCCGCAGGAACAGATTCGCGATGACGTTAAGCTCTCGGGCCTGCGTGGTCGCGGTGGCGCGGGTTTTTCGTGCGGACTGAAGTGGTCTTTCGTGGATCGCCGTAGCGGCAAACCGATTTATCTCATCTGCAACGCCGATGAATCCGAGCCGGGCACGTTCAAGGATCGCCAGATCATTCACAAAGATCCGCACCAGCTCATCGAGGGTATGATTATCTCGTGCTTCGCGAACGACGTGAAGCTCGCCTACATCTACATCCGCGGCGAAATGCCCAAGGGCGCGAAGCTCTTGAACACCGCTTTGAAGGAAGCGCGTGCGAAAGGCTTCCTCGGCAAAAACGTTCTCGGCAGCGGTTACGATGTGGAGATTCATGTCCATCGTGGCGCGGGCGCATACATCTGCGGCGAGGAAACGGGCCTCATCGAATCGCTCGAAGGCAAACGACCGTATCCGCGCATCAAGCCGCCGTATTTCCCCGCGGTTCTAGGCCTCTACATGTGCCCGACCATCGTCAATAACGTCGAGACGCTCTGCAACGTAAAGCACATTGTCACGATGAGCGGCGCGGAATTCGCCAAGCTCGGCACGCCGAACAATACCGGCACGCGCATCGTCAGCTTGAGCGGTCAGGTGAAACGCCCCGGCTATTACGAGATCGAAGTCGGCAAAGCCACCATCGGTCAACTCATCAACGATCCCGCGTTCGGCGGCGGCTTGCTTGATGGGCGAAAACTTAAAGCCGTCATCCCCGGCGGCTCGTCCTCAAAAGTTTTGAAGGCGGGTGAGAAGTTCAAACTCAAGCGCAAGGTCGAAGGCAAAGACGTCGAAGTAGAAACCGACATGCTCGATCTGCCGTATGATTTCGATTCGCTCCAGCAAGCCGGCACGATGAGCGGTTCGAGCGCGATCATCGTGATTGATGACAGCGTGGACATCGTCGGTGCGCTGGCGAATCTCTCCGAATTTTACGCCCACGAAAGCTGCGGCCAATGCACGCCCTGCCGCGAAGGTTCGCTCTGGATGAGCAAGACGCTGCATCGTCTCACGCACGGCGAAGGCCGCAAGGGCGACGCGGATTACCTCGTGAAGATAGCCGACAACATTCCCGGCGGTAAAACGATTTGCGCCTTCGGCGAAGCCTGCTCGTGGCCTGTGCAAAGTTTCGTGGCGAAGTTCAAAGATGAATTTGTAGCCAAAGGCGCGGCCGATGAAGAACGTCGTGCAAGGGAAGCCGCGACAGGCAAAAAAGAATTGGCCGCCGCACCACATTGATTTCGATGTCCGCTGCACCTACAACTGAAATTAAGCCCGCGCCGCCTGCGATCGAAAAGATCAAGGTCAAGGTGGACGGGCGCGAACTCGAAGTGCCGAAGCTCACGCCGGATTGGCAGGGGAAGCTCGCGCTCACCACGATGCTGCAGGCCTGCGACATCGCCAAGCAGGATGTTCCGCATTATTGCTATCATCCGAAGCTTCCCGTCGCTGGCAATTGCCGCATGTGCCTCGTCGAGTTTGGCACGCCCGCACTCGGCCCGGATCGAAAGCCGGTGATGAACCCCGACGGCACGCCGAAAATCGCGAAGTCGCCGCGTCCCGCGATTAGTTGCGCCACGCCGATTTCGCCCGGGATGGAAATTTACACGAGCACACCCGGCGTGAAGCAGATGCGCGAAGGCGTGCTCGAATCTTTGCTCATCAATCACCCGCTCGATTGCCCGATCTGCGACCAAGCCGGCGAATGCAAGCTTCAAGAATACTCGGTGGACTACGGCCAAAGCGCGAGCCGCTTTGTTGAGGCCAAAGTGCACAAGCCCAAGGCCGTTGATCTCGGGCCGCGCATCACGCTGGACGCCGAGCGTTGCATTCTTTGCACGCGCTGCATTCGGTTCACGAAAGATGTCGCGGGCGACGACGCACTCGGCATCGTGAATCGCGGCAGCTACAACACAATTGCCACTTTCCTCGGCCTGCCGTTCGACAACAACTACACGCTGAACACGGTGGACCTCTGTCCCGTAGGCGCGCTGACGTCGAAGGATTTTCGCTTCCAGATGCGCGTCTGGTTTCTCAAGGAGACCAAGAGTGTGTGCACGAGTTGCGCGACGGGCTGCAACGTCCTCATCAGCTCGCGCGAGGAAAAGATTTACCGCTACACGCCGCGCGACAACGATGGCGTCAATGGTCCGTGGATGTGCGATGCTGGTCGCTTGAACTACAAGTGGATTCAACGCGAAGACCGCTTGAAAGATGTCGTGGTTCGCGGCGAAAAATCGTCGTGGACCGTGGCGCTCAGCGAAATCGCCGACAAGCTGAAGCAAGCTCCGGCGGGTTCGGTGGCTATTGTCGCCTCAGCACGTCAGACAAATGAGGAACTTTGGTTGTTGAGCAAGCTCAAAGCGAAGCTCGGCGCAATCAGCGATTCTGTTCAGCGCATCGGCAAGGGCGATAATCTGCTCGTGGACGAGGACAAGAATCCCAACACAAACGGCGCGCGTCTTACCGGCATGAGTTTTACCGAAATGGGCATCAATCTCTCGAAGATTGCGGCTGGCATTTCGTGCGGCGAAATCAAGACGTTGATCGTCTTCGGCGAAGATTTGCTGATGAACTCAGTCAAGAGCGACAAGCTCCGCGAGCGGGAGCTTACCAGCGAAGTCGTCAATGAGCATGGCCTCACGAAGGAGCTCCTTGGCAAGCTCGACACGCTCATCGTGAGCGACATCTTACCGAATGCCACGGCGCATTACGCGCACTACGTTTTGCCCGGCTGCGCACACGCCGAAAAACGCGGCTCGTTCACGAATCGCGATGGTCGTGTGCAGAAGTTCATGCAGGCGATTCAACCCAAGGGCGACGCCCGAGCCGAATGGGATTTCCTGCACGACTTAGTTTACAACGTCACCGGTAAGAAAGGTTTCCTGACCATCGAGGGCTTGTTCAACGAGATGGCTAAGGATGTTCCGGCGTTCAGTGGCCTCACGTGGGCGGCGCTCGGGGATAATGGCGTCACGGTAAAAATTTGAAATGATCGAGACTGTTAACAACTGGCTCAATGGCTTAAGCGACGGGCAAAGCATGGTGTTATTCACCGCGCTGAAAGCCGTCATGTGCTTTGCCATCATGATGACTATGGTGGCTTATACAGTCGTGCTCGAACGCCGCCTGTGCGCGTGGATTCAAGACCGCATCGGACCCAACCGCGTCGGCCCTTTCGGCCTGTTGCAACCCGCAGCAGACGGAATCAAGGCATTCTTCAAAGAAGAAATGACGCCCGCCCACGTTCGGAAGATTTTCTTCACCCTCGCGCCGATGATCGCGCTCATTCCAGCGATACTGAATCTCGCGGTGATTCCGTTCGGTTCAAACATAGGCGGCCAAACGATGGTGCTCGCAGATTTGAACGTCGGCATTCTCTACACGTTCGGCATCGTGTCGCTGGGCGTTTACAGCATCGTGCTGGCGGGCTACGCGAGTAATTCCAAGTTTCCGTTCCTCGGCGGCATCCGCTCCAGCGCGCAGCTTATCTCCTACGAAATCGCGATGGGCATGAGCGTCATCCCGATCTTCCTGTTCGTCGGTGATCTGAATCTGAGCAAAGTCATCGAAGCCCAGACCGGCACCCAACTCGGCTTTCTACCGAACTGGTTCGTGCTCCAAACGCCGATGACCTTCCTCGCGTTCTGCATTTTCCTCGTCGCGTCGTTCGCCGAAACAAACCGCACGCCGTTCGATTTGCCCGAAGCCGAACAGGAACTCGCGGGCGGTTATAACATCGAGTACAGCTCTATCAAATTTGCCATGTTCTTCATGGGCGAATACGCCAACATGATTCTCGTGTCCGCCATGATGGTTACGCTGTTCTTCGGGGGTTGGACGTTGCCGTGGTTCGGTCTCGACCAACCCGCGACCGATCTCATTCACGGCGTGCTGCACATCGGTATTTTCCTTGGCAAAGTTTTCTTATTCCTCGTGCTGTTCGTCTGGATTCGCTGGATGTGGCCACGTTTCCGTTACGATCAACTCATGGACTTGGGCTGGCGGCGATTCATTCCGGTCGCGCTCGTAAACATTCTAATCACCGCCATATGGCTCTGGTGGAAGAGTGGCAAATAAAATGATCGTAAAACGCAAACCACTGAATCTGTTCGAGCGGCTTTACCTGCCGGCCATTATCGGCGGGTTCAAAGTTACGCTGCGCCACCTCTTCAAGAAGAAGGTGACGATGCAGTATCCGGAAGAGAAATGGGTTGTGCCTGAAGGTTATCGCGGCGCGCCGTATCTAGTGAAGGATCAGGAAGGCAGCACCAAATGCGTGAGCTGCCAGCTTTGCGAATTTGTCTGTCCGCCGAAAGCCATTAAGATCACGCCGCCCGGTCCGACGGGTCAGCTCGCCGATCGTTCGAACGCGGAGAAGATGCCGAAAGAGTTCGAGATCAACATGCTTCGCTGCATCTTCTGCGGCTTCTGCCAGGAAGTCTGTCCGGAGGAAGCGATCTTCCTGCAAAAGGATTATTCGCTCACCGGCACGAGCCGTGCCGAGATGATTTACAACAAAGAAAAACTCCTCGACCTCGGCGGCACGCATGCCGGTGTCCAGAAATGGAAGCACAAAGCCGAAGAGGCGCAGGCGCAAGAAAATTTCCCGGTGAAGGTTTAGAACAGCAATGGCAACCGATATTCTATTTTACGTCTTAGCGGCGCTGACGCTGATTTTCGGCGCGCTGGTCGTCGCGAATCCGTTCAGCCGCAATCCGGTCACGAGCGCGATGTTTCTCGTGCTGACGATCATCTCGATGGCGGGATTATTCGTGTTGCTGAACGCGTTCTTCCTCGCGGCGGTGCAGGTGCTGGTTTACGCGGGTGCGGTGATGGTGCTGTTCTTGTTCGTAATCATGTTGCTGGACTTGAAGGAAGAAGAGCGCCGCAAGATCAAGCTGACCGGCTTGGTGGCGGGCGTGGCTTCCGTCGGCGCGATCGTTGTCATCTTCGTCCGTTCGTTGCTGGCGGCCAAGCCCGGCGAAAATTTACCCGCACCGAGCGCCATCGGCGATACCGCCACGCTCGGCAGGATGCTGTTCACGAATTACCTGTTGCCGTTTGAAATCGTTTCCATCCTGCTCCTCGTGGCGATGGTCGGCGTGATTCTCCTGAGCAAAAAGGATCTCAAATGACACACGTCGGTCTTGAACATTACTTGATTGTCAGTGCGTTGCTCTTTGCGCTTGGCCTGCTTGGCGTCATCACGCGACGCAACCTGCTCGTGATGTACATGTCGCTGGAGTTGATGCTCAACTCGGCGAACCTCGCGCTCGTCTCCTTTTCACGTTTCAACGACAACCTCAACGGTCAGGTGATGGTGTTTTTCATCATCACCGTGGCGGCGGCGGAAGTGGCGGTCGGCCTCGCGCTCATCGTCGCGCTCTATCGCAAGCGCCAGTCGGCGCACGTTGAAGACCTGACCTCGATGAAATACTGACGGATGAAACTTGAAGCGTTACCTTGGTTGATTTTGTTCCTGCCGCTGCTGGCGGCGGGAATCATCACGCTTTTCACCCTGCGCAACAAGGCGGTTAGCGCCGCGTTATCCATAGGTGCGATAGTCACGGGCTTCGTCCTTACGCTGATTTTCATCAAGGTAAACGGTTTCGCTGGTAGTGAGACGGCGCTTAACTGGCTCTCCATCGGCAATCTGAACGTGGACTTCGGGCTCAAGCTCGACGCGCTCAGCCTGATGATGCTGCTCATTGTCACCGGCGTCGGCAGCGCGATCCATATTTATTCCTACGGCTATATGCACGAAGACCCAGCGTTCTCGCGCTTTTTTGCGTGCCTGAGTTTGTTCACCTTCTCTATGCTCGGCATCGTACTCTCGAACAATTTCCTCCAAATGTTCATCTTCTGGGAACTCGTCGGAGTTTCGAGCTACCTGCTCATCGGTTTCTGGTTTGAAAAAGCAAGCGCAGCGGATGCTTGTAAGAAAGCGTTCCTGACGAATCGTATTGGCGACTTTGGTTTTATGTTGGGTATCTTGATGATTTTCACGGTCGCTGGTTCGCTGAACTTTTCCAGCATCAAAGATCAACTAGTCGCCAACCCGACACTTTTAGGTGGAACAGCAACACTCGCGGGCCTCCTGATCTTCTGCGGCGGGATGGGTAAGTCAGCGCAATTCCCGCTGCACGTCTGGTTGCCCGACGCGATGGAAGGCCCGACGCCCGTTAGCGCGCTCATCCACGCCGCGACGATGGTGGCAGCTGGTGTTTACATGCTGTGCCGCGTGTTCTTCATTTTCACGCTAGATGCGTTGACCGCGATCTCGTGGATTGGTGGATTCACCGCCTTGCTTGCCGCGCTCATTGCCGTTCAGCAAAACGACATCAAACGCATCCTCGCTTACTCGACACTCTCACAGCTTGGTTACATGGTCATGGGCGTCGGATTGGCCGCACCGGAAGCGGGCATGTTCCACCTGACCACGCACGCGTTCTTCAAAGCGCTGCTGTTCCTCGGCGCCGGCTCTTTGATCCACGCGATGCACCACGAGCAGGATATCTGGAAGATGGGTGCTCTCCGGAAAAAGATGCCCGTGACCTATTGGACTTTCATGGTCGGAACGCTAGCTCTGGCGGGAGTGTGGCCGTTGAGCGGTTTCTTCTCCAAGGATGCGATACTTGCTGCCGCGCATCATCACAGCTTGCCGCTGTTCATTCTGGCGGTCGGGGTGGCAGGATTAACGACGTTCTACATGTTCCGTTTGGTGTTTGTGACCTTCTTCGGCGAAGCCAAATCGCACGATGTCGATCACGCCCATGAATCCCCCGGCGTCATGGTCTGGCCGCTGCGCATTCTGGCAGTCTTGAGTATTATCGCGGGTGTCATCGGCATCGAAGGTTTGTTCAGCGAGGCATTGAAGCCGGGTGGTGAACATCCCCACGGCGTGCTGGCGCAATTGATTTATCCGTTCCAACACGCTCCCGTCGCCGCGTGCAGTGGATTGGCGGCGTTCGCAGTTGGTTTGTTTGCGGCGTGGAAGCTTTACGCAAATGCCAAGAGCGACCCGCTGCCGGCCAAACTCGGAGGATTGTCCCGCGCGATGGCGAACCGTTTTTACTTCGACGAACTTTACGAAGCCACAGTTATCCGCCTCCATGACTTGATCTCCACAATCTCCGATTGGATTGATCGCTGGATCGTGGAAGGCTTTTGCCTCGGCCTCGTACGCGGTGGCACAGATTTAACGGGCCGCGCTTTGCGTTTGGCTCAGACCGGCAACCTCCAGACCTACGCCTTTCTGTTCGTGCTTGGCGTGGCGGTATTGTTGTGGTTCGTGCTTGGGAAATGATTTCGATGACGACGTTGACCTTAATCTTTGCTCTGCCGTTGCTCGCAGCGATCGTGCTGGCGTTTGTGCCGCGCAACCTTGGATTCGTCATGCGCGCCGGGGCGGTGGGCGTGACGTTCGTCACGATGCTGCTTGGCATTTTGATGTTCTGGCAGTTCAACGGCGCCGCCGTCGATGCGAATGGCTACAAGTTCGTCAGCACCATTCCCTGGCTGGGCGCCGAATCGCTCGGCATCGCATGCAAGTTTGGCGTGGATGGCTTGAACGTCGGGCTGGTGTTGATGGGCGCGATTGTGGCGTTCGCAGCGGCGTGCTGTTCGTTTGAGATCAAGACCCGCGAGAAGGAGTTTTACATTCTGCTGCTCACGATGACCGGCGGCATCCTTGGCGCGTTCATGTCGACGGACCTTTTCTTCTTCTACTTCTTCCACGAACTCGCGCTCGTGCCGACGTTCATCATGATTGGTGTGTGGGGTCGCGGCGAGCGGAAGAACTTCGCGACGTTCCAGATCACGATTTACCTGAGCATCGGCGCGTTACTGGCGCTCATCGGCCTCATCGCGCTATATTTGCAACTGCCGGTTGACGCCCGCACGTTCGATATCCCGACGCTGACGAAGTATTTCACCGAACACACGATCGCTCACAGCGCGCAAATGTTGATATTCCCGCTTTTGCTTCTGGGTTTCGGTATTCTCGTTTCGCTCTGGCCGTTCCACTCGTGGGCAGCGTTGGGTTATGGTTCAGCGCCAAGCGCGACGGCAATGCTGCATGCTGGCGTGCTGAAAAAGTTTGGGCTCTACGGTCTGATTCGCATCGCCATTCCGTTCTGTCCGGAGGTGGCGCAATCCCACCTCCAACTGATCGCCTGGCTCGCGCTTGGTAACGTCCTTTACGTAGGCTGGGTGGCGATGAAGCAGAAAAACCTGAACCTGCTCATCGGCAATTCCAGCGTGGCACACATGGGCATGATCTTCCTCGGTATCGCGAGCCTGAACCTCATCGGCGTGACCGGCGCGGTGGTCATCATGATCGCGCACGGTTTCCTCGCGGCGCTGACGTTCGGCTTGAGCGGCTACATCTACAACCAGACCGGCACTCTTGAAATGAGCGAACTCGGTGGTCTCGCAAAGAAACTGCGTTTCATCGGCGTGGCGTTTGTGATGGCGGCGATGGCAGGTTGCGGATTACCGGGCTTTCTGAATTTCGTGGGTGAGGCAACGGTCTTCTTCGGCGCTTGGCAGGTTCCGGCGTTACGAACCGTGACCGTGCTCGCTGTCTGGGGCACATTGATCATTGGAGCGGTTTACATGTTGCGCGCGGTGCGGGCTGCGTTGCATGGCCCGATATCTGACAAGTGGGTGAACCTCTCGGATGCGAATCTGTGGCGCAAGTTACCTTACGCGATTCTGATCGTGAGCTTGCTGGTGTTTGGATTCTTCCCAAAGCTGATCACGGAAAAAATCAAACCCGTAACGGAGCAGATTGTGAACATGGCGACGGTTAAACCGGCTACCCCTGCATCCAGCGAAACAGTCGTGATGGTTGAAAGCAAATGAACCTTTCATTGATGTCATTGGAAATCTCGGTGGTGGTGCTCGGCATCGTAGTGCTGCTCGCGGATTTGTGGATGCCTGCGGAACGCAAGCGGATGCTTGGCTACGCGGCAGCGGCGGCACTTGGACTGTTGTTTGTCAACACGTTCGTCGGTCAGTGCAGTTGCAATTCCGATGGAACAACCGCTGGTGGTATGTTCATCCAAGACGCATTTTCAGGTTTTTTCAAACGGTTTTTCTTACTGGCGGCCGCGTTGGTGTTGGTTCTTGCCGTGGAGTTCTCAGATCGGATCGCGGCGGGTGTCTCGGAGTATTACTCACTGATCATCTTCGCACTGGCGGGAATGTTGTTCGCCGCTTCGGCGAATGATTTCACGATGCTGTTCGTTTCGATTGAACTCATCACGATCACGTTTTACGTCCTGACGAGTTTCACGCGCGGCAAGGTGACCTCGCTTGAGGCAGGCGTGAAGTATCTGATCCTCGGCGCGCTGTCTTCAGCGTTCATGATCTACGGCATCGCGCTGGTTTGGGGCACGACCGGTAAATTCAACTTCAACGAACTCGCGGCGGTCTCGTCGCAGTTTGCAGAAAACAAGCTGTTCCTCTTCGGCGTGCTGTTCATTCTCGTCGGTCTCGGCTTCAAGATCGCTGCGTTCCCGTTTCAGATGTGGACGCCGGATGTTTATCAAGGTGCGCCGACACCCACAGCCGCATTTCTTGCGGTCGGCTCGAAGGCTGCGGGCTTTGTGTTGTTGCTGCGATTCTTGTTCGTCGCAATACCTAGCGTGACGGCACATTGGGATAAGTTGCTCATCATCGTTTCTGCTATCACGATTCTTTACGGTAACCTCTGCGCGATTCCGCAGCGTAATCTCAAGCGGTTGCTGGGTTACTCTAGCATCGCACACGCTGGTTACTTATTGCTGGGCGTGGCAGCGCTCACGGGTGCGGGTCAGGCTGCGGTGCTTTACTACCTAGGTGGCTATCTGTTCACGACACTGGCGGCGTTTGCGGTCATCGCCATCGCGATGCGGCATCTGGACAGCGAAGACATCGGTGGTCTAGCGGGCTTGCATCAACGTTCCCCCTTGCTGGCTGCGACGCTGACCATCGCAATGGTATCGCTGGCGGGCATTCCGCCGCTCGCCGGATTCTTCGGAAAATTTCTCCTGCTCAAAGCCGTCATTGAACAAGGCGCGACTAACCACGGTTACTATTGCCTCGCGTTCACAGCACTCGTTGGTGTGGTGATCTCCTTGTATTACTACTTCGGCGTGGTGCGGGCGATTTACTTCAGCAAAGAAACGCCGGACGCTCCACCCATCACGATGTCGCTACCTGCCAAACTTGTCATCGTCATCTGTCTGGCAGGAATGTTCTACCTCGGACTGTTTCCGTCGAAGATGCTCAATCTTGCGAGCGAGGCGACGTTTGCGCTCGGCTTGATCGCGCGTTGATCTGCGATTTAGCTCGCGAGCGGTGCGCCGACATTGATTCCGCGTTTGAGGCAATACGCTCCATTTACCACGTACTTGTGCGCCCAATGTTTTAATCCAGCGCGCTCTTCCTTCGTAAGCTTGCGGACCACCTTAGCCGGCGCGCCCAACACCAACGAGCCTGGAGGAATCTTCATGCCCTGAGTCACGAGAGCCTTCGCGCCGATGAGAGATTGCTTGCCGACAACTGCACCGTCCAAGATCACCGCACCCATGCCGATCAAAACCTCATCGCCGATCTTGCACGCGTGGACGATGGCCGAGTGACCGACCGTGACATGATTGCCAAGGATGCAGGCATAATCATCCGCAAGATGTAGCACGGCATTGTCCTGGATGTTGGTGTGATGGCCGACGACGATGCGATTAATGTCGCCACGGAGGACTGCGCCATACCACACGCTGGAATGCTCACCGAGCTTCACGTCGCCGAGCACGCTCGCGCCCTTGGCGATATAAACGCTCCTGCCGAGCTTTGGTTTTTTGCGGAGGAATGTGTCGAGTTGTTTTTCGAGATTGCCCATACGTTGCAGGCCAACATACCCAACTCGGTTGGAAAGCGAAATAGCAGAGGAACTTGACGACCAGCGCACGATGCCACTCCCCCCGCGGAAGTGAAGATCGGATTTTCCGCTGCGAGAAATGCGGTTTTGTCTATACCGAGGATGCCCAAGTGGATCGCTCCTGCTGTTCCTAATGTGGCAAATCCAACGAGGGGATTGAGTTTTAACCACAGCGTGTAAGTTCTATGGGAGTGACTTTGAAGCGCTGTTGGTCGAAGTGAGGCGGGAAGCAGTAGCGCGGGCTTTGAAATCCGCCAGCATCACTTCCAATCTAGTTCCGGAAGGATACGACTTGCCATAAGCTCGCCTTGAAAAGGCTGATAGAAAATCTGCCAGTTCATGTTTGGCCCCGTCTACGTCCTCGGGACGCCCCGTTTGCCTTGCCTTCAATAAATTATCCCACAGTAGCTGATTGGTCTGAAATTCTGAGTTTTTTTGCTGTGTGTCATTCAGCAAAACCTCATAAGCCTTTCGCAGATTCGGAGGCAGGTTGGTATCAAACAACGATTGGTGGTAGTGGGTAATGGCAGATGGATTGGAAAGCGTCTCCTGATTAGTGAAAATGCGCCGTTCCGGGCGCATTGGAATTCCCGGCGGATCCGGTGCTGGCACTGGTGGAAGGATTCGCGGTGACAGTTGCCGTTCAAGTTCTGCTTCAGCCTTGACGAGTGCTTCCATGGCCGCCGCATAGTTTGTATTCGCTGACGCGTTTCGATTGGTCACGCTCCCCCGAAGGGTTCGTTTCGGCGCTTTCGGATGTTCGTTTAGGTTTGTTTGACAAAACAAGTCTAGCTCCGCTGCGAGAACTAAGACGGTAACAATCGCAATCCATCGGACCGATTTGCGTTTTTTAAAAATAGACAAACCTTGTTTGAAATTACGGCGACTCAATCCCCCTTCTTCTGTGGGCGATAGGGATACACCCAGCTCGTGAACGCGCCGATTTTGCGGGTCTGAATCCACAAGCGACCCACGCCGCTGAAATGACAGACGAGTCCTTCGCCGGAGAAGAAGAGCGATTTGTAGCCGCCGATGCGTCCGATGCGATAGTCCAAGCCTTCCGTGAAGGCAACGATATGTCCGGTGTCCACGATGTAAGTCCCGTTCACATCAATCGCGATCATGCCGCCGAATGTGTTGAACCACAAATCACCCTGGCCGGAACACTTGATGAGGAAGAGCGATTCACCGGAGAAAAATCCTTTCATCAATCCCTGCCACTTGGTCTCGATGTTGACGCTAGGACTCGACGCGACGTAAGCCGTGTTCTGCAAATAGATGGTGTTGTTTTCCAGATAGACGTGATCCAGATCTCCGGGAGCGCCGGGCGCGATACCGATCTCGCCAGGGCCGTTCTGCGCAGTGAATTCGTTAATGAACATGGATTCGCCCGTGATCAAACGACCCAAGCCGCCGCGCATCTTCGTCTTCATCTGGAGATTGGTGTCCATCGTCGCCATCGCGGAGGCTTCCACCTTGATAGTCTGCTGCGGCTGAAGCTTGACCGTGAGGAAGCTGAAGTCTGGCTGGGCTTCAACTCGATATTCGTATTCAGAAGTTTTTTGGTTCATGGCGTTCCTTGTTCAGCGCGCACGGAGTTTTGGGCCGATGATGTGCCCGAAACTGGGTTCGTTGTGAGACTGGCACCAGACGATGCCTTGACCTTGAAATTTGCAGACCAATCCCTCGCCGCCGAGGATGGATGACCACCAGCTTTTGCCCGCCTTGCTGAGTTTGAAGTTCAGCGTCTCGTCAAACGCCACGATGTGGCCGGTGTCCACGATGTATTCGCCGTTGACCTGCACGGGATAGATTGCGCCGTAGGAACTCAGGATCAATCGCCCCGTCCCGCCGATGCGCAGCCAAAACAGACTCTCGCCGGAGAGAAAATTTTTGAAACCCTGCCAACCGACTTCCATTCCCACGCCGGGTGAACACGCGACGAACGACCCCGCCTGCACGATCAGCGACTGGCCTTCGAGAGCGAACTTCATCATGTCGCCGGGCAACGTCTGGGCGAGCCAGACTTCGCCACCGGACGCGCCTGCGGTGTAATGATTAAGGAAGAAGGATTCGCCGCCGAGCAAGCGTTTGGCGGCTTTGAGAAGTCCGCCGCCTTTGCCTTTTTGGTGCGTGGTGGTTTCGATGGCAACTTCGCCGCCGATGGCGATCATCGCGCCACCTTCAGCCGTGAGAGTTTCGCCAGAATCGAGCCTGACGCGCGCGGCCGCTGCGCCGGGACTATGAATGATCTCGGTTTGCATGTGATGAAATCAGAGACGTGGGTTGAGCCAGCTTTTCAAGCCTTCGATGCTGCGCGTCTGGATGACGATGTTGCCCTTGCCGTTGAGGCGCGTGACGAGTCCTTCACCGCCAAAGAAGCTGCTGAAGATTCCGCCCGCCATCTGCACCTTGAGTTTCAATTGCGGTTCGTAGGTCACAAGATGGCTTGAGTCCACGATGAACTCGCCGTCCACTGAGCGTTCCATCAACGCGCCATACGCGCCATACCAGACCGTGCCCCAGCCGGACACGACGAGCTTGAACAGACCTTCCTGCCCGATTAACGACGCCAGCCCGGCGTACTTCAATCCGAGCTTCACGCCCGGCGTAGAGGCGATGTATGCGCCTGGTTGCAGGCAAAGGCTGTTGCCTTGGAGTTCGATCACTCCCATGTCACCGGGCGTCGGTTGCACCAGCGTGACGCGGCGCGGCCCGTCGGTGTTGTTCTTGAATTCGTTGATGAAGAGTGATTCGCCGCCGAGATATTTTTTGCAGAGACCGGAGAAGAATCCGCCGTTGAACTTCGCGGTCATATCCAGATCGGCGGACATGCTGGACATCGCATCAGACTCGGCAATGATGCTCTCGCCGGGGTCGAGATCCACGTGCATGTGGGCAAAGGCTGGTCGTCCTTCGATGGCTGTGTTCATTCTTTTTTGTCCTTCTCAGGCTTCTTTTCTTCTGTGAGGTGGAGCTTGGCGCGCAGGCTTTCTTTGAGCTGCGCATAGTTCAAGTCGAAAGTCCGATAGCCGCTCTTCTTATCGAGTTTGTCCCACTTGGTTCGAAGATTCTTCATGCGCTGCTCCGTGGCGGGATGCGTGCTGAAGGCTTCGAGTTGAACCGCATCAATATCAATCGAGGTCGCCTCTTTAACCTTTTCTCGGATCCTTTTTTCCTCGTCCTGCATCTTTGTGAAGAATGTGATCATTCCGTCCGGTCTGATGTCTGCGGCCAGTAAATAATCCCAGCCTTTGTTGTCTGACTCGCGCTCGAAGTCGCGGGAAAACTTCCGGTCCATCAGGAACGCACTATTGTTCGCCAGAACCGCGACTATGCCTGTCACATCCCCCAACATCGTTTGCACCAGGAGAAACAAACCTGCCGACGAGATGATGCTGCGGATACTGTGACGTTGCGTGACGTGGGCGATCTCATGCCCCAGCACACCAGCGATTTCTTCCGGTGTATCCGCCGCCATCAACAAACCGCTGTGGATCACCACATTTCCGCCCGGCATCGCAAAGGCATTCAAAGTAGCGTCTTCTATGATGTGGAAGTGGAGCGGATAACGGTTGTCCTTGATACCGGAGACGAGCGGATCAGTGATCAACTTGAGTTGTGCTTCGAGAGCTTTGTCGGCAACCAATTTCTTCGTCACCATCAATTGCTCGAAGAGTTTGTCGCCCGCCTTCACTTCCCAATCCACGGGCACGGAGTTCGCGGCCACCTTCACCATGCGACCACGGGAGAAAAACATTCCAGCCAGCAATGCGAACAATACAACAACTACGCTGACTGACACGAACGTTGCGATACGTTTCTTAGCGCGCACTTTGGCGCGTTGCGCGGCTAAGATGGGATTGTTCACCAGCATCGGATGATCGAGAACGCTGTGATCCGACGTGTGGATAACAACTTTTGGATGCGATGGGTGGGAAAAAAAAATCAAACGGTCGCTCGCGCCCCCGAGTTCAATCGTCATTCCGTTGGCGGGCAGATCGAAGTCGCCCTTCTCAGACTCAAAATGGACGGCGTCCGTGCTGATGAGAAGTCCACCGGAGGCGCGCCCGTTAGGAAGATCGGGATGAAACGCGCCGCCTGCAACTCGCCTGTCGTGCTGTGCCACTACCTGAGGATTCGCCACCCTTCGAAACTAACGGCGACGATTCCGTTGCGCGAGAATGAAATCAATGAACACAGCAGCAGACGACCTATTTAAATTTGAACCCTTGGCCATACCCACACGTTAAACCGCCACAGGCGCTTTGATGGCAGGGTGAGGATCGTAACTGACGAGTTCAATATCCTCAAACTTGAAGTCGCAGATGTTCTTCACGGCGGGGTTCAGTTTGATCTGCGGCAAGGGACGCGGCTTGCGGATGAGCTGCATCTTAGCTTGCTCGACGTGGTTCGAGTAAAGATGCAGATCGCCGAAGGTGTGGACAAAATCACCGGGCTTTAGATCACAGACCTGCGCGACCATCAACGTGAGCAAAGCATAGCTCGCGATGTTGAACGGCACGCCGAGAAAGATGTCCGCGCTGCGTTGGTAAAGCTGGCAACTCAACTCACCTTCGCTCACATAGAATTGAAACAGCGAATGACATGGCGGCAACGCCATGCCTTGGATTTCACCGGGGTTCCACGCGCTGACGATGAGGCGACGACTGTTAGGATTCTTTTTGATCTGCGCGATGACATCCTCGATCTGGTTGATGCTGCGACCATCGGCGGTGCGCCAGTCGCACCATTGCGCGCCATAGACGCGACCAAGATCGCCGTTTTTATCGGCCCATTCGTTCCAGATTGTGACGCCGTTATCCGTGAGATACTTTATGTTCGTCTCGCCGCGCAAAAACCACAACAGCTCGTGGATGATGGACTTTGTGTGCACCTTTTTGGTGGTGAGCAGCGGAAAACCATCGGCGAGCGGAAAGCGCATCTGCGCTCCGAACAGGGAATAAGTGCCCGTGCCCGTGCGATCAGCTTTAAACTTTCCATGCTCCATGACGTGTCGGAGCAGTTCGAGATACTGAATCATTGCGGGGAAATTGAACCACGAACCCACGAAACACACGAACGAATTTTCAGCCGTCTTGTTCCAGCTAACGCGAGCCGACCATCAGCGCCGTTTGCTTTGGTGTGAGCAACCAACTGAGACTTGCACAACGGGTCGGGCGAAGACGCGCCGCGATTTCAAGTTTGGCCAAGCCCCCCTTCTTGAGATCAACAAGCGCCTCGCCTTGCCCGGAGATCAATTGAGAGATGAGATGGCTAAGGTCGGGCTCGTGACCGACGAGTAAAATGTTTTCGGGAGCGGGGCGCAGCAGGTTGATCCGGCGAATGAGGGCCGTGAAATCTCCGCCGGGCTTCAATTCATCTAGGAAACGGAGAGTGTCTCTAAGGTTCAATTCAGAGGCTACGATGTCTGCCGTTTGCCTGGCACGAAGAAAGGGACTGGATAAAATTTGGCCGAAAGAAATATCTAGTCCCCTAATGGCGTCGCAGACTAGTCGGATTCTGTCTTCGCCTTTCAACGTGAGGGGGCGTCGGGAATCATCCTGAAAACTTTTCGCGTCACGCTCGACCGCGATGCCGTGACGGAGAATGAAAAGGTCCATGCGGCTACTCTATTCCTTGGCGGATGTGGATGGAGAAGGCTTGAGACTTACCTGCGGATACTTGGCGCGCGGTTTTGCGTTCTTACCCGAGGATATATTATCGGCAATCGCGATCTGTATGAACTCTGTCTGACTGCGGCGCGGTTCATCAGCAGCGGTGCGCGGCGGGAGGTGATAGCTGCCATCAGCAAACAACATCCGCGCCTTTACGTTATCCGCGAGAGTGGTTGCAAGGATTT
>Ga0114967_10001603_pt1 | contig 18983 bp, 19 predicted proteins | sample M_130628_MF_Meta_FD_92639 | JGI IMG/M metagenome (GOLD analysis project Ga0114967, IMG submission 92639) | Freshwater microbial communities from Lake Montjoie, Canada to study carbon cycling - M_130628_MF_MetaG | ecosystem: Environmental > Aquatic > Freshwater > Lake | place: Lake Montjoie... | reverse complement strand
GATAAGAATAAATACGCACACGAAGGTAAATGGAATAAAGATGCTAAAGGTAGTTATGAGCTTAGAGGCAAAACACTTGGCATCATTGGATATGGTAGTATTGGCTCGCAGGTGAGCATTTTGGCTGAGGCACTTGGTATGAAGGTTATTTTTTATGATATTATAACCAAGTTGCCATTAGGAAATGCTGTTCAAAAAAAATCAATCAAGGAGGTTGTCTCTAAATCTGAAATTATAACCTTGCATATACCAGAGAATGGAACAACCAAAAATCTCATCAATAAAACTACCCTAAAGCATTTTAAAAAAGGATCTATTTTATTGAATTATGCGAGAGGAGAAGTAGTCGATTTAGATGCATTGAGTGCTGCATTAAAGAGTGGACAACTTAGTGGTGCGGGTATTGATGTTTATCCTATAGAGCCTGAAAAAAATGGTGATTCATTTACTTCCCCACTTCAGCATATTTCAAATGTTTTATTAACGCCACATATAGGCGGGTCAACAGAAGAAGCACAGCATAATATTGGCGAAGATGTAAGCTCCAAGCTTTACCAATACCTTGAAATGGGCATCACTACGGGCTCTCTGACCATTCCAGAAATGAGCTTACCTCCTCAAGAAGGTACGCATAGAATTCTTCATATACACAATAATGTTCCAGGAGTACTATCTGAAATAAACAGTACAATGTCTGAGAATAAAATTAATATTTTGGGGCAATACCTTAAAACAAATGATGAGATTGGATATGTAGTGTTAGACTTAGATAAAAAATTATCTAAGAATGCATCTGATCTATTAAGACTTGTAAAAGGCACTATAAAAGTTCGCGTTTTATATTAACACTATGAATTTAAATAAGGTAGTAGCTCACTATTTTTCTGATATCGAAAATTTAACGATTGATAAATTCGGGAATGGACTTATTCATGGAACATATGTTGTTTCAAAAGAAAATAAACCTGCATTTATATTACAGCAAATCAATACTGAGGTATTCAAAACTCCAGATGCCATAGCATCTAACCTTGAATACTTATCTAATTTTCTAATATCACATAATCAAGATGTTTTTTTTCCTGTTGCTCAAAAAACATTAACCGGATTGCATTATGTGATTGAAGAAAACACGTATTTTAGGCTAACACCATTTGTTAGTGGTACACATTCTGTTGATGCTTGTTCCGCGGTAGAAGAAGCCTACGAGGCAGCATTTCAATTTGGAAAATTTTCTTCTTCATTCAACAAATTTGATACAACACTACTTAAGCCAACTATCCCTGATTTTCATAATCTTGAATTTCGATGGAAGCAATTTTTAGATGCACTTCAATTTGGAAATAAAGAGCGAATAGCATTTGCCTCAGCAGAAATAGCCTTGATTCAGCAGAACTATTCGATAGTAGAAACTTATCAAAAGATAATTCAATCATCTGATTTTATTCAGCGGGTTACCCACCATGATACAAAGATCAATAATGTACTTTTTAACGAATCAAATAAAGGAGTTTGTGTAATTGATTTAGACACCGTCATGTCTGGTTATTTCATCAGCGATCTAGGTGATATGTATAGAACATACTTAGCTTCAGCCAGTGAAGAGGGTACTGATTTTGATTCCATACAAGCTAGAGCTCCTTTCTATGATGCAATTGTAGAAGGTTACTTAGAATCAATGAAGGATCAAATGAGCGTAGTTGAAATTGAAAATCTTGCTTATGCTGGGGAGTTTATGATTTACATGCAAGCCCTTCGATTCTTGACTGATTTTTTGAATAATGATTCTTATTATGGAATTCGGTATGAACTGAATAATTATAATAGAGCTAAAAATCAATTGGTCTTACTCGAGCAATATCGTATAGTTGCTTATTAAATAACGGAAGGTAATTTCTACTTAAAATAAATAGCTAGCTGATTTTTCAGAGCCCTTACCTCATCAGCGTCAATGGTAGTATGAGTTAATGATTCTGTCATGTTAGGGTTTTGAAAATCCATTGCTGAATCTTTGTTTTTTCGAGCAGAACTATGAAATGATCTAGCATTCGTGTATTCAGCTAACTGAGAAATGTTATTTGATTTCACTCCAGATCCTGGCATAATGGTAATTCTATTTCCCGCTTTTATCACAAGTTCTTTTAGTGTTTCTATCCCCTCCATAACATTCGGTTTTAATCCACTCGTTAATATTCTTTTACACCCTATTGAAATAATTTGTTCTAATGCTATGAAAGGATCGTTGACACGGTCAAATGCCCTGTGAAAGGTTACTTCCATTCCCTTTGCAGCATCCACTAATTCTTTATTTTTTTCAATGTCAATACATCCATCTTTCTTCAGCATGCCAATAACAACGCCATCACATCCTAAGTCATGACAGATTTGAATATCATGTAAGATGGAATTAAACTCATGTGATGAATAATAGAAGTCGCCACCACGTGGACGAATAATGGGGAACAATTGAATAGTAGATATTTTTCGTGCTTCTTTGATCATACCATACGATGGGGTAGTACCCCCTTCTTGTGGATTGGCGCATAGTTCTATACGTGTAGCATAATTCTCCGCAGCAATAATGCAGGATGCTAGATCAAAGGCAATGACTTCAAGTTCGTATTTCATGAGTTAAAATAGCTATCTCCAGCAATAATTTCTTCTTGGTTTTCTGATCGTATGGCATAGGAAAATCCTTTTTGAAGCGCAAAAGCTCCATGATTTCCGAATTTATCAATGGCTAAAAATCCTATTTGTATTGTTTTTGCTTTTTCAATATCTCGTTTTGCAATGCGTTCAACGACTTTCTTACACGCGTCATACGGGGAGTTTCCTTGTCGCATATATTCAACTACTAAGTGAGACCCAACACAACGGATTACTTCTTCACCAACACCTGTAGACGTTGCAGCACCAATTTCGCCATCAACAAATAATCCAGCTCCAATCACCGGTGAATCGCCAACTCTTCCGTGCATTTTAAATGCCATGCCGCTAGTTGTACAACCACCACTTAGATGTCCCATTGAATCCAATGCCAATATCCCTAAGGTATCATGATTGTCAATACTACCAGGAAATGCACCTGCAACAGGCTCATTGATTTTTTTATTTTCTATATTGATGATAGGGGTATAGTTTGCCTTTTTAAGCCATTCTTTCCATGCTTTTTCACTATCTGGAGTGAGCAGGTTTTCTTTCTTAAATCCATTGGCTAAAGCAAAGTCAAGTGCGCCTTCACCAACTAATATGACGTGAGGAGTCTTCTCCATAACTAAACGTGCAACGGAAATTGGATGAACGATATGCTCTAAACACATTACTGCACCGCAATTACCATTATGATCCATGATGCACGCATCTAACGATACATGTCCATCACGATCTGGGTATCCACCATAGCCGACTGTTTTGTTACTTTCATCGGCCTCAGGCACTTTAGCTCCAGCTTCAATAGCATCTATCGCTTTACCCTTTGATGATAAAATTTTCCAGGCCTCTGCATTAGCCGCCTTACCAAAATCCCATGTGGAAACAACAATAGGTTTTTTACCTAATGGAGCAATATTCAAAGTCCCGGTTGAAGCAGGTAATATAGGAAGTGCTAGAAGAGAATTTTTCAAGAATGAACGACGGATCATTGGGTATTTGTTTAAACTGATTTAGCGTAGTTAAACTTTCGCTCAGTTAGTGTTTTATGAAGTAATTTTAGAGACCAAATTAATCTAAAGTTCAAATATATGGCTAGAAGAGGTGGATTTAATTCTGAAAACACAGAGGTTGCGAAGGTTAAATTCAGCAAAGAAAACTGGAAAGACGCTTTGGCTTTATTTTCATATGTACGTCCTTACCGATCTAAATTCATGTTAGGGCTCATAGTGATCGGACTTTCAAGCCTAACGACACTTTCATTTCCCTACTTTTTGAAGAAATTGATTGATACTAGTCAACTTGAAACTCCTGTTCATTCGTGGGAGACTTCAACGATGATCGTATGGATTATGGTCATTGTACTTGTCTGTCAAATGGTTTTTTCATTCTTCAGGGTATATCTATTTACACAAGTGGGCGAAAATGCATTGGCTGATCTGCGAACAGATGTCTATCAACGACTGATTCGGTTTCCTATGCAATTTTTTTCCGAAAGAAGGGTAGGAGAACTTTCCAGTAGGATTTCCTCCGATCTTTCTCAAATTCAGGATGCCGTAACATTTATGCTAGCCGATATCATTCGTGGGATATTGACCTTGCTTATCGGAATTGGACTAATCTTATTCATATCGGTGAAACTCACCCTGATTATGCTATCTGTGGTTCCGATAGTGGTTCTTTTAGCCGTTGTTTTTGGTAAATATATCCGTAAACAGTCCCGTAAAGCCCAGGATCAGTTGGCAGATTCCAATACAATTGTTCAGGAAACACTTTCAGGTATTTCAACGGTAAAAGCGTTTGCGAATGAGTGGTTTGAGCGTGACCGTTACCGCAGAAGCTTAGATAAGCTTGTGGGGTTATCTATTGAAAATGGAAAAATCAGGGGGCTATTCATATCCTTTATGTTGTTCTGCCTGTTTGGAACAATCATTTTGGTTGTTTGGTATGGCGTTGGTTTAATGAAATTGGGCTTATTAAGTTTCGGAGACCTAACCGCTTTTGTGGTATATACGTCATTTGTTGGTGGTAGTATGGCTGGATTTGCTGACTTATATAGTGGGCTTCAAAAAACACTTGGAGCAACTCAACGAGTACGAGAATTGTTAGTCGAGTCTGTTGAAATAGATAATATTGAAAAACATAATTTACTGACTATTAATAAGATAAATGGCTTTGTCTCATTTAAAAGTGTAGGCTTTAGTTACCCAAGTCGATCTGATGTTACGGTGTTACATGATGTGAATTTTGACATCGAAAAAGGAAAGCAAGTTGCGTTTGTGGGTACGAGTGGCGCTGGAAAATCAACTATTGCGTCGCTAATTCTTGGGTTTTATTCACCTAGTAGTGGAAATATCTTATTCGATGGGGAATCCATTACTTCATTGAATTTGGGTGAATTAAGAACACAAATTGCTTATGTACCACAGGATATTCTCTTATTTGGGGGAAGTATAAAGGAGAATATTCTCTACGGCAAGCCTGATGCATCTGATACCGAGCTATATGAGGCGGCTAAACAGGCATTTGCCTTAGAATTTATTGATCAGTTCCCGGAGAAATTTGAAACTATTGTTGGAGAACGCGGTATAAAGCTTTCTGGCGGTCAGCGTCAACGCATAGCCATTGCCAGGGCAATCCTTAGGAATCCATCTATCTTGATTTTGGATGAAGCCACCAGCTCATTAGATTCAGCCAGTGAAAGTTTGGTTCAAGCTGCTTTGGATAACTTAATGATCAATCGTACATCGATTGTAATTGCCCATCGTTTGTCGACTATAAAGAATGCTGATTGCATTTATGTATTAGACAAAGGCGTTATTCGAGAATATGGAACACATGCTGAGCTAATGAATATCAATGGATTATATCATTCGATGGTATCTATCCAATCTGACTTACAATAATATTTATCTTATAATTTATATTATGTTAAGTAGATTATTAGGTCATTCAGTATTCAGTTTTATGTATAGAGCCCAGTAAATTCAAATGATTATTAATTCAACCCTATCCCAGGTTGATGCTGAATAATGAAACGAATCAAATCATCTAGGCTTATTTCAGCTCGAACACATGCATCGTGAATATCATCTCGACTAACGCCAGAGGCAAAAGTCTTTTCCTTAAGTCTTTTTAAAACACCTTTTGTATCCATACCATCATATCCAGTTGGCCTCATTAATGAATATGCATGAATTAGCCCTGACAGTTCATCAAAGGCATAAAGCATTTTATCCATTTTTGTTTGTGGTTCTACCCCAAAATGTATATGTCCATGTGAGGCTATGGCGTGTAAAACCTCAGGGTCAATATTAAGAGATTCAAGGTATTCGATGATTTTTTTACAATGTTGCTCAGGCCATTGATCCCAATCAGCATCGTGTAACAAACCAGCCATTTCCCATTTCCACGCTAATGTAGCATCTGCATGTTCTTTGTCAGTAGCCCATGCTTTCATCAAGCCACCTACTTGAAGCATGTGTAATTTTAGGCGATCGTTTTTAACCCATTCATCCAATAAAGAAAAGGCAACCTCCCGTGTAAGGAGATTGCCTTTGTTCTTTTCATCACCAAATGTATTTCTATTGAGGTTGAGATCTGCCATTTGGGTATATATTAAAAATTTACTTCTCTGTTATTTTAGTGTACAAAGCATCCCATTTTTTTTCTTCTACCTCAAACTTTGCTTTGTCGGCCGGAAGTTTAGCATATTGTCTTTTCGTAGAGTAAATTTCAATCAATTGATCTATGATGCGTTTATAGGTTTGAAATTCAGTCTTTCCTTTTGTAGAGCTTTTTTCTACTGCAGGAATAGCTTTTAATAGATATGGCAAAGCCTTGTCTAAATTTGCATCTTGTAATTTTCTTAAATTATCTCTTCTATCGGTTAGTGCTTTGGGCGGAGGCGGTAATTTACCCGCTTTATCAGCTTTAGCGGTTGAATTGAATATTCTAATTGTATCATTAATAAGTCCAATTTCATCTTTAACCCTCAATGCTCTGTTCCAATAGTGGCTGCCTGCATAAAACAACGCTGTTCCTTCATCTGGTTTTGCCTCACCTACTTTTGTTAAGAAGTCAATCATTTTAGCCTCTTCTGCATCATACGTTGAAATTTTAAATGCGGCACTGTCAGCATTTAATCTATTGAACAACAGGAAACCGTAGGTCTGAACTACATCGATATTATTTGGTTCTCTTGAAATTTTATCTTCGATTCGTTTGAATTTTTTCCCTTCATCTTCCATCTCTAAGATAAAGTCAAGATCGTCATAGGTGAAGTATTTAACGTCTGGATAGAGTTCAATTCCATCTTTTTTCATTTTATTAAAGCCCGCGATATCATCTCTAATAAAATAGTAATTCATTAGAAAACGATATACAATATCATTGTCTGCCCCAGCTATTTTTAGATTGGCCATACGCTTATAATAGTATGCAGCTTCTTCCTCTTTATTATCATTTTGATATGAGACTCCAGCTAGTAAATTAGCGGTAGTATCAAAAGTCATGTTGGCGATTTTATTATTGATGATAAAATCACTCCACTCTATAGTAGTTTTCAAAGATGGTGCGGCTTTGGCCCAATCCTTTTTGTTGAAGAAATCAACTGATTCGCCAAAATAAGAAACATAAAAATTAATAGGCGCGGCGCTATATATAGGGTCAATCATCAAGGCTTTGGTCGGATCGAGTTCTAAATATTTTTTATAAGCGGCTATTGCATCTTCTCTCATTTTTGCAATGTCTCCTGCTGGAGCATTTTTTAATAAATAAGAAAGTATGGTAGCCTTTGTAATACTAAATTCTGGTTTAGCTACTACTTTTGGTTTATTCGCCAACAGATCCATTGCCTCTTTAGCTTTGGCATGTTGGTTGAGTGTAAGGAGGGTTTTTATTTCATCAAATTGTGCGAAGGCTATTTGTGAAATAAACAAAAAGAATGATGCTATAACCAGGATTTTTTTCATGCCCGTATTTTGAAATGAATGATAAAAAAGTCTAATTTTTATAATTGTGAATGTACCTAAATTTTAAATCGTTTGTTCAGATGAATCAGCCCCGTTATTTTCTGATTCAGGGTTATTGGTTTCAGCGCCTCCTTCTTGATTTTCAGTTGGTGTAATTTCTACTTCAACTTCCTCTTCGTTCAAATTGGTGATGGCTGCAATTTGATCTTCATCATCTAATCGAATCAATTTAACCCCTTGCGTTGCCCTACCTTGTTCACTGATTTTTGATGTGCCTGTTCTGATGGTAACACCCGATACGCAGGTAATCATTAAATCTTCTTTTGGACCTACATCAAGTATGCCAACCAATTTACCTGTTTTGTCTGTAACACTAATTGTTTTAACGCCTTTACCACCACGATTGGTAATTCGGTAATCGTCAATTGGTGTTTTCTTTCCGTACCCATGTTCAGAAACAACGAGGATAGTTCTTGTTTTGTCGTCTTTGTTCACACATACCATACCTACCACCTCATCGGTTGTATCATCCACTTCAATTCCTGCAACCCCGATCGCTCCCCTTCCAGTTGGTCTAACTTTACTTTCTGGGAATCGTATTGCTCGTCCAGATTTTACAGCCAACATGATTTCTGAGTTTCCGTCTGTTAATTTCGCATTCAACAACTGATCGCCTTCGATGATATTGATTGCATTCACCCCATTCGCACGTGGTCTGCTGAAATCTTCCAAGGCCGTTTTCTTGATAATACCTTGTTTGGTACAAAGAACGATATAATGACTCTTTACAAATTCTTCGTCTTGTAAATTTTTAACATCGATGATAGCACGTATTTTATCATCTTGAGGCAGTTGCATTAAGTTTTGTATTGCCCTACCCTTACCTTGCTTTTCGCCATCCGGTATTTCATACACCTTCAACCAATAGCATCTTCCCTTTTCTGTAAAGAACAAGAGTGTATGGTGTGTAGAGGCTACAAATAAATGTTCTATGTAATCTTCATTTCGTGTTTTACCGCCCATAGAACCACGACCACCTCTTTTTTGTTGACGGTATTCATCAGCAGATGTTCTTTTGATATAACCAAGATGAGAAACTGTAATCACCACATCTTCTTCCTTGATTAAATCTTCAATTCGAACTTCGTTGTCTAAATAAGTGATTTCTGTTTTTCGTTCATCCCCAAATTTCTCTTTAACCTCAAGCAATTCTGTTTTAATTAATTCAAAGCGTTTTCCTTCATCAGAAAGAAGTTCTTGAAGAGATGTAATGAGTTTCATGATCTCATTATATTCTTCTTTGATCTTATTGATTTCCATGCCAGTAAGACGTTGGAGCCTTAACTCTAATACGGTTTTGGCTTGAATTTCGCTCATTGCAAATTGGCTGATCAACCCTTCTTTGGCTTCTTCCGGATTTGCCGCATTTCTAATCAATTTGATTACTTCATCAAGATGATCTAGTGCGATTAAATATCCTTGAAGAATATGCGCTTTTTTCTCTGCTTCTCTTAATTGATATTTTGCTCTTCTAATTATTATTTCATGTCTAAAGTTGATAAAAATAGAAATCAGGTCTTTGATATTGAGTATACGTGGTCTACCTTTTACAATAGCTACGTTATTAATACCATAAGAGGTTTGTAGATCCGTGAATTTGTATAATTGATTTACGATGACGTTCGCTACGGCATCCTTTCTAACATCAATTACGATACGTGTACCTTCTTTTTCATTTGATTCATTGTTCACATGGGTGATGCCATCGATTGTTTTATCAATTACTAGTTGTCCAATACGAGCAGTCAGTACATCTCGACTCACTTGGTATGGCACAGCTGTAATGACAATTTGCTCTTTACCATTTACTTTAGTATCGATGGTAACATTACCCCTCAACACTACCCGACCTCTTCCAGTATGCATAGCAGCTTTGATACCCTCCATGCCATATATAATACCACCACCTGGAAAATCAGGTGCTTTTACAAATTGCATCAATTCATCTATCGTAATTTCTTTATTTTCTATGTATGCAATACAACCATCAATTACTTCAGATAAATTGTGAGGTAACATATTGGTTGCCATACCAACGGCTATACCACTACTTCCATTAATAATCAAATGCGGTATACGAGTCGGCAGAACAGTAGGTTCTTCAATGGAGTCGTCAAAGTTTAATTGAAAGTCGATGGTATCTTTATCGATATCATCCATCATGAAACCAGCAAGTCGTTGAAGTCTTGCCTCGGTATACCTCATGGCAGCAGGCCCTTCACCATCAGGAGAACCAAAGTTACCTTGTTTATCAATGGTTGGATAACGTGTATTCCACTCTTGAGCCATACGCACCAATGCATCGTAAACGGCAGTATCTCCATGCGGATGGTATTTACCTAATACCTCACCCACAATTCTTGCGCATTTTCTGGTAGGCTTATTATAGTCCATTCCCAATTCATTCATAGCAAAAAGAATCCGTCTATGAACTGGTTTTAAACCATCTCTCGCATCAGGCAATGCTCTACCAACGATTACACTCATCGAATAATCGATGTATGCCGCCTTCATTTCTTCCTCAATGTTTATTGAGATTATTCTATTGTTGTCGTTCGTCTGTTCAGGTAATTTTTGTTCGTCCATTTTAGTAGTAAAAAATCACTTTTGTTTGCAATAAATTAGTATGCACGAATTTACCAAAAATGAGGTGTAAATCAATGAAATAAAGCTAGAGTTTATCCACCTTTTATGCTAAAAAAATGTGTTTTTTGGGGACTAGTAAAATACTGAAATTAGGGGTGTTAAACCCTATTCGCCAGCCATCTTCATAATGATATTCCATTCTGATTCCAGGACTGGTTGAACAGACAATCTGCCTAAGCGAATTAAGGCCATTTGAGCTAGGCTCTTTTCTGCCTTTACCATGGCAAGGGTCACCGGTTTTTTCAGCTTTTTGTGTGGTTTGAAGTCAACAGCGACCCATGCAATTTCTTCTGTAGTCGGATCTGGGTATGATTCCTTAGCCACTTTTGCTATTCCAACGATTTCCATTCCTTCATTGCTATGGTAAAAAAAAGCAAGATCCCCTTTCTTCATTGCCTTAAGGTTATTTCGCGCTGCATAATTTCTTACTCCATCCCAAAAGGTAACGCCGTCTTTTACAAATTGATCCCATGAATATTTAAAGGGTTCTGATTTGATTAACCAATAAGCCATGGTAAACTCAATTTTAAGGATGTATTAATAGCCACTAGCTAGGACATCTGCCAAGTGCAGAGAAGAAACAGGATAGTTTTTCCGCTTAATTATACCATTGATATGCATCAAACAACTTAGGTCGGTAGATATTAAAAATTTTGAGGCTGTATTGAGTACATGCTGTGCTTTTTGTTCACCCATAGCAGCTGAGATATCTTCAAATTTAACTGCAAACGTACCGCCAAAACCACAGCAGGTCTCATTGTCTTGAAGTTCTACTAATTCAAGTCCAGCTACTTTTGATAATAAAATTCTTGGTTCATTTTTTATTTTACACTCTCTAAGTGCAGCACAAGAATCGTGATAAGTTGCTTTCCCTTCTAGCTTGGCTCCAAGATCATCTACATTCAAAATATTGACAAGGAAATCACTGAGTTCGTATACTTTTTTTTGAATAATATGTACTTCTTTATTATTGGATGCATTATCAAAAATTCTGGGATAATAATTTTTAACAAAGCCCGCACATGAGGCACTTGGTACCACAACATACTCCGCATCTTTAAAATCAGTCATGAATTTATTACATACTTCTCTTGATTCTCCCCAGTATCCTGCATTAAAAGCTGGCTGTCCACAACATGTTTGTTCAGGGTTGTAATGAACATTGCAACCCGCTTTCTCCAATACTTTAATGGTATTAAAACCGGCTGTGGGATAGAGTTGATCTACAAAGCAGGGAATAAAAACATGCACATCTATTTTATTCCCATTCATAAAGACAAGTTATGAATATGTTTAGAAAGTTGGATCATTTTTAACGCAGCATCAGCAGCCTCTTCTCCTTTATGACCGTGTTTTCCACCAATGCGTTCAAGGGCTTGTTTTTTGGTATTTAATGTTAATACTCCAAAAATGGTTGGAACCGGTAAAAGTAGGTTCAATTGAATTACCCCATCTGACACCATATTGCATACATAATCAAAGTGTGGGGTATCCCCTTTTATGATAGTTCCCAATGCTATGAAAGCATGTGGTTTATGGCTTGTTTTATGAGTCTTATCCCAGTATTTTTTAATGGCAAATGGAATTTCTACAGCGCCTGGGACTTCTAGTACTATTACTTTTTTAACTCCTGCTTTGTTGAGTATTTTCTGACATCCTTTTTCCAGTTCATCAAGTATATCCTTATTCCATTCGGTTCGTATAATTACAACACAGGCACCTTTTGGATTAAAAGTGCCTGCAATGCTTTTAGTTGATTTACCGGTTGACGCCATGCTGAATGATTAATTAATAACGCCTAGTCTAGTCAAGTATTTATCTACCACAAATCCTTTTTCTGTTCTAGGGTATTTGTCTTTTATTATTTTGTATAATTCAATAGCTTGATCTGTTTTACCATTAACCTCGCTTAATAAGGCACCACGGAAAAGGTATTCAGATGAAATGGCTTGATCTTCGGTAAAGAGTGTTCCTGCTTTTTTATAATGATCAATCGCTTCCTCATTTTTTTTCAACTCAGCATACGCATCACCGAGAAGTCCTTCAGCTTTTGCTGAGATTTGAGATGCCCCATGGGCATTAAATTCGCCTAAGTAATTGAGCGCTTTTTGGAATTCACCAAGGTGTAAGTATGATTCTCCAGCATATAATTTAGCTAGGTTAGCTGATTTTGTTCCTTCATATTTATCAATTACTTTAAGAAATCCGGCTGCATTGGCATTGCCGTTCAACGCAAGATTGAAAGAATCCTTTCTGAAAAAACTTTCGGCAGCGAATAAATCCTCTGAAGCCTTTTGTTCTTTTGGTAATAGTACAAAATTGGTATAGGATAAATATCCACCTACTATGATGATTACCAACGAAAATATGGTAATTAGTTTTTTATTGTTTTTTTCCCAAAATCCAATTGCTTTGTTTACCACTTCTTGATCTGGCATTGCTGTTGTTTTTTTATCTGACATCGTTAGGTGAAATTTATTTATTAATCGAGAATAAAGGGATAATTAGGTTCTTGATAAACGTCCTTTAATAGTTCATCATCATTAGGCCATGGGCTTTCTTCTGCAAATTTTACGGATTCATCAACAACTTGTTTAATTCTATCGTTGATGGCTTCGATTTGCTCTTCAGTCACACCAAAATTTTCTATTAGTTTGGCTTTGGTTGTTTCTATAGGATCTTGCTCCTTGTATTCTTCAACTTCATCTTTGCTTCTGTATTTTTGTGGATCACTCATCGAATGACCTTTATACCGGTATGTTTTCATTTCAAGAAGTGTTGGACCACCTCCTTCTCTTGCACGTTTTACAGCCCTTGCAACAGATTCGTGTACTGCTTCCGGACTCATACCATTGACTGTATCTGCTGGCATTTCATAGGCATCTGCCAATTTATAAATATCGGTAACATTTGATGTTCTTTCTACGGAAGTACCCATAGCGTAATGATTATTCTCGCAAATAAAAATTACAGGTAATTTCCATATCATAGCTAAGTTGAATGTTTCATGCAACATACCTTGACGAGCAGCACCATCACCAAAGAAAGTAAGTGATACATTATCGGTGCCATTATATTGTTCTGCGAATGCTAATCCTGCTCCAGTACCAATTTGTGCTCCAACGATTCCATGTCCCCCAAAGAAATATTCTTTTTTCCCAAAAAAGTGCATGCTTCCACCCTTTCCCTTGGAGCAACCAGTTGCTTTTCCAAACAACTCAGCCATACACGAATTTGGGGAAACACCTTTAGCCAAGGCAAGTCCATGATCTCGGTAAGCCGTAATAAAAGGATCTTCTTGTCGGGTAGCTGTCATACATCCAGCAGCTAATGCTTCTTGACCAATATAGAGATGGCAAAAACCTCTAATTTTTTGCATTCCATATAATTGGCCAGTCTTTTCTTCAAAACGACGTAGCAATTGCATTAATTCGTACCAGTATAGGTACGTTTCTTTTGTAAATGTTGTGGACGCCATAGCCTTAAAACACCTTTTTATGGATGAGTTGCAAATATAGTATGAAATTCACAAAAGATACCGTTCTGAGGTGTTCCATTCAATTAAATTTATTATCTTTTTTTATACCTTTACTTATTCCCTATTTTGTTCAAAATCAACCATATCACTCTATTCCAATATCGCAATTATATCGATACAGGATTTGAATTTACCGAACGAATAATCTCTTTTTGTGGTTCTAATGGCATAGGGAAAACCAATTTGCTCGATGCCATATATACCTTATGTTTTTCAAGGAGCTATTTCAATAAATCGGATAACCTGTCCGTTTCAGATGGAAAGGTTGGATTTGCCCTAAAAGCTGATTTTGAAAAAAATGGCGAGATTTTTCCGGTTTCACTCATTTTAAGAGAAAATAACAAGAAAGAGCTTTGGGTTGACAACAGTCCAGTTTCCCCATTTTCGCTGCACATAGGTAAACTCCCGATTGTTTTCATTGCTCCAGACGATGTTGAGTTAATTACAGGGACGAGTGAGCAACGAAGGAGTTTCATGGATGCTATACTTTCTCAAATGGATTCTGACTACCTGCGGAATCTAATTCGTTATAATAAAGTGCTTCAAGAAAGAAATAAATACCTAAAACAATGTTCCATACAACAACAGGTAGATCATACACTACTTGATAGTTTTGATGAACAACTCATTGCTTTGGGAATTCAACTTGTTGACAAAAGAGTTGCTTTTTTTGAGACAACCATTCCTTCAATACGTGAGTTATATGCCTTTATTTCTGGTGAGAAAGAAAAGCCAATTTTACGATTTATCCCTTCTGCTGTTTTAGAAACGTATAAACAACAGATGGTTAATGCAAGACAAAAGGATTTGATTACACAACGTACATCAGTTGGAATTCATAAGGATGAGTTGGATATTTCCATGAACGATGTTCAATTCAAACTAATTGCTTCACAGGGACAAAAGAAAAGCTTATTGTTCGCTCTCAAATTAGCAGAATTTATGACATTAAAAAGTCATTTCGACTTTGAGCCCATTTTATTGTTAGATGATATTTTTGAAAAACTAGATCAACATAGACTATCTAAGTTATTGGAATGGGTATGTGTAAAAAATCAAGGGCAAGTGTTTTTAACAGATTCTCACCAAGATCGAATAGAGCAATCTCTCCATGATATTTCTGTACCTTTCCAACTTATAATGCTCGCATAATATGTCAGATGCCATAACGCTGGGGGAAGCCCTCAAAAAGTTTCTTGAAAAAAGTAGGATTAAGAATTCAATTCAATCCATGCAGATTGAAGACCATTGGTTAAAACTTATGGGGAAAACAATCGCAAAATATACTGACCGAATTGAAATTAAAAATGGAACCCTGTTTATTTATACAGAAGTTGCCCCATTAAAGAATGAACTTGTTTTTCAGAAAGAACTTATTGTAAAGCGCATTAATGAGAGTCTTGGCGATGATGTAGTCAAGGATGTAGTAATCTGTTGAAACGCGCTTAGAACGCTATTCGTACGCCTAATCCTCCCCATCCTTCAAAACCACTTCCATTTCCAAATTCGAATGACGGTTGCCAGTCGATTGATAGGTTTATAGGAGCCCCCTTAATTTTAAAATCGATTCCTAATACTCCATCAATACCAAGCAGTGTTGTTCCTTCGTAATATTTTGAATTATAAAATCCAGCATGGGCACCACCACCATAATACCAATTAAGTCCATCTACATCGAATAACGGAGCTTGTACTTCATACAATACGGTTGTTCTAACTCCACGCTTCCAAAAGGCAGCAATCCCTTCAAGGTGTTTATCATCCCCAATGCTTTTTTTCAATGTAATGGCACCAGGATACATTTTTACTCCTATGGCAAAATCGTATGTTTCTGTAAGACTTTGTGATTTGACACTGTTTGGAAGTAAGCAGATTAAAACGAAAGACAATAATAGTAGATTTTTCATAGATGCAAGTAAACAACTATGAATGAGTTTCTTAACTTTTACTATCAAAAAGTTTTCCTAAAATATTAGCCAGCAAAATGTATATAGTTCTGCAAATTTTCGATGGTCTGTTGTTGCTGTGTAATGGTTTCTTTCACTACATCAATAATTGAAATCACTCCAATATATTGATCAGCTTCAAATACAGGGAGGTATCGAATATTATGACTAGTCATAATCTGCATACATTCATCCAACGTGGTTGATCGTTCTATTCGAGGTAGATATGCTGACATGATTTCAATGACCGTTAATTCACTTGAATTTTTCCCATGTAGTATAACTTTTCGTGCATAATCCCTTTCTGTAAATAATCCAAGATAAACGGTATCGTCCATAATTACTACCGAACCAATATTATGATCCGACATTATTTTCAATGCTTGAAATACATTTGTGTTAGAGCTAACTGAAATAGTTGAGGATCCCTTTCGTGTGAAAATATCAGATACTGTTTTCATACTATTACGTTTTACTTGTTAAATGAATTTAACAAATAGTATGGTTTTTTCCAACTATTTCTATCATCAACTAATGAAAATCATTTTATCAAGAAATCACCTCAAAGAATAGTGAAGATCCTCTCTACCCCACTTTGCAAGGATTTTACCTTGTTCTAAGAGAAATAATGTTGGGTTTGATCGTGCTGCTGTCTTTATGGAAACCAAATCACCTTTAGAAACAGGTAGGATAATTCCTTTTTTAATAAGCATTGATTTAAGGTTGTCAGCATCTGAGGAAACAACCATAAAACTATTTTTCTGGGTGTTAGCCATTTTTTGAATCTCGGCGATCGTTTGTATCAGTTCAGCATCAAGTTCATCTTCATCCATTGACTTAGTAAATAAGATATAGATTTTCCCTGTCGAATTAAGCACTAGCTCTGTTGTATCTGTACCGTTCTCAGTGATGATGACAAAATCTTTAATAGCTGGCTTAGCATTTCCCTCACGAATTAATTTATCATATCGCTTAACAAATAGGTATGTACTATCATTGAAATCAGCCGGGAAATGATCTGCATCGAATTCGAGAAGTTTTCCATCTTTTTGGTACTCAAATGTAATCACCGTACTATCTGGTATAGCATCTGCTGGGATTTTCATTTTATCTTGAATGGTAACACCTACTTTAAAAGGAAGGCAATCAAATAATGGAAGATGCTTTAGCACATAAACTTGAATCCAAATCGTCATTATAGTCGTAGCAACTAGCAATGCAATGGACCATTTGGGCGTTAAGAGTGATGAAACCTTGGATCGATTGTATAAAAGAAATCCAATTAAGATCAATAGGATAAGGTCTTTCAAAAAAGATTGTTGTGCAGTAAGCTTAATGCAATCTCCAAAACAGCCGCATTCTCTAACCTTTCCAGATACTACTGCATAACCGGTGAGAAATGTGAAAAATACAATGAGCGCAAAGAGCATCCAACTAAACCGCTTAAACTGCCATCCAACTAAAAGGGCAACACCTGCAATGATTTCAAACGTGATGATTGATATTGAAAGAAATAATGCAAAAGCATTCAACCACTCAATGCCCCAGACTTCGAAAAATTCTTCCATTTTATAGCTTAGGCCTAGTGGATCATTTGCTTTAATTAACCCACTAAAAATGAATAAAACGCCAACAATGAAACGAGTAATATGGAGAATGAATTTCATAGATGAAGTTAAAGCGATTTGCTTTCAAGCTGTTCTGATATGAGAATCAACGCGAATAAGGCATAGTTGAGGATATCCACAAGATTAGCATCAATACCTTCACTGATGAGCGTTTCACCATTGTTTGTAAGGATTTGCCTAATGCGATTCAATTTCATCAAAATCAAATCAATGAAACTCTCTTCACTCATATCTCGCCAGGCTTCGCCATAATCATGATTTTTATCAAGCATGGTATTTTTGGCTAACTTAATTTGTTGGTCGTAATCGTGTTCTACTGTTTCAGCAGGCATTTCTTCCATATCTGCATTTCCAATATTCAGCTGAATAAGTCCAATTACTGCATAATTGACAATTCCTTTGAATTCAGAAGAAATATCATCAATTACCTTTTGGGTTTGTTTTTCCTGGATAGTGCGCACCCGTTTAGCCTTTATAAAAATTTGATCTGTTATTGAAATCAGTCGTAAAACTCTCCAAGATGTTCCATAATCTTGTGTTTTTTTCATGAAAATATCCTTGCAGGACAAGACGACTTCATCATATTGTTTGTCTGTAATGGAATTCAATTTTAAGATTGTCGAATTATTTTCTTTCACCGTAACAGAATTTAATGGATTTTTGAAGTGATATTCTACAAAAATAAGAAAGAAAATAGATGTTTACACTTAAATCAAGGGGAAAGGAATTACCGATACGTCGACCTTTAGTTATGGGTGTGGTAAATAGAACGCCTGACTCATTTTACACAGCAAGCAGAATGGAGTCTGAAGAGGACTATAAGTCATTAATTGACAAGATGGTATCCCAAGGTGTCGATATTATAGATGTAGGTGGACAGTCAACAAAGCCAGGAGCTGAAATGATTTCCATTGAAACTGAATTAGAACGGGTTATTCCTACAATTGAATATATAAAAGATAATTATCCCAATTTATGGATCTCGATTGATACGTTTAATTCCGCTGTAGCAGAGTCGGCAGTTCTTGCTGGAGCACTGATTGTAAATGACATTAGCGCTGGAACGCTGGACAATAAAATGATTGAAACTGTTTCTGCATTAAACTGTACGTATTGCTGTATGCATATGCAAGGCACACCTAAGACTATGCAAACAAATCCGACTTATGACGATGTTATAGAAGATGTGATTGCATTTTTAAACCCTAAAATAAATGAATGTACTAACGCTGGAATCGAAAGTTTAATCATCGACCCTGGTTTTGGTTTTGGTAAAACCCTCTCGCAAAATTATCAATTAGTAAAACAATTAAACCGTCTCTCTGCACTTGGATTTCCACGACTAACAGGGTTTTCAAGGAAATCAATGATATCTTCCCTTCTAGACATATCATCCGATCAAGCACTCAATGGAACAACTGTATTGAATACCTATGCGTTGTTAAATGGGGCATCTATATTGAGGGTTCATGATGTGTTGGAAGCCCGTCAAGCTGTTCAGATTATTGAAGCAATCATGACGCAATCATAAATTCTAGATACT
>Ga0114967_10001601_pt1 | contig 18986 bp, 15 predicted proteins | sample M_130628_MF_Meta_FD_92639 | JGI IMG/M metagenome (GOLD analysis project Ga0114967, IMG submission 92639) | Freshwater microbial communities from Lake Montjoie, Canada to study carbon cycling - M_130628_MF_MetaG | ecosystem: Environmental > Aquatic > Freshwater > Lake | place: Lake Montjoie... | reverse complement strand
TCATTATCTCCACACGGCTCTTTTAATAAAGTTACTACCGGACTTCCAATTGAAGGTGGTCCTACTAGAGTTATAGTCATATCCTGTACATAAGTATGCGTAAGTTTTAGATAGACATTTAGATCTCCTATCGTATATCCGCCAGTAACCGTTACCGGAACACTAGCCGAAGAATTAGTAACATCTGCGATAGATCCATTTGAAAAATCAGTTGCAGTAAAAGAAGTACTACCACAAACAAGTATTCCGGTATCAAAATAATTAACTACTGCATTTGTTGGTGAAGCAATGCCACAACGATTGCTTGGGAGTATTCTCCAATAGTATCTCGTTTCTTGGTTTAAATTAGTGGCTACAAATTCAGTGGTTGATACTAGAGTATCGATGAAGGTAGTAGCAAATGTTGGAGAGGTTGAAATTTGAACGGTGTAATTTTCTGCATTAACTTGTGGTTCCCATTTTAAAATAGCGGAAGTTGACAAACCAATTTGACCGTTTGTTGGTGCGTTTAAAACAACATTTTCAAAAGTTGAACTGTAAACTCTAATCGTCTTATATCTTGTTTCCGTTTCGTTGGCGCTCGTTCCTTTGATACCAATAATATATTCACCCGGCGCAACATTTGTAAGGCCACTGATGGTCATCGTAACGGTTCCATTCGCACTTAATGTATTGTTGTTAAAACTAGCAGTTGCGCCAGTTGGTAATCCAACGGTACTAAAAGTAGTGGTACCGCCTCCAACTTGTTTGTAATTAAAATCAAATGTGGCATTTTGATCGGAGCAAACTACTACATCAGAGGTCGTTGAGGTTAAACTGAATGAAGAAGAAATGCCGGTAACCACCAACGAATAATTTTGGTTCCCATTTTGCAAACTTCCTTTGTGAGTTATCGTGATAACATAATCTCCTGCCGCTGGGGCATCTATTTTTATTAATTCAACGTTATCTACATTATTATCTCCCGTTCTAATGGCCGGATTATTTGGATCACTAGTTAATCGCCATGGAAAATAAGTTGTTCCGTTATTAGAAACTCTAATGTCTAAATCGTTTACTAAAGCAGGTGTTGGATCATTTGCTGGTAAGTCTCCTAAATTGGCTACACCAGGTAAATCTGTCCATGTTATCGATGCCATTAAGGGTAAAACGCCATCAGAATGCACTGTCATACTATAACTTTGATGGTCAGCCAAATTTTCCTCAGAAACCCATGAGGTTAGGCCATTACCTGTTAAGGTTTCAGCGGCTTTTTTTGCATTTAATAATCCCCAACCAAATATGGCGTCTGGACCTACGTTTCCAGTATCATCAGCAGTATGACAAGCTAAACCTTTTAGGGTAGCTGCTCTCATAAAACTGTTAGTTAAATTTTTATAATGTTGTTGCAATAATAATAAAGTCCCTGCGACGTTTGGAGAAGCCATTGAAGTTCCCGTAAGGGTGGCAGTAGAATTATTGCTATTACTCCCTGTGGAAGTTAATTCAGTTCCATTTCCAGTAATATCCGGTTTTATTCTCAAATCATCAGTAGGACCCTGACTGCTTGAAAAATTAATGGCAACACTTGTTAAGGTACCATTAGAAGCGACTACCGCATCTTCAGCATTTGCAACAACTAGATTGTTTTTACAGGTTTTATTATACGTTAATTTGTCAAATCCAAAAGATATGGGATTAATATTGCTGTCATTTGCCCCGTCGTTTCCTGCGGCAGCAACCATTAAATAGTAGGGAGAAAGATAGGCTGCTTCATCCCAGTCTCTAGAGTCTGATGTGTAAGAACCAACGTACCAAGAAGGCAAATCAACACCATTGCTGCTTATGGGCACGCCATAAGAATGATTTGAGATTAACATTCCTTGTTGTACTTCGTCCAAGGCTTCAGACAAATCATTGGTCCATTCAAAGGTTCTCGCATTCGCTTGATAAGCCATCCCTTTTGTAGTAGATTGGGCATTTGATGCCATTATAGTCCCAGTAACATGTGTTGAATGAAGTACATAATTTGTGCTGTTGGGTTCATCAACTACGGTAACTCGGTTTGTAAATAAATTATGTGTTTTCCTAACGGTACCCCCGTCCCAGACTCTGGCGACCATTCCCTGCCCATTTAAACTTAAACCTAGGGATCCTCCTGAGTTTAGGTGATTAGTTCGTGTTGACCTGGAAGCATTAGAATTAGAAGTTGCAAAGTAAATAGGAAATCCCGTAGATGATAATTTCATGATTTCCAGTATCGTTCCGTCAGGACTTACTTTTCTAATCGGAAGATTATGTTGTAAGGCATAAGCCACTGCTTTTTGTTTCTCTGTGTCTTCTTTCTTTTTGAAAAAATCACGTTTTTCTTTGATTAGCTTTAAATTATAGTTTGAAACAATTTTTTCTGCTTCAGCTTTGTTTTGCGACCATAAAAACAAGGGCAAAACAAAAAGGACTACTATAAGGAAGTATTTTTTTTTCATTTCTAAGGTAATAGTGTGGTTGGTTTATTTTTTAATGTTGGCAAATATATAAATCATTGTTGCACAACGATGATAAATTAACAATAATTGAACTTATGTTTACTAATTGATTACGAATACTCTAAAAACAGTATAAAAAGTAAATACCCTATTGTATTTATGTTAAATGTTGTGAAGTGTTTTCCTAAAAAGATTTCATTTCAAAATAGAGAAATGCTACATTTACCAAAAAAACAATTATGGTATTAAGTAGATTTTGGCTCACTATTTTTATTAGTTCCATTGCATTTGTAGTGTTTAGTTTGTTTGCCGCAAATAGCTATTCTATAGATTTTATATTGAACGGTAAGAAAGATGACCCCATTCTAATCTCTGAAAAATACCTCAATCAAGTGCCCAAGTTTGTGATGGATAGCATTGCTAACGCTCCAGAGCAAACCATGGTCATCAACCGCGATACGTTAAATGCCGATACTACCTATGTCTACAAAAGCAAAACGGTAAAAATTTACAGTGGCTTGCAAAAATCAGACGGATTATTGCCAACCTGTAAAAACACCTTGTTGGATTTAATTTTGCCATTGATAGCCTATCTAGCCTTTTTCTGTGGTTTAATGGAACTGTTAATCATCTCGGGGGCTTCTGAAAAATTGGCCAGAAAACTTAGTCCTGTCTTTGCAAAAGTTTTTCCTTCCATTCCTAAAAATCACGAGTCAATCTCGTATATGACGTTGAATTTTGCTGCTAATTTCCTCGGATTGGATTCGGCCGCAACCCCATTTGGACTTAAAGCGATGCAAAGTTTGCAAGAATTAAATCCTGAAAAAGATAAGGCTAGTGATGCGCAAATCATGTTCATGTGTTTGCATGCAGCCGGACTTACATTAATTCCAACTTCAATTATTGGCTATCGTGCCGCTGAGAATGCTAGTAATCCTGCCGACGTCATGTTGCCTTGTATCATAACGTCATTCATCGGAACCATAGCCGCTTTTTTAATCGTCGGGATTCGTCAAAAAATAAACTTCAAGAGCGCCTCATTGGTGGTAGCTTTAATGACTATAATTGCCGCAATCGTTGGGCTTTTATTTTATATTAACCGCCTTGATTTAATAGGTAAAAATTACTTTACTGGAAATCTTTCGGGACTAATGTTGGTGGCCATCATTGGGTTTACCTTAGTCTTCTCCTTTCTGCACGAGGAAAAGTTCACCGCACAAAGCACTACAATTTTTGACTCCTTTGTAAGTGGCGCGAATAATGGTTTACAAACCGGCGTAAAGATATTCCCCTATGTACTGGGGATGCTAGTAGCCATTTCATTCTTTAGAAACAGTGGGTTGTTTGAAATTATCAGTAACGGACTTTCCTTCGTCTTTTCTAATTTGGGAGTAAGCAAGCCTATAACCGATTCGTTGCCGGTCGCCATGTTGCGTCCATTTAGTTCAGGTGGCTCTCGTGGATTTATGATTGACTCCATGCGCACCTTTGGTCCGGCTTCCTTTACAGGCCGTCTCAGTTGTATTTTTCAATGCAGTGCCGAAACCACCTTTTATGTTATAGCTGTTTACTTTGGTTCCATCAATGTCAAAAACACAAGATATACCTTAGGCACTATGCTTTTGGTTGACTTAATCTGCGTATTAGCTGCCATTTTTGTGGCCAGTTGGTTTTTTTAAGATGAGGTTGTTTGGTAATCTACTTTGTCATTTTGTTGGAAACATAGCCAAATGGATTCTTTGTTTTGGCACAAAATCAATGGATGAAGTGGCCAAGGAGGATAATTCGATATTGGGATTTTTTATCGTACTAGTGGTTATTCTTATCACTTATTCCTATAAATAAGGCACTGAAATTTCTCCAACTTTCCTTAACTTTACGCATCTAATATTTATTCAAAAATGGACTTTTTATACCAAGATCCGTATCCAATTCTCAAAGACGATACGCTATACAAAAAAATTACTACTGATTATGTTTCGGTACAACAATTGGGTGACCGAGAAATATTAACTGTTGACCCAAAAGGTTTAGAATTACTTGCCGAAACTACCATGAGTGATGTATCTTTCATGTTACGCGCTACGCATTTACAAAAATTAAGAAATATCCTTGATGACCCTGAAGCGACTGATAACGATAGGTTTGTTGCCTACAATCTTTTGCAAAACGCAGTAGTCGCAGTAGAAGGTGAATTGCCTTCGTGTCAAGATACAGGAACGGCTATTGTAATGGCCAAGAAAGGAGAGAATGTCTACACCGGTGCAGATGATGGGGAATGGCTTTCTAAAGGGATTTTCAACACCTATCAAAAGCGTAACCTTCGCTACTCGCAAATCGTTCCTATATCCATGTTTGAGGAAAAGAATTCCGGTTCAAATCTTCCGGCCCAGATCGATATTTATGCAAAAAAAGGAGCCTCTTATGAGTTTTTATTTCTTGCCAAAGGAGGAGGCTCGGCTAATAAGACCTTTTTATACCAAAAAACAAAATCGTTGCTTAATGAAAAATCGCTGGACGAATTCGTTCGTGAACGCATTATGGATTTAGGGACGTCCGCCTGTCCTCCATACCATTTAGCGATCGTAATTGGGGGCACTTCGGCCGAAGCTAATTTGGCTGCCGTAAAGAAAGCCTCCGCAGGATATTTCGATCATTTGCCTACTACCGGGAATATGGCCGGTCAAGCCTTCCGTGACTTAGAGTGGGAGAAACGAGTGCAATTGATTTGTCAAGAAAGCCATATTGGAGCCCAATTTGGCGGAAAATATTTAACGCATGATGTACGTGTCATTCGCTTGCCACGCCATGCTGCATCGTGTCCCGTAGGAATGGGAGTTTCCTGTTCTGCTGATAGAAATATTAAAGGGAAAATTACCAAAGAAGGTATTTTTGTAGAGCAATTGGAAACCAATCCAAGACAGTTTTTACCTGCAACGGCTCCACATTTAGAAGCACCGGTAGAAATTAATTTGGACCGACCAATGAAAGAAGTATTGGCTGAACTGTCTAAGTATCCTATCAAAACCCGCTTAAAATTGAATGGAACCTTAATTGTAGCAAGAGATATTGCGCATGCTAAGATTAAAGAATTATTGGACGCTGGAAAACCAATGCCCGAGTATTTCAAAAACCATCCCGTGTATTATGCAGGTCCTGCTAAAACTCCAGAAGGAATGCCATCGGGTAGCTTCGGACCAACCACTGCGGGCCGTATGGATGTCTATGTAGACGAGTTTCAAGCGGCAGGAGGCAGTATGATTATGTTAGCCAAAGGAAACCGTAGCAAAGAGGTAATGAATGCTTGCCAAAAATACGGGGGATTCTATCTAGGGTCTATTGGAGGTCCTGCAGCTATTTTAGCCAAAGAGAATATACTTTCGGTTGAGGTAGTGGACTTTGAAGAACTAGGCATGGAAGCCGTCCGTAAAATCACCATTAAAGACTTCCCCGCTTTTATCATTACAGATGATAAAGGAAATGATTTCTTTGCTAATTTAAGTCATTAACATGCTATTCACCGAAACATTTGCGGTTTTCTATGCCAAGGTCAAAGAAAGTTTGGCTGATGGAACGTTTGCCAAATTAACGTTTGCCAAAACGATTGGAAACACCCAGTTAATGAATATTTACGTCCGCCCTGTAGTCGAGGATAGGGTATTACAATTCGAACTTAAATTCAAATTTCAACAAGAAGAGATCGTAGAGTTTTATACAATAGAAGCAGCGTTTGACAGGTTATTGCCCTTTATTAACAACCCGTTTTCTTCTATAATTTTGTTTACTACTGAATTTGATTTGGTTTATAAACTGAATAAAAAGAAAGCGGTAAGTATTAGTGATCAAGATCCCACTTTTGGAAATGCTTCGCCAGTGCTACTCGAGTATTTAGATGCTAAAAAGTAAAATAAGAGTAGTTCTTAAAAAACAACCCACAAAGTCAAAAGATATTGTGGGTTTGTTTTTTTAGTTTGAGGGGGTATTAAATAACCATCTCCGGAATTTCACCGTCAATAATTAAGTTCGCTTCTGTCGAAGCAATGATATGTTCTACGGTTACGCCAGGAGCACGTTCTAACAGTTTGAATCCTTTTGGAGTGATTTCCAGTACGGCCAATTCGGTGACTACTTTTTTCACGCAGCCAACACCTGTTAGGGGCAAAGTACAACGCTTTAATATCTTACTTTCGCCGGCTTTATTCACATGCATCATGGCTACGATAATGTTTTCGGCAGAGGCCACTAAATCCATAGCACCACCCATCCCTTTGACCATTTTGCCCGGTATTTTCCAGTTGGCTATATCGCCATTCTCTGCTACTTCCATAGCGCCTAGAATGGTTAAATCTACTTTCTGACTGCGTATCATTCCAAAACTAAATGCCGAGTCAAAGAAACTAGCCCCGGGTAAGGTAGTTATCGTTTGTTTGCCTGCATTAATTAAATCGGCATCTTCTTCTCCTTCAAAAGGAAAGGGACCCATTCCTAATACTCCATTTTCACTTTGAAATTCAACTGAAATGTCATGGCGAACATAATTAGCTACCAAAGTTGGAATTCCTATACCAAGGTTGACAAAGTACTTGTCTTTTACTTCTTTGGCAATTCGTTTTGCGATGTCTTCTTTTGTTAACATAATTTGAAAATTTGATGATTTGAAAATTTGAAAATCAAGACTTCTTGCTAGAAGAGATAATTTTTGAAATAATCAAATGAATGGATTGTAATTCTTTAATGAGCTCATTACTTGGTGTTGGATAGAAATTAGATTGTGTACATAAATCTAACCAATAACTTAATTCATCTGCTTCTTTTGCGGAAATCTTAAACTTATGAATAAAATCAGCTTTACTTTCCGCATTTTGTGCTTCTTTTATATTGGCCCCGATTGAAGTCCCACTTCTGAAAATTTGTGATGCCATCTCGAAACGATTAGTTTGACGAATTTCTTCAGAATAGGCAATAATATTTAATGCAAATTCAAACGTTAGCTTCACAATCAAATTGTCTTTATCATTTCTCATTTTCAAATTTTCAAATTAATCTATTTTCAAATCTATCGTTGTCTAACAGTACGTTGCTCAATTCTCTTTTCAAACTTTTCTCCTTGGAAGATGCGTTGCACCATGATGCCTGGAATATGAATTTGGTTCGGATCCAAGGTTCCTGCGGGAACGAGTTCTTCAACTTCGGCTATGGTTATTTTGGCTGCACCTGCCATGCACGGGTTAAAATTACGAGCGGTCCCTTTAAATATTAGGTTACCTGCTTCATCACCTTTCCAGGCTTTTACTATTGAAAAGTCGGCTTTGTAAGCCAGTTCCAAAATGTGCATTTTACCATTGAATTCGCGAACTTCCTTGCCTTCAGCCACTTCTGTACCATAACCTGCTGGTGTAAAGAACGCAGGAATACCGGCTTGGGCAGCACGACATTTTTCGGCTAGTGTTCCTTGAGGTGTCAATTCTACCTCGAGTTCGCCCGACAGCATTTGGCGTTCAAACTCGGCATTCTCACCTACATAGGACGAGATCATTTTTTTGATTTGTCTTTTTTGAAGTAATAAACCTAATCCAAAGTCATCTACTCCAGCATTGTTTGAAATACAGGTGAGTCCTGTAGTTCCTTTTTTTACCAATTCGGCTATACTGTTTTCTGGAATACCACAGAGGCCAAATCCTCCGAGCATGATCGTCATATGGTCTTCAATACCCTGCAGCGCTTCTTGTACAGAGTTTACTTTTTTATTAATCATAACGTGTATTCGTTAGCGTGTTTGTGGGGTAAATTTAAGCATTTACATTGGAAGTTATCAAGAATTATTTTCAAGGAAAGCCATTTTAAAAGGAATATCTTTCAGTGCCATTTTGAAACAAAATATCCCGTATGTAAAGTACAAACGGGATATAATTGTATGGGAATTTCTTAAGCTTATAATCCAAACTCGTCCGTGTTCTGTTCTTCTTCTGGGACCGCGGTTGAATCAGCTATGGTGTCTTTTTTACGTTCGTAGCAATCGACTCTGATTGAAAGATTGTCCGGCCGTTGGAAGGCATCTTTCGATATTTGGAGGTCTTTGTCTTCGTAGCATTTTTTCATCATGTAACCCCAAATAGGCAGGGCTGCTGTAGCGCCTTGTCCGTAAGTGATTCCTTTGAACCGCGCCGAGCGGTCTTCACAACCTACCCAAACACCGGTCACTAAATTAGGCACCATACCGATAAACCATCCATCGGATTGGTTCTGAGAAGTTCCTGTTTTACCGGCTATGGGGTTCGTAAACATGTAGGGATATCCGGTCCAACGGTTGTCTCCACTACCGCCTCCTTGGGTTCTTAAACGCACCCCAGAACCGCTTTCGGTTACCCCTTCCAGTAATTTGATTACCGCATAGGCAATGTCCTTATTCAATACGTCACGGGTTTCAGGAACGGGTTCGTATAATACAACGCCATTTTTATCTTCAATGCGGCTGATGAATTGTGGTTTTACATAAACTCCTTGGTTGGCAAAAGTACTATAGGCCGCTACCATATCTTCAACCGTAATATCTACTGCTCCAAGGGCAATTGAAGGTTGGGCCGGAATTTCTGATTTTACACCAAGTTTTTTGGTCATGGTCACAACGGCCTCAGGCCCCGTTTTATCAATCAACTTAGCTGAAACAGTATTGATGGATAAGGCTAATGCTTTTTTCAAGGTTACCATACCTCGGTACTGACGGTCGGAGTTCTTAGGCTCCCAATCCTCAGTAACATTGTGGCGTCCTTTGTGAATCATAAAAGGTCCATCAATGATCGTATCACAAGGGGACATGCCCAATTGTTCAATGGCGGTTGCATAAACAAAGGGCTTGAACGTAGACCCTACTTGACGGGCCCCTTGACCCACGTGGTCGTATTGGAAATACTTATAGTCTATACCGCCAACCCAGGCTTTAATATGTCCCGTTTGCGGCTCCATTGACATTAACCCAGCTTGCAAGAAGTGCTTGTAGTATCGGATAGAGTCCATAGGGGTCATGGTCGTATCAATTTCGCCTTTCCAAGAGAATATTTTCATTTTAGTTTTTACACTAAAAGATGCTACTATTTCTTCGTCGGTTTTTTCTAAATCTTTCATAACGCGCCAACGTTCAGATGACTTCATCGCCTTGTCCATTATAGTTTTGGTTTCGGCATCTGTTATATTAACGAAAGGAGCGTTTTTGTTGTCTTTTTGTTGGGAAAAGAATTCTTGTTGTAAGTTCTTCATATGTGCACTTACGGCTTCTTCGGCATGCTCTTGTATTTTAGAATCAATAGTGGTATAGATTTTTAAGCCGTCACTATAGATATCCCAATCACTACCGTCTGGTTTTTTGTTTTCTTTAGCCCAGTTTTTCATATATTCACGCAAGAACTCACGGAAATAAGTAGCCGTTCCTTCTTTATGACTTTCCGGGTGAAAATGCAATACAATCGGTTGGCGCGCCAAGGAATCTTTCGTCTTAGCGTCCAAGATGTGATTACGTACCATTTGACCTAATACAGTATTTCTTCGATCACGTACTTTTTCTATACGTCGTAGCGGATTGAAAAGCGATGGATTTTTCAACATGCCCACAAACATAGCCGCTTCATCAACGGTTAAGTCTCGAGGTTCTTTGCCAAAATACACTTTAGATGCCGAACGAATCCCTACCGCCGTGTTCACAAAATCAGCTTTGTTGAGGTACATGGCTATGATTTCGTTTTTAGTGTATTGTCGTTCTAATTTAATGGCGATAATCCATTCTTTCACTTTTTGAATGATACGGAAGGGTTTAAAACTAGATCCTTCGCCGTGGAACAATAATTTGGCCAACTGTTGGGTTAAGGTACTGGCTCCACCATTAGACCCTAATCGTAAAGCCGCCCCAAAAGTTCTTTTTGCATCGATACCTGAATGTTCGTAAAAACGCTCGTCTTCTGTAGCCACTAAGGCTTTTACCAAACTTTGTGGTAAATCTTCGTATTTGATCGGTGTTCTGTTTTCGTTGTAGAATTTACCAATCGTTACGCCATCGGAAGAAATAACTTCGGTGGCTAAGTTGGATTCTGGATTTTCTAGGTCTTCGAAGGAAGGCATGCTGCCAAAAAAGCCCCACGAGGCCAAAGTGAAAAACAAAATCATGACGCCAAGGCCATAAAAAAGCAACTTCCAAAACTTATTTTTGTAGTAGTTGATGTCTTTGACCGTTGTAGTGGTATTCTTTTGTGCCATAGTGTTTACTCTGTAGATTCAATTCTAAAACCAACATCTGTAATTCCTTCGAGGGCTTTTACCCCTTCGATTTTACCGGTTTGTCTTACCGCTTGTTGGATGTGTATTTTATAAATCCCTTTTTGGGTAAATTGTTGTTTGTCTTTATAAAAAAGCTTGTTCTCTTTTATGTCTGAAAACCCGTCCCCAAGAAGCGTGCCATCAGGGTTTGTCATTTGGTATTCCAGCGTGTCTACTTTTACTTTTTTGTTAGGTTGTTCTAAAGAGACAATTAAAAACATATTGTTGTACGGGTATGCATCGTTATCTCTAACGTTTACATAGAGATTATAAGCTTTCTTGGCGTCCAATTTTGGCAATTCAAAGGTCACGACACTGTCTTTATTCCAAGCGGCGCCCACCGATTTGTATTCGTCAAAAACTCTTTTTTTGTCGCAAGAAACTAAGAACAAAGCAGCGACTGTTAAGAGCATAAAGCTATTACTTTTTAGGCTCATTTCTGTTGTCAGATGATGGTTTTTTATCAGCGCCAAAGGGTTTACGCTTTCTGTTTTTATTGTTGTTTTTCTTTTTGTTTCTTGGTTGGTCAAAACGCGTTAAGCTCTCTTGTCCCATCGCATTATTGAAATCTTTTTCAGGCTCTGAAACGGTTTCTACAGCATAGTCTTCGAGGGAACTTACTTTTTGACCTTGTTTGTTCAGCGCCACGATTTCTTTTACCTGCTCGATATTCAACACATGCCAATTGGCAAAATTATCAAAGTAAGCAAACCACATTAGACCTTTAAAGATGTCTTGTTTTTGACAAACGGCATCGCCTTTTTCAGTCTTTAATTTGGTTTCAAAATCAGGGAAGGTTTTAAGAGCATCCATGTAGGTGTCTAACTCATAGTTTAGACAACATTTCAACTTACCACATTGTCCGGCCAACTTTTGAGGATTCAAAGACAATTGTTGGTAGCGCGCTGCTGAGGTGTTGACACTTCTAAAATCGGTTAACCACGTAGAACAACACAATTCTCTTCCACACGAACCAATGCCCCCTAAACGAGAAGCTTCTTGACGAAACCCTACTTGTTTCATTTCGATACGCGTACTGAATTCACGGGCATAATCTTTAATTAGCATACGGAAATCTACACGATCGTTTGCGGTATAATAAAAGGTTACTTTCGAACCGTCGCCTTGAAATTCAATATCAGAAATCTTCATTTCTAGTTTATGCGCTATGGCCAATTCGCGAGCTCTTACCTTCATAGGTTCTTCCTTGTCACGGGAATCACTCCATATATCGATGTCTTTTTGCGAGGCTTTGCGGTATACTTTTGGAATTTCTGGGCTGGTATGGTTCACCCCCTTTTTCTTCATTTGGATTTTTACCAGTTCGCCAGTAAGCGTAACGATGCCCACATCATGACCAGGTGAAGCTTCGGTAGCGACTACATCGCCTATGCTTAAAGTCAATTTTTCAGTGTTGCGGTAAAATTCTTTTCTTCCGTTTTTGAATCGCACTTCAATACAATCAAAAGGAGCTTCGCCATTAGGCAAACTCATGTTCGCAAGCCAATCGAAAACGGTTAATTTGTTGCAGCTATCGGTGCCGCAAGTCCCATTATTTTTGCATCCTTTAGGCGCGCCGCCATCAGATGTTGAACAACTTGTACAAGCCATATTTTAGTGGTAAATATATGTTGGTCGTCTCCTTATGATAAGGAAGACTACTAGTCATAAACGTTAAAAGTGTAAAGATAGTATTTTGTTGGTTTACTATTAAAAAGAATTTTACAGAAAAATGCCCTGATTAATTCAGTTCGACAGCGTAGTTGAGCATGTTCCTGTTGGGTGTTTCCAATTGTTTTTTCGATATGAAAATATTTCGGAACAAGGTACGGTTCCAATGGTTTCTTTTTTTCCAGTCGGCAAAGCGTTCTTCTCTCCAATTGAAATCGTCTTTCCAATAGTATTTTGGAGAGCCATAACAATACGTATAGGGCATTAAATACGAACTATTATTTGCCGTTTTTACGATTAAGGATTCCGATTCTTGACGCGTTATCGAAGTAGGATATAGCAAGGTAATTCCTTTTTGAAGCGCCTCTTTTTTCAAGAGTTGTACGACCTTGGAATAGTCTTTTTCGATATTCTTCAAATTAAAATTGGCATAGGTGGTTTCGCCTATTTTGTCAATGGGACGCAACTGAATAATGTCGATGGCATAGGTTCCGTAGACTTCAAAAAAGGATTGCAATTCGTGAAAATTATCTTCGTTGAAGGTATAATTGATGCGCAGACGCAGGGACGGACTTTGTTTCTTTTCTTCCGTGATAAGACGCAATACGTCATGAAACTTTTCATAAACCCCTTTATCCATTAAGTCCTCATAGGTTGCTTTGGTAACTCCATGCATGGATAAGATGAATTCGTTTAAGCCTGCTTTGGCAAAGTTAGTAATGCCTTCAGGTTCCAGTAAATTGCCATTCGTCACCATACTGATGTAGGGAACTTTATAGTTCTTGGCAATCTCAATGAGTCTGGTATTGTGTTTAAAGAGGGTCGGTTCCGCGCCGCAACCTATTTGTAATTTCAGCGCGTTTTTGAAGTTGACTTTAGCCAATGCTTCTAAATCATCCTCTTTAAAGATGCCCTTCATGTTCTTTCGCACGTACTCTTCATCCGTGAAGTAGCACATTTTGCAACGGAGGTTGCACGCTAGAACGGGGTCGAATTGGATCGCAAGATATCGTTTGTCTAAAACGCTCAACAACCAGAGGCCAAAGAATTTGATGCGATGGCTCTTGATGAAATTATTGAACTTTAATAGTTTGTAGATATCCATGGGGTATTAATTTTCTACTATTTTATATAGTTTGTCAGATAAGCGAATGCGAAACGGCACTTCAAAGGTAACTTTGTCGTTTAAGGTAGCGGTGGTGTTTTCTATACCGTTTACCATCATTTTGGCCAAAACTAATTCTTGGTTTCCGGTCGTTGGCCCAGCGATAAGTATTTTATCGCCTAGGGATAACTCGTGGTTTTCAATAAGGAAAAGACCCACGCCGACTTTGGTATAGTAATGTTCGGCTTTGCCTACCAGGACTTTTTTGATTTTAATTTTTTGACGGATGTCTTTCGTCACTTGTGCTTTCGCTAATGCAATATCCGACAGTTCGCCCGAATGTTTGAAACGCAAGTTCTCAGAACGGCCTTTGCGGAAGATTTTGTTGCCTACTTGCTTACCGCTTCTAAGTTTTACTTGTTCGGCTAGGGGTAAGTGGGTTATTTCTTGGCATTCGGTAGAACAACAGTTTTCCATTAGAGCCATACAGGTATCACATTGAATAAACAATAGGTGGCAGCCATCATTAGCGCAGTTGGTGTGGTTATCACAAGGGGCACCACATTGGTGGCATTGCGAAACGATGTCTTCGGTGATGCGTTCTCCTAAACGGTTATCGAACACAAAGTTTTTCCCAATGAACTTGCTTTCTAGGCCTTCCTCTTTGATTTGTTTGGCGTATTGGATGATACCGCCTTCCAACTGGTATACGTTTTTAAAGCCTTGGTGTTTGAAGTAGGCACTAGCCTTTTCACAACGGATACCACCCGTACAATACATGACTAGGTTTTTGTCTTCTTTGTAGTCTTTGAGTTGGTCGTTAATAATCGGTAAACTTTCCCGGAAGGTTTCTACATCGGGGGTGATGGCGCCTTTGAAGTGGCCTATTTCGCTTTCATAGTGGTTTCTGAAGTCTACTACGATGGTATTAGGGTCGTCTAAAATAGCGTTGAAGGCCTTGGCGTTCAAATGCACCCCTTTATTGGTTACATCAAAGGTGTCATCGTTTAGTCCGTCAGCAACGATTTTGTGGCGCACTTTGATGGTTAGTTTTAAAAACGAGTGGTCGTCGTGTTCTACGGCTACGTTGAGGCGAATGCCTTGCATAAAGTCATAGACTTCTAGGGTAGCGCGAAAGGCTTCAAAGTTTTCGGCTGGTACGCTCATTTGGGCGTTAATCCCTTCATGGGCAACATAGATACGGCCTAGCGCATCGAGCGCATTCCAGGCGATGAACAAGTCGTTACGAAATTGTTGAGGGTCTTCAATTTTGGCGTAGGCATAGAAAGACAACGTAAGGCGTTGTTTACCGGCTTGATCGATAAGCTCGGCTCTTTCTTCTGCGCTTAAGGTGTTATACAGTTGCATGCTATAAACGATTAAGTGAGAAATATGTAGGAACCCTAAATGGAAGGATTCGGTGCAAATTTACATTTTTTAGGGGAAAAACAATACCTTATTTTCCGTTGAAGGAATTCATCGTATGGGCTAGACCAGCTAGGGCAAACGATTCAATGATTTCTTTAGCGGTGACAAAGCGCTCCATTAAAGCAACCTTTTCTGCTTCGTGCCATTCGCCAAGGACATAATCTACCTGTTGGCCTTTTTTGAATTCATCACTGATGCCAAAACGAAAACGGGGGTACTCCACGGTATTCAATAAGAGTTGGATGTTTTTTAGTCCGTTGTGTCCTCCGTCGCTGCCTTTTCCTTTGATGCGAATGGTGCCAAAAGGGAGGTTTAGATCATCGGTAATGATGAGGATGTTTTCCTTCGGGATGTTTTCTTTTTCCATCCAGTACTTGACGGCTTTCCCGCTGAGGTTCATGTAGGTGTTGGGTTTCAAGAGGATTAGTTTACGTCCTTTTACACTGTATTCGGTTACCGAGCCTAGTTTGGCTGTTTCAAAGGATAGGCTCTCTTTTTGGGCTACATAATCCAGTACTTTGAAGCCAATGTTGTGGCGGGTATTGACATATTCGGCTCCAATGTTTCCTAAACCGACGATGAGGTATTTTTTCATGTGTTCAGCGTTTTCAGCTTTTGTAAAAAGATTTTTAAACCAATTCATGGCGCTAAGTTAATTTGAAAATTTGAAAATGAGGTAATTTGAAAATGAAAACTATTTTATCGAAAAGGCATAGCCCTGATGGGAGCGGCATCCTTTTGCGCTGCATTGCAGGGCAAAAGATAGAGTGGACAGCAGGTTCCCGGCTCCTGAGGCTTAGCGGAATTGTAGGCAATAAAAAAGCCCCGTTTTTCAACGAGGCTTTCAGTATTCCTTGGAAATAGATTATTTTTTCTTTCCTTTTGCTGGAGCTTTTGCTGCTTTTGCTGCTTCTTGAGCGGCTTTCATTGCAGCACGTGAAATCTTCACTTGACAAACCACAGTGTTGTCTGGGTGCATCAATTTGAAGTTTTTAGCTTCTAATTTAGTAACGTATAATTTGTTACCCATTTGCAATTCAGAAATGTTAGCCTCAACAAAATCAGGAAGATTTTTAGGTAACGCTTTTACTTTTAATCTTCTTTGGTTTAGACGTAAGTCACCCCCTAATAGTACCCCTGGAGAAGTACCCACGATTTTCACAGGAACTTCCATAGTGATCTCTTTGCTGTCACTTAATTGGAAGAAGTCGATGTGTAAAATTTTGTCTGATACAGGGTGAAACTGAATGTCTTGAAGAATTACATTGGTTGTTTTTCCATCCAAATCAACTACAACGGTGTGTGCGTTTGGAGTGTAAACCAAGCCTTTGAATGCTTTTTCTTCTGCTGCAAAATGTACTGGTTGAGTTCCTCCGTAAATAACGCAAGGGACCATTCCAGCATCACGTAGGGCTTTGGTAGCTTTTTTTCCTACGCTTTCTCTTTCTTGTCCTTTAATCGTAATCGATTTCATTGTAAAAATATATAGTTAATAATAAAAATACTTATTTGGGCGTTCCCCTTCGGGTCAGGCTTTACGCAGTACACGGTACTTGCTCCAATCCTTAACGCAATTTTCAGCTTACATCAAAAACTTCCCACTAATGGAATTGTTGTGTTGCACCATGTTCATTACTTCAGCAAAAAGCGGTGCACAACTCACTACTCTTATTTTGTTGGATTCTTTCTTTAACGGAATTGAATCGGTTACAATTAATTCTAATAATTTAGAATTCTCTATTTTCTCGTATGCTTCTCCCGAAAGGATGGCATGCGTACAAATGGCTCTTACACTTAACGCCCCTTTTTCAATCATCAGGTCGGCGGCTTTGGCTAGTGTTCCTCCGGTGTCGATCATGTCGTCTACAAGAATTACATTTCTGCCTTTTACTTCTCCAATGAGTTCCATGGTGTCTATTACATTGGCTATTTTGCGTTGCTTGTAACAGATGACTACGTCAGACTCTAGGAATTTAGAGTAAGCATAGGCTCTTTTGGACCCACCCATATCTGGGGATGCGATAGTTAAATTTTCTAAATTTAAACTCTTCACATAAGGGAGGAATATGGTGGATGCGAACAAATGGTCTACTGGTTTCTCGAAGAATCCTTGTATTTGATCGGCATGCAAATCCATCGTCATGATTCGAGTGGCACCAGCAGTTTCCAATAACTTGGCTACTAGTTTGGCTCCAATCGGCACCCTTGGTTTGTCTTTTCGGTCTTGTCTTGCCCAGCCAAAGTACGGTATTACGGGAGTGATGTGTCTTGCTGAAGCTCTTTTAGCAGCATCAATCATTAACAATAACTCCATTAAATTGTCGGCACTTGGGAAAGTGGAACAGACAATAAAAACGCGTAAACCTCTTATAGACTCTTCAAACGAAGGCTGAAATTCACCATCACTATATTGTGAGAACGTAACTTTACCTAGCGGAACCCCATAGTTTTTGGCAATCTGTTCGGCTAGATGGACGCTTTGCGAACACGCAAATATCTTTGCTTCTGGTTCTAAATGCGACATTGTACTTTGTTGTTTTTGCCTTTAGAGTCCCTACCATTTGACGTCATCCATGGATTAAATCAGCCGGATTATAAACCCCTCGGGTGTAGTTAGTTAGTTGTGTGTTGCGATAACGCGGTGCAAAAATAGAAATTAAATCCGAGTGTGAAAGGATATTTTTAACTATTTTTTTGACGCCATGAAGAAAATTTATTTACATTTGCACCCACAAATTGATAAACATCAATGTCCCTCATGGTTGTAAAACTATGAATCCTTAGCCCGGATGGCGGAATTGGTAGACGCGCACGACTCAAACTCGTGTACTTAGGTGTGTGGGTTCGATTCCCACTCCGGGTACTTAAAACAAAAAGCCTCTCATTCCTGAGAGGCTTTTTGTTTTTCACCGCATAGGTGTGTGGGTTCGACCTGCCTGCCGGCAGGCAGGTTCCCACTCCGGGTACTTAACAAGCCTCTCAGCAATGAGGGGCTTTTTGTTTGGACTAAATGGTCACCGCATAGGTGTGCGGGTTCGACCTGCCTGCCGGCAGGCAGGTTCCCACTCCGGGTACTTCAAAAGCCTCTCAGGAATGAGGGGCTTTTTGTTTGGAATAAGTGGTCACCGCATAGGTGTGCGGGTTCGACCTGCCTGCCGGCAGGCAGGTTCCCACTCCGGGTACTTCAAAAGCCTCTCAGCAATGAGGGGCTTTTTGTTTGGACTAAATGGTCACCGCATAGGTGTGTGGGTTCGACCTGCCTGCCGGCAGGCAGGTTCCCACTCCGGTACTTAACAAGCCTCTCAGCAATGAGGGGCTTTTTTTTTGGACTAAATGGTCACCGCATAGGTGTGTGGGTTCGACCTGCCTGCCGGCAGGCAGGTTCCCACTCCGGGTACTTTCTTATCAACATGTCAGTTTTTTACTTATATTTACATGTGTTTTATGTTTATGCTATAGCAAGTTTGAATAGGAATTATATTTATGTTGGTCTGACAGACAACATAGATAGAAGGTTTATGGAGCATAATACAGGTAAAAATAAAACTACTAAACCTTATCTTCCTTTTACACTAATTTATACAGAAGAATTTGAAACAAGGATAGAAGCAAGGCATAAAGAAAAGTATTTAAAATCAGGAATTGGGAAGGAAAAACTAAAACAGATAAAAAAGGAAATATAGAATCTTACAGGTGTCTGGGTTCGACCTGCCTGCCGGCAGGCAGGTTCCCACTCCGGGTACTTAACAAGCCTCTCAGGAATGAGGGGCTTTTTTATTTCCAGATTTTAGGAAAGTGTGCCTTACCCAAAAATATTTATGTAGTTTTGTTTGAACAGTCGTTGCTGCTGTTGGAATCACTGATTTTATACGTTAGATCCTTTATACATGAAAACAAACTACATTGCTTTAGGTTTTTTATTGCTGCTCACGGTAAGTTACGGACAAAATAAGAATACGGCGAAGGCGGACCAACTCTTTGAGACTTATCAGTATGTGGATGCGATAGAAGAG
>Ga0114967_10001596_pt1 | contig 19009 bp, 11 predicted proteins | sample M_130628_MF_Meta_FD_92639 | JGI IMG/M metagenome (GOLD analysis project Ga0114967, IMG submission 92639) | Freshwater microbial communities from Lake Montjoie, Canada to study carbon cycling - M_130628_MF_MetaG | ecosystem: Environmental > Aquatic > Freshwater > Lake | place: Lake Montjoie... | reverse complement strand
GTAAGGAACGACCATGCTTGATCAAGATGTGCAAAGCCGCGTAGATGCTTATCGGGGTAATCCTCAAGCACTCCAGCAGAAGTACTCGGTCAGCAAAGACTTGCTCGACCTTATGGCGTTGCAAAAGCTGACCAAGGAAAAAGAATCCGCTGCCCGTGAGTTGCAGATGGCAATGGCCGCGCAACAAGGCCAAGGGGCCGGGACGATTCGGGATCAACTCCAGCAGAAAGCGTTGGGGATGACAAAGCAGGAGCTTCAGAAGCAGCAGATAGCGTTGCTGCAACAGAAGCAGCAGCAACAGCAACAGAATATGCAGCAGCTAGCCCAGTCCGGGATTGCCCAGAACCCTGCACCTAACATGGAAGCCGCTCCCGGCTTTGCTTCGGGTGGGATTATTGCATTTGCTGGACCGACAGGTAGTGAAGTACCTTTTGCCAACCCAAGTTCCGACGTTAACGTCGCCATGAGAAAACTCCGTGCCGGAAAACCACTTACGGAAAATGAAGAGAACGCCCTTCGGGAAGCTGAACGAGCAAGGATCAGAGCATTCGGTCCAGATGAAAATGTAATAAGGGCACCAACACAAGCTCCTACCCCACTACCAGCCGATCTTGCTAGACAGGCCGAGAAAAAACTCCCCATACAAGAAGCGCAAGGAATTGTCGGTAATGCGGGTAATGCTTCTGCTCCCGGTTACACTGGGCCAAACCCTCTTGATCAGCCACGTGCTTTAGAACGTGGTGCGGTTATTCCACAGCAAGCTGCTCCTGCACCTTCTATGCCGGGGGCAACTCCAAGAGAAGTTATTACAGAAGCGGCTCAACGTGCGGGAATTCTTGCTCCGTTTAGACAGGCTGCGCCTACTCCTACACCTACACCTACCCGTAGTATGGGCGGCGGTGGCGGCGGTGGTGGCGGGCAGCAAGCCGGATTACCTGCGATTACCTCTGCGAAAGTTGATCTTTCCGGCGCACCCCAACCAGTTGATATTCGTAGATTTTCTCCAGAAGAAGAAGCGGATACGGCGTTTCGAGGTAGTGTGCGGTCTGCTGCTATGAATGCAGCCCAGCCAGATCGTGCTGCTATTGACCGTGAACAACAACTAGCAAAAGCAGAACTGTCGCTTACTCCAGCGGAACGAACTAAGATGGAGGCTAACTTAGCTGCTCGGGAAGCAATGACTCGGGAGCAAATGGACCCGGAACGGCTTGCTCGTAGCCGACTAATTCAGAGCCTTGCGGGTGGCGCTTACGGTAGTACTCCGGGGTTGGGCCTAGCCGGTTTCGCGCTTGCTGGTGAAAACGTAGCTTCAAGGCAAGATGCCGCTCGTCGCGCTCAAATGATAGAAGACCAAGGCTACGGTGAAAAAATTCTGGGCCTTGACATGGCGGCACGTAAGGGCGGCCTTGAAAGTAGGAATACTGAATCGGAACGTCAGAATAAAATACAACAGCAAGGTCTTGCTGGTCTAAGTAGTATGGGTTCGGCGATGGAAGCTAGACGTGCAACCGAAACTCAAGCTGCTGCATCCCATCATGCTAACCTGCTTAAAAACTTCACTGACGTAAGGAACAACGAAGCTACGATGGCAAATAACTTTGCTATTCATAAGTTGGATAGAGAGGCGTCTATCGAAGTGGCGCGTATTTCTGCTCGCGCCCATGCCGATCTAGCTGCGGCTACTAGAGAAGCTACTAACGAAGCTAAACGATCACAAGCCATTACTAATTTTATGACGGCTCAGACCAATGCTGAAAAAGTTCTTGATAGTCGTTACAAGACACAGATTGAAGGGGTACTAAAAATAATTAAGGACGCGGTTGTAATGAAGCAACCTACAGATAAATATGAAGCTCAGATCCAGCTTCTTGAGGCGGCACGTGAACGCGACCGTCAGGCTATACTTAAACAAACCCAAGATGCTCTTACGCAAGTAGGATTGGGTAGTTCGGGTAAATGGGGTGATGTGACTACGCGGCCCAGCAAATAAAGAGCTTACGTATGCCAATCTATTCGATCCAAGCCCCAGACGGTAAAACCTACGATATTGAAGGGCCGGAAGGTGCAACACGTAACCAAGTTATTGCTGCTGTACAACGGCAACTTAGGCAGCAGCAGCCTGACCGTGGGATGGAAGAAGCCAATCGGCGGTATGCCGAGGCGCAACGTAGGTTGGCTGAACTAAGCAGACCGCAAGTTGAACCACCAAAGACAACGGTTTTTGGTGCGGGTAAAGAACTCGTCAAGGGGATAATTCCCGGCGTAGTAGGACTAGGTGAAAGTGCAGCTACCGGACTAGCTGCATTGCTTCCTGACGAACAAGAGCAAGCCGTTCGTAGTGCGGTGTCAGGTGCAGCAGCACCAGTTAAGGAATTCTTCAAACCCGCTCCGGGCTATGAAGAGTCAGTTCCTCGCAAGTTTAGTGAAGCCTTCGGTTCTACCCTTCCGTTCCTTGCCGCCGTTCCGTTTACTGGTGGTGCTAGTCTTTTAGGCTTAGGCGCAAGAGCCGGTATTGCAGGACTTGGAGCCGCTGCTGGTGCTGGTGAACAACGTAAAATGGCGGAAGCAGCCGGAGCAAGTAAAGATGAACGCGCTATAGCTACGCTATTAGGCGCACCGGTCGGCCTTCTTGACATGCTGTTGCCTGAACTCCGGTACGGCAAGGCTATGATTACCCGAGCCGCTGTTAGTGGTGGTGTCGAAGGTGCAACTGAAGCCGCTCAAAGAGTTGCCCAAAATGCTATCGCTAAGTATGTGTATAACCCGAATCAGGCGCTGCTTGAAGGTTCCGGCGAAGAAGGTGCATATGGTGCCGGTGTTGGTGCGGTTGCTAGTCTGCTTATGGATGCAGCCCTTGGCCGTAAAGGTAAAGGTGCCGCGCCGACAGGCGAAAAACCCAAGGAAGAAAAACCCAAGGAAGAAAAGCCGTTCCCAACATTTAGGGAACAAGCAGAGTTGCCATTACAGGGCGGGCGTACCGCTGAAGAACTAGCTGTAGATCAAACTCGGATTCCTCGTGCGCCTACTAAGGACCAACCACAAGGTGATCTGTTTCCGGTTGAACTTGATGAAGCCCGGGCTAAGGCTGGATTGCCTTCACTTACACCGGAACCGGCGAAACCTGCTGTTTATAGAGGGCAAGAAGAACTTCCGCTTGAAGGTGGACGTACCGCTGAAGAATTAGCGGTAGATCGGCAAAGAGTGCCACAAGCCCCTACTGAAGCTCAACCGCAGGGAGATTTGTTCCCCGTTGAATTGCGCGAAGCGCGTGAAGCTGCGGGGCTACCCGCACTTTTACCGGAAAAACAACCACCCCAACTTGAGCCAAGAAGGATTACTGAAGCGGATCAAATGGCTTTGCCACTGGAAGGTGGACAAACAGCAGAAGAAGTTGCAGCTATTAGAAAAGCAGAAGCTGAGAAAGAACCTTTTGTCCCTGCCCGTCGAGGGTCGCAAGGCGTATTATTCCCGCAAGAAGCCAATGCAATGCGTGAAATGCTTGGGCAACCACCCTTGCAACGACCTGCCCCATCGCCGCCTCCAGAGATGCGGCAGATCAACCTATTCCCTGCGGACGAATCGGCTAAGGGTAATAAGCCCCCCGCGTTATCCACTTCAACCACATCCCAAGTTAACGAAGCTCTACGTAAGTTAGTACGTGGAGAAGAACTTACTCGTGCGGAAGTTGGGCTGCTTGCAGCTAATAGTAATGTCGATCCTGAACTTCTTCTTAGTGCAAAAGTAGTCCCCACCTTACCCCCTACCGCGCCGATTCCTGTTGCTAGGGGGCAAACACAGCTTTTTAATCGCAAAGGCGAACCAACCAAGGCGGCAGAAAATGCAGCTACTAATACACCTGTCGCTCCCGCAACTGGAACGAGCACTAGCGTATCTGGCGAACCCGGAGGAAATAAACCCGCCGCCGGAACTACCGGAACTACCGCGAGTACAGTGGCAAGCCCTTCAGGCCCTGCTGGAGAAACTGGAACTGGAGCGGCAGCACAGCCCAATCCATTAGGCACAGACGCGGAGACTTTGGAAAAACTAAAAGCACTTGTACCGGCAGATTTGCATGGTGCTCTTGATGAAGAGCAGCGTAAAACCAGATCTAAAACTCCCCCCGAACTGTTGCAACAGATAAAAGAGAAAGCACAAGACCGTAAAGATCGCGTTGCTTTTGGAGAGCAAACGGGAGCCGTAAAAACCGATTCGGATAGGTTAAAGGGTCGCCGTGACAATAGAAAACTAGCCCCTGCTGTAGAGAAAGGCGACCTTCAAGGCGTGCTGGATGCACTTGCCAACAGCAAGAATGTGTTTGTACGAAAGGTTGCGGAACTTGCCCGTAAGCTGAAGACCAAGATTGTCATTGATGATGGTGCAAAAGAAACTTATGTAGTAAAGGATAGGTTTAGTACGATTGACTATATCGTAATTGATTTACATAAAGCACACGTTGAGCTTCTTGATCAACTTAGGGAAGCCAAATCAGCTATTGAAGCATTGCCCGATGACCCTAGACGGTATTCGCCAGCGGTGCAAAAGATAGCAGATATAGAATTTCATTACCATGAAAGGGGTACTCAAACTTTAGCGGACCGGTCATACGCTATCAGCGTCGGTAGTATCCTCGATTCGCTTGAAACTCAAGGGCATTTACCATTAGGTTATTTTTCTTTTGATACTGATCTTGTAGGAAATAGAAATATCAAAAAGAATTTACTTAACATGTTAAGTAAAATGGAGGAGATTACTGAGGAAAGAGGTGAAGATAGGATACGTTTGACCGCCACCGCCTCGGCTAGACAAGTAGGGGTTGCTGGTTCGTATGATGCTGACACGGACACAATTCGTGTGCCTGAGTACTATGCAAACAGCGAACATGTTCTGACGCATGAGATCACGCACGCGCTCGCTACATATGCAATTGCAAACCCAACGCTGGCACAACGTCCGTCAGTGCAACGGCTAAACGCGCTATATGAGCACGTAAAGAAAACGATCCAAGCAAAAAAACTGGAGCCGTATGGTATTACCAACCTGCAAGAGTTTGTTGCAGAGGCGTGGTCGAACCCTGAATTCCAGTACCAACTAAGTACGATTCCATACCAGAATCAGACTGCGTGGAGTAAGTTTGCAGAATACGTTGCCGGTTTGATCGGGGTAAAAAATGACACCGCTCTTACTGAAGCACTTAGTGCAACTGAAGAGTTACTAGCGCCCCCTAAAAAAGCCACGACAACCGCTGCGCCTAAAACTACCGCGCCTAAACCCGCCGCCGCACCTGCTACCGAAACTAAAACCTCTAAACCCGCTAGATCTACTAGACCTAGAACTACCAAAGAACAAGCTAGTGCTAACCTTGCAGCCGCAGTAGATGACCTCGGTAGTATTCTTGGGTTTACTACAAAACCTGCTACCGCAGAAACTCCGACTACGCCAACTGGCAAAGGCAAGCTCAAGAAATTTGATCAGGCCCAGAAAGCCAAACTAATTCCTACGCTTGTTAAGTTGTTTGATGCGGCGTTGGATCTGGGCATGGTTACCTTTAAGGAATCGGTCCTACACGTAAAGCAAGCAATCAACGCACGTTTTGGTCGTGACGCTGTTCGGGCTATCTTTGAGCAAGAAGGAAGTCAGGCACTAATTAAGGAAGCCTACGATCTGCATCAGGCGCAACGCCAAGAACGGGAAGCAGCAGAAGCTCCCGAAGCCGAAGCTCGCCGGGAGATCGAGGAAGAAGAAACTACTGGTGAAGAAACGGCAGTAAGCGCGTGGCAAGAACTAGCTACTCCTAGTGCTCGGGCGTTCCACGATCAAATCAGTCATGCGTACAGGATGTATGACGCTAAGGAAGTAGGGGACGAAGCATCACAAAAAGCTGACCGTGCCAAGGTCCAAGGGTTGCTACGTAAAAACCGGGACAACCCACAGACAAACTACTTCTCCAAGATGCAGCGGCTAGTGGATAACCTTCGTAACATTGCATTTGACATAGCATTCCCATTTGGTGATCGACGAGCCGAAACCAAAGAAGGCCAGATCGGAGAAGTATTAGAAGTAATCGGTAGGTACAAGCGGTCGGTCGGTGAAACTACGCCTGAAGCTAACTTCTTTAGTGGTATGGGGCATGATGCTGCTAAGAAAGCAGCGGAGTGGGTTTACGGCAATCTCAGCCTACCCGCCCAAGTTAAACTGCAAAAAATGATTGCCGAGTACACCGAACAGAATACTGCTGTCGGTCAAGCTCACTTCATCCAGACAATTCTGGATCGTGGTCGTAGCCGAGAAGCTAACGTCAAAGATGAGCAAAAGTTTCAAGCGGGAGTGCTTGAAGCGAAGAAGGATGAAGATATCGATGAGGCATTGGCTAAGGTTCAACGCCGTCATGACATTCTGGCCTTGAGCAGTGAAGAGGGTGTTAAAGCACGTAAAGAAGAGGAAGAAAGGCAACGGAAGGCAAACGAGTTAGAACAGTTGCGAGAGAAAGCAGCACGCGAAAGAAAAGCGGCTAACAAGGAAACCAAGACTGAGAAAGAAGTCCTCGATGCCATCTTTGGCCCCGCTGGTGCTTTTATTCGAAAGTTCTCGCAAGACATGAGTGCCCGTCTGGGCTTGCCACTGCATCCGGCAGTGCAAGGTATGTTGATGGATGGCAACCTCAAGGGTGCGCTTGATCACCTTGCTGCCAACAATGGAAATGTTACGGGTAAGATTGCTAACTTCTTGAGCCAAGCAGCGGGCACAACTAAGGTTGAAGTTACTGACAATCTGGTCGATGAGGCTGGTAAGCCGGTCCCCGGTTACTTCGACCCCAAGACCAACACGATTCATCTTGACTCGGTTCGGGGGATGAATGCCCACGTGCTGTTGCATGAAGTAACGCACTCGGCCTTGTCTCACGAACTAGACAACCCGTCCAGTCCACACACCCGCCAACTTACCAAGTTGTTCGATGATCTCAAGCCTCTGCTTGGGAAAATATACGCTGCTGGAGACGTGCATGAGTTCACGTCTGAAGCGTGGAGCAACATGGAGTTCCGGCAACGTCTTAACTCCATCACCGTTTCTGGTGGTAAACAAACTGCATGGGATCGGTTCACCAACAAGGTTGGCAACTGGCTTCGTTCGGGAGTTAACCGCGTGATGAGTAGTCTAGGTTCTAACTTTAGGTTGGAACCCAAACCGTTGGAAGAAACTGCGTTGTCAGCAGCAGACCGGCTAATCGAGACACTTATCTCTCCATCACCAGAAACCCGCAACGTAGGTGTGCTGTACAAAGCGGCTGCTACTGGTACAGGAGCTAAAGTTGTAGCTAAAGCGTTCGGTGATTACGGCAAGTTCTCGACCCGACGCCCCGGTGCAGCGCGTAACGCCATGCAGTTCTACCAGAGTGCTAAGGAGGGGTTCTTCAACGGCTTGTATCGGTTTGCTGACTTGCAAACTCTGGTCGATGTTGCTAAGGGCAAAGTCCCAGAAGCACAGAAAGTACTCGAAACGATCCGGGCTAAGGCTCGCTATCAAGACGAATCAATACGTGCGTTAAAACCCGTAGTTAGTAAAGCTGCTAACTGGGCCAAGAATGCGTCCGCCAAAACTTACGAGCGTTTCAATAAAGTTGTTTACGGCAGCACCCTGTCGCAAGTCGATCCGTCTAAGCCACGCAGTACGTACGAGAAAAGCTCGGACCCAGAAAAAGCAAAAAACTTTGACCCGGAGAAACTGAGAGAGTACGACCGCATCAGAGCCGACTACGACTTGCTAGGTAAAGACGGGCAAGAAATCTACCGGTTGATGCGTAATGCGTACCGGGAGTTGTACAAGAAGATCGAAGACGAGATCGGTAACCGTATTGACGACGCGGTGAAAGACAAGGATGCCGCTAAAAAACTTAAAGAGAACATCTTTAAGAAGCTGGTTGAGCGTGGTGGGCTTGAGCCTTACTTCCCCCTAGTACGTAAGGGTAAATACCGGTTGTCGTACAACGCGGACGGGGAAGTCTACATTGAGCACTTTGAAAATAAGGCTGACCGTGACGCTGCAATAAAAGAGCTTAACGAGATGGGCGCTACGGAGATCTCCCCGTTCCTTAGCATCTCTGAAAAAACGTACAGGAAAGCCCCGCCATCTTCATTCGTCAATCAGATCCTTACGACGATGGAAGCCCAGAAGGTTGATCCTGCTGTCATTGAAAGCGTGATTGACCTGTACCTCAACACGATGCCGGAAACGTCATTTGCCCGAAACTTCCATGCTCGGCAAGGCACGCTTGGTTTTAAGCAGGATGCGGTTGCGGCTATGCAGGAGAAGGTGTTTAGTACCTCCGCGCAGATTGCCAATATTAAGTACTCCTCTATCCTCGGCAAACTGGATACAGAGTTGCAGGAGTCGCTCAAGAAAAAGCAGACCGACGAAGACGCGGTGTATTTAGGGCAGCAACTTAGGGATCACATCTCTGAGAGCATGAATCCGACGCAGCTATCTACCGCCTCCCGGGTTGCGGCTGGTGCAACTTACGCTTATACGCTTGGGTTTAACTTGTCATCTGCACTAATCCAAGTTTTTCAACTACCAATTGTTGTGTACACCAATTTTGGTGGGAAGTACGGCTACGCCCAAACAGTTATTGAAATGACCAAGGCAATGGCTACCTTCTCATCCACAGGGTTTAGCCGCAAGGTAAGCACCACCGTGCCGTTAAATGGTTCGACGTTGAAAGAAGGTCAGAAGGGCGAGTCGATTACTATCCGTGGGTTGCCGTCCTTGGACAACGTGGACTTCGACTCGCTCCCAGAAAATGACCCGCGCAAGCCACTTGAGACACTGGCCCGGATTGCACGTAGCCAAAATGCTCTAGCGCGTTCTGGCTTGTATGATATTTTTGATGCGGGTCGCTCTGATGGAATAGTTGCACAGATGTCCGGGTTGGCTGGTCTGCCGTTCCATATGATGGAGCGATTCAACCGGCAGGTGTCGATGATTGCCGCATACAACCTAGAGTTGAAGCGACTTAAGTCCGACAAGGCTACCGACGCCGAAAAGAAAATGACCAAGCAGCAGAAGGAAGAGTTTGCAGCTAACCAAGCAATCTACATGTCTGACCTGACCAACGGTGGCAACGGGCAAGAGACTGCATCACTGATGTCCCGGCAAAGTGAGATCGGCCACGTTACTACGATGTACAAACGCTACGGCGCGTCCATGTACAGGTACATAGCCAAAACGACAATGACTGCGTTGAAAGACGTAGACTCTAACCAACGTGCAATTGCCCAAAAGCAGATCTTGGGTCTTGTTGGTATGTCTACGTTGCTAGCCGGTGTGCAAGGTGTTCCGACGTTTGACCTTTTTGCCGCTGCTTGGAACATGTACAAAGACGATGACGATGACGATCTTGAAACGATTGTCCGTAAGGCTATTGGTGAGGCTTACTACAAGGGGCTGCTCACTCACCTGACTGGTTCTGAGATCGGCTCGCGGATCGGCTTTAACGGATTGCTTTATCGCGCTCCACGGTTTGCCTCGTGGTCTGATGATCCCATTAAAGCAGCAGTTGAGAGTCTGGGTGGTCCAGCCTTTGGCGTTGCTCAACGGATCTTTGATGGTGCTAAGAAAGTAGCGGAAGGGGAAGTCGAGCGTGGTATCGAGCAGATGCTGCCAGCCTTCTTCTCTAACTTCCTAAAAGCTAACCGTTACGATTCGGAAGGCTTTAAGACTCTACGTGGCGACGAAGTGGTTTCACGGGCGAATGGGTACGAGGTTGCCATGCAGATGATCGGCTTCGCACCTCAACGCTACATAGAGCAGATTCAGCAAAACACCGCACAAAAGGCCAAAGACAAGTACGTCACAACGGAAAAGACGAGGTTGTTGCGGCAGCTATACGTAGCGTATCGTGAAGGCGATAATCGTGAAGCCGACGAGGTGATGGAGAAGTTGCAGAAACTCGGCCAGAAGCATCCCGGCACCGTTACTGCTGACACAATTATTGATTCGCTAAAGGCCAACGCCAAGACTTCGGCTGAGATGTTCCACGGTATTACCTTGAGTAAGGCAATGCGTGCCGAGCTTATGGAAGATGCTTCGGAGTACAGCTTCTCTGATGACGAGCTAGATTAAGGGTAAAAAAATCCCCCGATGGCGTTACCGCACTGTCGGGGGATAATACCTTGGAGGAGACACACGAACAGGTTTTACTGTATCACAGTTTTCTCCAGATGCGAAGCCCTAAAATTTTACCCTCGACCCGACGCCGCGTCTCAATCTCCCACCCTTTGCTTTTGGCTACTGCAAGGGCTTGCTCCTTGAGCTTGATGTGATTGATTGCTGGTACGAAAATAGACGATCCGACAATAAACTTATCCCAATCGACCTCGATACGTAGTCCGTCCGGGTCGAATTCGTCTAGCCGTAGCCTACGTTGCGTCACTGCACGGTATCCATAAACGGGCAAAGTAGGGTCAACACGTCTGCGGCTGGCATGTTCATATGAGTGCCTCGACCTAGCCGGATCTTCTCCCTCTTGAGCTTGGTTCGGCCAGCCTTCAACGATTCAATAATGTTGGAGTAATCAATCTGCTGTTTGCTACACCACATCCTGAACGGCTTCGGTAGCAAGTACAGCTTCTTAATATCGTACTCATAGCGAGCCACCAACTGCATCCTCGGCGTGGCGTCAGGTAGGATCAGGTGATCCAATCCGGTTGACTGTTTACGTGCATCATCTGTGCTCTTTATGCGGAGGATGTTGTTGTAGTTCTCGGCCATGTAGTCGGACAGGATCTGCTCCGCATTAAAGTCGAAATCAAAGTTGCCCTCTTTGGACTTGGCTAGTTCACTGAGGATGAACTTGGTCAACGTCTTGATGTCGTAGTCAATCAACCCCGCCCTGCGGGCAATGATTGCACCAGCGATAGTGCAAGCACACATCGAGGACCAGAACCGTTCATCCGCTTGCAGGTTTGCAGCTTCATCAATCTTCTTGCGAACAACCGCCAATATTTCTTTGCATTGCTCTACGTTGTTAAGTATGTACTGCGCGTAGATCGGACCCGCGTGACCAAAGTTATTCTGGATACCTGCGTAGAAGTTGTCCTGCTCTTCCTTGGTCAGATTAGCCAGATCATCTGGTACACGTATTTCAATAATCCGTAGGGCTTCAGCTTTCGGCAACGCCTTGTACAATCCGATGCGTTGAATAATGCTGTTGTTACTAGTGGCGACGCACAAAAACTTCCACGGCTTGCCGCGATACCGCTCCTTGTTCCCGTTAGAGGACATCCGGTTCTTTTGGCTCCCGCTTGGGATGGCATATGCCAACGTACTCAGGTCCATTGGGGTTGTGTTTGTCATCTCATCCATAAGCACGGCGATGTTCTTATAGATCTCGGCCCTGTTCATCTTGGAGTTGAAGGTGTCCTTGTCATCCATGACAACCCGCATGGGGTCACCCCACAGGGATGCCGCCAAGTACAAACCCGTACTCTTGCCCTTACCTGACTTACCAACAAACGAAAACAAGCCACCGTTATGTGCGGTCAACTCCATGAGGAGTGAGCCGAATCCGGTGCAGAACATGAATTGGTGAAGCACGTACTCAGGTTTGTTCCATACCTCTGCTAGCGCCTTCCACTTCTCCAAGGAACCTTCTGGCTGAAATAATGGTACTAGTCCTGCGGTCGATACGGATGGGGGGCTGATGTCTACTCTGTCTGGGAATATCTCCATTGAGCCGACAACAAATGATTGCAAGGGGTTTTCTTTAGTTCCAACCCAACCGAATTGCCTTCTGGCTTCGTAAGCAACTGTTGTGTCCTGCAACTGATTTACCCATGAAGTTGTGTAGTGCATGAGGTGCTCCGGGTTAATGACGGCAACGCCGTTTAGCGACATCACCTTTCTGAATTCGTCGCGTGATGTGACGGAGGTTAGAGGTACGGTAAATTCCCGTATCCCATCTCGGGGCAGATGCAGTCGCATCATTACGGACTCCCCGGCTTCTGGATCTCGTATCCTACGGACTACATACAGGTCGTTGTGGTAGACCAAGACCTCCTTGGGGTCACCGTCCTTGTCTTTGTCTCTTCGGTAGATGCCACCGTTAGCCCCACGGAAATAGGGGAACGGGTACTTTGGGATCGTGATACTTTCCGCGTTCTTTGTCTGTACTACGTTATCTTCTTCGTCGGCTTCTTTAACTTCCCGGCCAAGCACAATCGGTGACTTGATTTGTTTCCAGTGCTGGCAGTCTGGGCATACGTCTGGGTTAAGAGTATTAAAGGTATCGCAAGTGTAAGGGCCGTGTATTCTGTTGGCCTTCTCTTCGGTTTCGTCTGGACTGTATTGAGGATGTTTGGCTGATATCTTGTGGATGGCAATGTCCCGATCCATGCAGTGTGTGGCGATTGACAAACCCGCTCGCCACATTGGTTCCGGCATCGTGGCTTGTTCTGTCGCAATCTTCAGGATCTGGGCACAGCCTTTGTCTTGACTACTCTTGATTAGGATCGTCTTGAATCGGTGCTGATAGTTACTTATTGAGATTTGTGTAAGCGGGTCATACTCGGCCTTGGCCTTGGCGTTACTTTGCGGTGCCGGTACTGCTCCGATAATGTCTCTAAAGTCTTCAAAACGAATGGCGGCTGCAATCTCGCCTACGACTTCAACAACTCTAGGTGTGCCGTTTTTGTAGTTGTGTGTGCCCGGGGTGCGTAGAATCCGGGCCGAATCGGATGTGGAAGTCTGGTCGCACTTCATCCCCTGCTTGTTGACCACCTGCTTGAACTGCTTTGCGGCAGTCAACCACTCGTCAGCCGGGACTTGCTCGGTCAGCCTCCAATAGACATGCAACCCATAGCCAGAATTAACGATGGTTGGTTTGGGTAACTTAGTAGCCTTACAAAAAGTCTTGAGTGCAATCAGCGCCTCGGCTTGTGTAAGGAAATCTTTCTTGGGACTGTCACCGCAGTCGATGTCTAGGTAGAACGATTTTAGGTATTTGGCATTTTCTTGCTTCCGGTTCTTGTCAGTCTCAAACGTAGCTTGCGCGTGGTAGGCGTTGAAGCCCTGCGCGTCCAGTCTGAATACTTCACTAATTGCATCATCAAGATTGTCGAATAGCCGCTGGACTCGTGTGACGTTATCCTTCGGACCCTTCAACCCCACCGTACAGTAGAACCCGTCTGACCCCAACACGGATTCTAGGAATTCCTTCGCTTGCATCTTCGCCCCATACGAAGAAAAAAATAGCGGCTAGGGTACGCATACCCCAACCGCCACCGCCTGAAGACTACGCGATCAGCCGTCCCAGTCGCCTACGATATCACTCATATCAATAGCTTCCGCTTGGGGAGCGGTGCTAGTCTTCTTGCTAACAACCTTCTTCGGTTCCTCGACAATCTCCTCGGCTTCCTCAACCTTTGGCTTGGCTTTCGCTTTCACCTCGGACTTCTCAAACAGCGGGGGCAACATTGGGGGAGGAATCACCTTATCCATCTGCGATACATTGAGCTTCATATAACGCTGGGTATCAGGAGCATCCCGCAACTCCAACGCAATATCCAACTCGGCATCATCCAATGGACGTACAGGCTTGAACACCAGCTTAGGCGTGGAGCTATCCTTGTCGAACCGCATCTCGGTCACGATCCCAATTGCCTTTTCGCCGTGAGCTTTCAGGTGACGGGCATACGCTTGCAGGGGCATCTTGCCGCCATGCTCCGATGGATCACCAAAAATACTTGTTGGCGGAAGAGTCAACTGATAGACCTCACGTTTCTCAATTGCACCTTCAAAAATAATAGCAATGCGCTGTTGGGGCTTACATGCTTTGCTTTCATTCTGACCCGAACCCTTGATTGCTTGGCGGCAATCCATACAACGAGCAGATTGCTTCTGATCGTCCGGCACTGCCTGATCGGGAGTCTGGGAGTCCGATGACCAGCAAGTGGGCTTCGATGGTTTGCCTTTGACATACGCTTCGGCAAAGTACATCTTGGAGATCGGAGCGGCGTTAATAATAACTACGTTAGTAGCACGCTCCTCGTTGACCCGCAGTTCCTTGCCGTTGATGATCTCACGGAACAAGTTGCCCTCAAGACTCAGGCGACGATTGACGTTACCAGAATTTACGTTTTCAGTAAGAGCGTCAGCAACATCAGCAAGACGGGCAGAAGAGCGGCGGTTTCCGAATAGGGATAGTTCGTTCATGGTTACCTCAAAGGTTTTGGTCAACGTCAATTACAAGAACTGCATCAATTGCATTAAAGTCAAACTCAAGCTGTTTTATCTCAGGTTCAGCTTCAAGCGGGGGCGGTGGGGCAACAACTTCAATAAATGGCTTCTTCGGCTTGAAGTGGTTGATGATCGCCTCTTTGTCAAATCGATAAGTGTTACCGATCTTCACGTAAAGGTCACCCGGGATCAGTCCTGTGCGAACCCACGCCCTTACAGTCGTAATCGACACGGTTAGGGTTCTTGCTAGGTCTTCGATTGGTACTAACTGCAAACTCACTGTTTGTTTCTCCTTACGGTGATTGAGTATTCGGTCATAGCGTTCAGCCCGGGGGGCAGAAGCTCCGGGTTTTCCTCCAAGAATTGCTTTAAGTTACTTTGGTGGATGCGCTTCTCAAGAAGCTCAGGGCACTCGTGTTCCACGATGAACTTGCCCATAGACTCCCAGTCATTAGTGAAGTAGGTCTTCTGCGTCGTGCGATAGAACATGCCTTCTGCCGTCTTCACGGACTCGACGTTATGGTCTTTGCAATGTTGCAGGAGAACCCGCTTCACCTTGTCGGCTTGGGTCTTGATCTTCTCGTCTGCCTCCCTAAATTCAGCAGCCAACTTCTCGCGGGCCTCTTTCATCTTGAGGTAGATACGCACTAACTTCTCAGGCGTAAGGTCAGTGGGTGTTGTCATTTGCGGCCCCTTCACAATCTATTTGGTTAGCCGCAAGTTTTGCCGTGTACATCATCTTCAAATTACTTATCAGGTGATCGATTGGAACTTCGCAGTACACGGCGCAATCGGTCATGGTAGCCATGAGCGCAAACATCTGTTCGTTAAGCCCAAAGTCATCTCCAAACTTGTCGTGGAGGATCTTTGAGGTTTCTTTGTAGGTTCTGAAAGCAAAGAACGCTACTTCTTTTCCAACGGCATCTTCGGGGGACATGATAGCTCCTTCAGGTAAAAGGGAAGTGTAGTTTAGCAGGGTTTGCGTTGCTACGCAAGCAGATCGTCGTATAAATCGATGATTTTTGCGTGAACGTCTATTTTATTATCTAGTAGCTTATAAACGTGGTGCTCAACAGGTGCGCCAGCAAGCTGAACAACTGTAGAGGGATGCCGTTGTCCTGCACGATGGACTCGTGCATTAGCTTGGGCGTACGTTTCGAGCGAGGCAGTCGGCCCCCACCATACTACGGTGTTTGCCGCTGTTAGGGTCACCCCATGTGCCGCTGACTGGGGTTGAATAATTAGAACCTTTGGGTGTGGTGTTTCTTGGAACCGCTTAAAGGTTTCCGTGCGCTGATTCACAGGCACGTCACCACGGATGATCTCGCTAGTCACACCATCTGTAGTTAGCTTGTCAGAGATAAGGTTGATCACGCTCTTGAATGGCACGAAGATCAGCACCTTCTGGCTTGATTCCTCGATGACTTCCTTGAGCACGTTGTAACGATGCTTGATATCAAACTCGATGATCTCGCTGTCGTCGGTGTAGACAGCACCACATGCTACTTGTAGCAACTTAGACATTGCTACCGCCGCGTTGACTGCCGTGATCTGTTCACCGCCAGCCTGAACAATCAGCTTATCTTTCAATAACTTATAGTATTTCTTTTGTTGCGCGGTCAATTCGACCTGCCGCCGTACGTAGGTCATCTCAGGTAGATCGAGGCAATCTTCTTTATTGAACCGGATTGCCGGTTGCAGTACACGATGCACGATAGTCGTAGCTTCCGGTTTGGGTATCCAACGGAACTGCGAAACCTTCAGGAGCACCATCTCCTTGAATGAAGACGCGAAGCGTGGCACACCGTTAGGGTTGATTAGTTTAGCCAGACCATACGCATCCGTTGGAGATTGTGCGGCAGGTGTACCCGTTAACATCCACAACCACGTGCGAGTATCAACCAGCCGATTCAAACACTTCCAGCGTTTAGTGGAGGTGTTCTTGTATGCGTTGGCTTCATCGACAACGATCAGGTCAAACCCGCCCCTGTCAATCTCCTGCTCGACAGTTTCGACTCCATCGTAGTTGATGATGACGAACTCAGCGTCACCGTTGATGATCGCCTTGCGCTTGGCTACGCTACCGTATGCGATATCTACCGTACGGTGCATGGCAAACTTAAACAGATCGGCTCGCCATGCCGAGTCCATAATAGACAAGGGGCAGATCACCAATACGCGCTTGATCTGACCGATGTTCATCAAGTAGTCAGCCGCCCAGATGACGCTACCCGTCTTGCCCGTGCCTTGCTCGTTCAAGCATAGGGCTTTTGTGTTTAGCGTAAGAAATGATGCCGTTGTCTTTTGGTGTTCAAACGGCTTGTACATTCCGGGCCACTTGTACTGTCCCAAGATGGGACTAGGCACGTTACGAATATTTAGTTGGCGCAAAGCCCGGGCTTCACTCAGCCCCCAGTTAACTAGCACTTGATTGTTCCCTATGTCTTGGCTCTTCGGTATCTGACTCGTGACCTTCGTTGGGTCACGTAGCCGTAGTAATAAGTGTTTGTTGCTGACGATCTGCATTACTTACCGTTTCGGCTACGATTTTTGTGCGGGGTAGTGAGTCGCAGATTACTTTTGTCGTTGCTACCGCCTTTACTTAACAAAACTTTGTGGTCGATGTCCTTACCTTTGCGGTCAATCCCCTCGGCGTCGTACATTCGCCGCGCCTTCTGGCGCTCCATCCGCAACGGGTGCTCGCCCCGCTCCTTCTGTTGCGTGTACTCTTTCTTGTAGGGGCGTGGCTTGTTAACGTAAGGCATGACTAGTTCCTTCCATTGTGAGGACAAGATAAAACTACGCAGTGGTTACGGCACAGCCCACTCGGCCTCGCGTTCCACACATCGTTGGCATATGATGCCGCCATTCGCTTGCGATCCGCAATCCATTTACCCCAGCGTACATCTTGTTGGTCCACGTGGTAGTTGTCTTTGAGAAAAGCATTAGCTATTACAAATAACAAACCACCCTTAACCTTCTTGATCTCAGGGAAGTGCTTGAAGATAGCCAATGCCATCAACTCAAGCTGACCCTTGTCGGCATACTTTGTTGACTTGCCGGTCTTGTAGTCCACCACCTTTGCTTCTGCGTTGTCACGGTCAAGGATAATCAAGTCGGCAATCCCCCGCCACCACACGTTTGGGTCTTTGAACCCGCAAGGTTGCAAGTCCTCGGTCAAACCCATCTCGTACTCACACAGCTTCTCCCCCGGCATCCGGTTGAAGTTGTCTAGTACTGACTTCGCATAGTTAAACTGTGGAGGCAGGGGTGTGCCGTCCCTGATATAGAGTTCAGCCGCTTCGTGAAAACTAGACCCATACAGGATCGCCTCGGTCTTCGGCTCCTCGTGATCCTTTATTACTTTGAGGTGGTAGAACTTTCTAGGGCACTGCTCGTATGCCTTAATACTACTAAAGGACCACGGGGGAAGATTCACTCAGCACTCTCCATATCGACGGGAAAATCCCACCTCACAATTTAGCGGTAGACCTTCTGCCCACGTGGGTGTCCACCGCATACACTCCATGACGTACGCCATAGCCTCTTGTGCTTCTGCTTCGGGTGCTATACATGCGATAGCATCATGAACTGTCATGACTACACGGTATCTCTTAGCAATCCGCAACATCTGCTCGCCAATTATACACCTTGCGACAGCTTGGCACACGTTCTCGATGACCTTACCGCCGTAGATATATGTGAACCCCTTGCGGGTGCGATACATAAAGGACGGTCCCTTCTCTCCCGGCTCGACCTTCAACTCGTCGTATCTCATCATCAAGCCAGAAGGTAACTTGATGGACGTGTTGAGCACCCTAAGCACCCCTTCTCGACCTAGCTGAGTTTCCTCACCGTTGATCATGCCCTTGAGCGTGGCCTGTGCCTGACTCCATAGAGCTACGATCTTGTCGTTAGTAGCCCGATACACGTTGATGATGTGCCGCGCCTCGTCCAAGGAGATCTCTACGCCAGTAGTCTTGAGTGCCGCTTGGAACTTAGCGGCTCCCATGCCGTACCCTGCACCAAGAATCGTAGTCTTACCGACGAACCGCTCGGCCTTCGTAACCTCTTCGACTGACTTGTTATAGATAGCGGAGGCCATGATTTTGTACACGTCCTCGCCATTAGTAAAAGCAGTTAACAGATCATCCTGACCGGACAACCACGCCAACGTCCTCGCTTCGATCTGCGAAGAGTCGGAGTCGATCATCACGTACCCTTCAGGCGCAAGGATGCCCCGCTTGATCTTGCCACCATGCTCGCCCCGGCTCGGCAGATTCTGCATGTTGATCTTGTCATCCCCACCCCACCGCCCAGTATGTGCGGCGTAGTACCGTAGCGGAATCGGCAACGCCCCTCGACTGCTGATCTCTAGGAACCGCTCGGTCCTTGTTTCTTCTAACGTAGATTTAGTACCTAGCCGTGCGGCTACTAGGGCTTGCACTCGTACGTCCGGGTGCTCCGCTAGTGCTTTGAACTCTTCGTCGTTCTTAGCTAGTGCGAGCGTTTCTTTTCCTGTGGTTGGGCTTATCTTAGTAGGAGGAATAACACCAAACTCTTTGAGCAGCGCAGCGAATTTTGGATTAGATAATAGCTCGGCCTTCTCCGCCTTGGTGTTATCTAATAGCTCTTGCTTTGCTAGCTGGATATCGCGCAGGTGATCGCGCATTAGATCCTCGTCCACTTCCAAGACGGGATCGATGAACATCCGCAACGTCAGATCAATCAGGCGCAACTCGTCACGGGGGAACGTCTTGCTCAGGATGCTAAACAACTC
>Ga0114967_10001595_pt1 | contig 19010 bp, 26 predicted proteins | sample M_130628_MF_Meta_FD_92639 | JGI IMG/M metagenome (GOLD analysis project Ga0114967, IMG submission 92639) | Freshwater microbial communities from Lake Montjoie, Canada to study carbon cycling - M_130628_MF_MetaG | ecosystem: Environmental > Aquatic > Freshwater > Lake | place: Lake Montjoie... | reverse complement strand
TTAAACGCATCATCTTTATTCGCGTTAAACGCATCATCTTTATTCGCGTTAAACGCATCATCTTTATTCGCGTTTCTATTCGCGTTTATTTTTTTTTTAATTTGAGAGATTTAAAATCATTTTTATCATCTTTATTCAATTCATTCGATTTAAAATCATCATCTTTATTCAATTCATTCGATTTAAAATCATCATTATTCAAGTTTTTATTCAAGTTTATTTTTTTAATTTGAGCTATTAAAATTTCAAACATACTTATATATATAAAATGCTAATCTATATAGTATTTGCTTATATATTATTATTTGCGGCATATATTATTTTTAAAGACTACGAATGGTTTAAAGATATAAAGCAAATTATTTTCATACTTTTAATAATACCGTTTGTACCGCCGTGAAAAAAAAATTCACGCTGGGCACACCGAGATTTGAACTCGGAATACCGGCTCATAAGACCGGGGTGATAACCAATTTCACTATGCGCCCACAAATACTATACATTTATATGTTTAGATTAAAATTCAAATAATGGCTATTCAATATATTCAATTGATTTAAATAAATTTTGGGTTTTGTCTTTCGGATTTGTCCATTTCAATTACCTGTCTTTTAAACTCGGATTCCGTTATATTACGCAATGCAAACCAGTTTTGTGTTGGCGATTTTTTAATATTTGATAAGAACTTATCACATACGGAAATCCAAAAATTTACGGCATTTGGCTCATAAATTCTAAAAACTTCATGTACATTATAATCTTTTTGCATTTCGGTTATCTTTCGAGAAACTGATTGTCTCTGTGCTCGTAAAACATAGTATGGTACCTTTTCGTCGTCGGCATCTTTTAATATAACAAAGTAAGATATTTTGTTAGCCGGTACTCGTTTTGTCGATACTCTGTCATGTACTACATTACTTAAGTCTAATCGTGTTTCAGCAAGCTCGCCTATCTTTTCTAGAACTTCTTCTTTAGTATCTTCAGCAACGCCTAATAGCTTGTTAAAACGTTCGTCGGCTTTTTTACGTTCTTCTTGAAATCGTTCTTCAGCTTTTTTACGTAACTTTTTAGCTTTCTTTTTTTCTTCTTGAAATCTTTCATTAGCTTTCTTTTTTTCTTCTTGAAATCTTTCATTAGCTTTCTTTTCGTTTTCTTTTATTTCTAATAATAAGTTATCTATCTTATCGCCTTTACATGTCATGGCATATTCAGCTTCTCTGCATCGAAACATGGTTTGGTACAAATTATAAGATTTGATTAACTTTTCTAACGTTGTATAGTATTTACGTATTTGTTTACCTTTATTAGTGTTAATCATCATACATAAATGTCTAAAAGCCTCCGGCATAACAATAAGATGTGTTTTAGACCGAGCCGACGCGCCTACGGCAGGTTCCGGAAAGTTTAAGGTAGCCGTATGGCTACCTTTAATTTCATCCTTTATAAATGTTTTATATTCTGTATTTTTTAATAGTTTATAATCGGATTCATCAAAATTACGTTCCATATGTTTCTTAATTGATAATAGTTGAGTTTTTTCTTCACCTGTATATCCCATCCAATTTAACATATTAGCATCGATATAAATAGGCACGCCCTCATCATTTATATTCATAAATAAAATATCAAAAGTTTTTGAATCGACTTCAAATCCTGTAATATCGATAAATTCTTTCATAGTTAATAGTTTTACCGAAGAAGCTATTGCTGTGTTTACATAACCAGCATAACATTTAGGTATATTAATTTGCGATAATTCGTTTGCCTGAGTTTTATCGGTAATATATTCTGAATTTTTTTCTTTGTCAAAAATATTCATTTTAATGATAGTTTCGTATAAATATAAAAAATAAATTTCAATTTTGAATGAATACATTAATTCGAGATTATCAGAAAAATTCAAGTAAACACCTTTCAAAGTATCCCGAATGAATACATTGATTCAAATAAAAACCTTTCGATTAAAAACTTTTGAACGTATCGTTATCTTTAGACCATAATTCAGCATTTATCTTTGATGATTTAAAAAAAAATGATTAAAATATCGTTATATAAATCACGTGAGATGATGGAACCGCAATTTGTCGAGATGCCTGTGGGCAATCTTCGCCGCATGGCGCTGATTATTTCGGAACTATTGAACCTGCCGTTTGAACGAGTATTGGATGTGTTACAGACGGATACTGTGATTGACCACGATGTAGTAGTTACAAACTCTGAGCCTCTAATTGGTGAAATAATCGGCGAAATCCCCAGAAATATCCCAATGTCTCGGATTCAGTGGATTGCATGGTTGCAGAATCACATTTATTATCGTTTGACTGGCTACGTCATTGACCTTCTATATAACTTGCCGGAGTTTGACGATTTCTCGAATGCAGATGTTGCTCAGTGGGCGGCCAACTTTGCATACGTGGTGGCTTACCGCATGCGGGTTGATGGTTATCTACGAGTTTCAAATGGCTTCACTCTGGTTGGGTCCAAATTGGTGTTTCAAGCGGATGGAAGTGACCTACAAGTTAATTCTGACCCCAATTCCGATTTTCCTGACCCAGGCGACGATGATTTCTGGGACCATTTGGATGACGAGTTAAGCAATTCATCTGTCCGAATCTGCGGGTGCCCAGATTTGTGCGTGTGTGGCTTCACCAGACCAATTGATTGGAGGCGAGAGTGGCGAGTGTGGCGAGTGAGGGCAACTGGCAAGAGGTATTGCTAGAGGCAATCGGCCAGAGTGTGTGGATAGAGTGCGGAGAGAGTGCGGAGAGAGTGCGGAGAGAGTGCGGAGAGAGTTGCGAGCGGTGTTTATTGCGAGAGAGATTTGTAGGTATAGATTAGGCCCAGCATATGGCGATTGTGCAGTGTAGGTGTTGTAGGTATAGGCTTCCAGAAAAAAATTGAGCCCGTTGCTCTTTTTTTGGTATTAAATGAAAATATAAGAATAAAGATGCATCAAATCTGGTTTCATTTATCATTTTTAAAATATAAATAATGTTAGAATTTTTGAGGCGTACTATTGTAGTTACAAACAACAGCACCATCCTAATTTTTTTTTAGTTTTTTTGATATTTAAATTATTAAAAATATAATTTATACTTATATTTTCTATAGGCTCACTTATATTTTCTATAGGCTCACTTATATTTTCTATAGGCTCACTTATATTTTCTATAGGCTCACTTATATTTTCTATAGGCTCACTTATATTTTCTATTTTTCGCAATTGTGTCTGTAAAGCAAGTTTTGAAAAATTTCCGATTGGTTTACATAAAAATAAATTATCGCTATCTTTTGTAATATGATTATATCGTATAAGTAATTTGTTATATATTTCATGATAAACATCTATTGTTTGTAAACTTTCTAGTTTTATATTAAAAATAAGTTCATATAATTCTTTTTCTTTATTATTTAATTCATATGTATTACCGTGAATCATTATATTTGTAACAAAATCATTCCATGTTTTATTATAAATTGGATTTTCTAAATTACCGGTATTATCAAGAATACAATCCATTAATAAAATAATAAATTCAAAAGATTCTTTTAATTTTTTTTCATCAGTGATATGTTCTAAAAACCTTATTTCAATTCCGTGATTATAATGCTTGTTAAAATTAATATCTAATCCAATCTCATTTAATTTCGTGTATGCAATATTTTGATAAAACGTATGAAACCATCTGTAATCTAATTCATCGACCGGTGTAGTCATTATTTTTCCTCTCTCCATTTTGTCAGTATCATATGTACCGATGCCAATATATCGAGAAACGGCGCACCGCTGCGAAGATTTTGAAAATAAATGCGAATCTAAAAATCCAGGCATATTAGAAAATATGTCGGCAGTTCCATATACGGATATTAAAAAAGGTTCCATAAATTGAATGATTCTTATTGCTTTTTTATGGTCTTGTAAAAATGTTTCGTAATTAGTTATTTTACATTTATTGTTTAATTGCGTAGGTAGTGTTAAATTATAATGTAGCGTTCCGTTATTAAAAATAGTTATTTTTGAAAAATTTGTCATAAATGTAGCAAACGGATGATTTTGACTCATAATATCTAATTTTCCATATTTAAAAATACCTAATGATTCAAATGTTTTGTTTATTTCGGCAATAAATGTTATTTTATTATATGATAATTCTCCCAAAACATTATTTAACGTAGCATTATAAAAATTTAAAGTATTAAATTCAATAGTATCTCCATCAAACAGCCACTCATTACCCATTGTGTTTTGAAAATAGTTATTCTCGGATTTGCAAAGAGTTTCTATTAGAGTTTCGCCTGTAAATTTAGGATTTGGTTCGCATAGTTTGGTATATAAATTTGTAGGATTATTAAATCTGTCAGTTCTTGTAAAACTATGCGCGTTTAATAAAATAGGAACCGGAATATAATCATCTTTAAGTGTCACATAAAATTGTAAAGCGTTATCGCTATCTTTTTTTTTATAATTACTAAAATAATCAACGCTATATCGCTCGCGCTTACACGATTTAATAAAATCCGCTTTTTTAAATTGATACATTTCTCGAAACTCTAAATATATTTCATTTTCAATGCCTAGACCCCAATAAATAGCATTGGGCACATACTTATTAGCGTATTTATTATGCTTTTGCATATTATCTGTAGTTTTTGGTTCCATAGCTGCATATACAGATACATTGATATTTTTTAAAAAAAAATCTTGATAAATATACACATGGAGCACATAAAATCGCAAATAAAAATAAAATACGATTCGGTAAAAAATAATATTAAAGGAACTAACATTAATTTAAAAAATATTGATAAAGAATATTTAAATACGGTAAATAAAATAACAGAAGAGTATTCTAATTTTAATAAAAACGAAAGCCATTATGGCATATTTAGTAGTAAAGAACTTAAGGAAAGAAAGCTAAATGCCGAAACTACAAAAATATATAATGATTTTTTAAATAAGTTAAAATATTACGATACAGACCATGCATTAATAATTCGCGAGCAACGGCAATTTGATTCGTCTTTAGTAAATTTAGAAAAAATTAAACAGGAAAAAATAATAAATATGATGAATGCGGGTACAGTTCTATTTATAGACAATACTTAAATATCTTTGTTAATTTTTAATAATTGTTGTCGGATTCGCTCTCTGTTGAAATTTTTAGCTTCTAGCCAATCTAATAAGGCTTTTAATTTAATTATATCAGCGCCCGGCTCGTGTGTATTATTAATCTTTATAGTTTCTATATCTATATGTTTTGTGAATACAGAAACGGCTTTTTTTTGGTCTGGCGTAAGCTCTATTTCTTTATATTTTTTTAACACAGTCTTGGGCCCTATATTAGGAGTTTTTGGAGCATGGTCTGACCCAAGCATTAAACCAATTTTAATTAAATCTTTCATTTCGATATTGTTAATGTCTAATAAATCATCGATATCATATAATTGAATCACTTTTTTAGGACCTGATTTTATTGACCTGACGACTTTTTTAGCGCCGTATAGCAATGCGTCCACATCAGTTGTGTAAACAAAATCGCAGTTAAAATCTAGTTCGTCTGTAATAGTTAATTCAGCACATACAGCTTCGGCTTCTATGCCTTTGGGGGCAACGCACCATTTAATATCAAAACAATCAAGTATAAATTTACAATCGTTTATGATACGCTCATTAATTGAGAATGTTATTTTTTCTTGCTGATTAATTTTGGTCTCTGTATCTTCGTCTGATTCCGAAAACAATTTGTTTTTATTTCTTAAATCCTCTAATTTTCTGCTGGCTTCGGCGCGGCGTTTATGCCGTTTTTCTAATTCTAATTGCTTGTGTGGTGGGGTATAAGCATGTTCATGGTAATCAAATACCCATACCTGGCCAATTGAATCTTTTATAAAATTAATAATGCGGGCAATTATAACATTAATGTGCACCGTTGGGTTACCGTGGGAATCGGTCAGTCCGTTTACTGAGGACATTCCTAGGCAGCCTTGAAACATAATTACAGATGCATCAAAGGCTCCTGTTAGGCCTTTCAAGTCTTTATGTTTAATTAACTTGGGGGCAAACGTTTTACTAAACCCTTTAATTCCCATCGTATTTTATATTGTATTATTAATTTCATTTTTAATACAAAAATTATTTCATTTTTAATACAAAAATTAAAAAGTTTATAAATTTTTATAGAAGTTTATAAATCTTTACGCATAAACATCCAATAAAACTTTTACAAATTTTTTATCATAGCTTGTAACGGCATTGTAAAATAGTTCAATAAACATATCAGCAATACCAGCTGTAACAATTAAAGCAACGCGATTATCGGCAACGGTTCCAAGAGCTATCGCAATGCAATAATATTTGAAAGCTTTCATAATAGCAACAATAAATACAGTTGATACCAATGCAAATAAATTAACAAGAAACCTAAAAATAACCCATCTATTGTTAATATAGAAAATACTACCGCGTACTATAATATCTTGCATGTCTGAATCGTAGTATCCCATTGTATATTTTATTTATTTAAATTCAATTTTTGTTGGAAAAAAATGGCTTAAATTCAATTTTTGTTGGAAAAAAATGGCTTTAAGCCAATTATTCCAGCTGTTTGCAACAAGTCGTATGACGGCAATATAATTCTTGTTCATTTATATAGATTCAAGGAAGCTGAGGACCAACACTCTGATTGCGCTTTTATTTCGGACCTGAGCTATATTGAAGACGATAGCGACGAGATTAAAACCGAGGTGGAATGTAATAGCACTGAGCAACCTCCAACACCAAATAACACGCCTGTATCTCCTTTGCAACTATGTAGTAAAAAATATTTATCTATATTTTTTACTAAATATACTTTGGGTTTTGTCTTTCGGATTTATCCAGAATTAATATATTTTTTTAATAAATTATGAGTTTCTTAAAAGTTCAGAAATGTTATACCACTCACCTCTTAAACAAAAATTTTTATATTTTTTATGTAATTCTTTTTCTAATTTATATGGAGTTTTACTTTCAAAAACATATAACAATATTAACTGCTGTGAATTTCCTATTTGCAATTCAGATATTCTATTTTTTAAGTTATATGTATAACCTATTTTTATATTTTTACTTATATCTTCTTGTATAAAATAAACATAACCTATTTTACCTATATTTTTTATTTCTTCATTTAATCTAATTCTATCCTGATTTTGTGTATATAATTTTATGTGTGGTAAATTTTTTAAAGCATCTAACTCATTTTTATAGCATAATTTATTAAATACACATTGATAAATAAAATAGGCTTTGACTAACTTTTCTAATGTTGTATAATATTGTTTTATATACTTACCTTTATTAGTGTTAATCATCATGCATAAATGTCTAAAAGCTTCCGGCATTACAATAAGATGTTTTTTAGACCGAGCCGATACACCTACAACAGGCTCCGGAAAGTTTAATTTTAGTTCCTCTGTTTCATTCTTTAAAAATGTTTTATATTCTGTATTTTTTAATAGTTTATAATCAGATTCTTCAAAATTTCTTTGAATTAATTCTTTTAACTGTTGTTTTTGTTTATTTTCTTCACCTATATAACCCATCCAATTTAACATATCAGCATTAATATAAATAGGCACGCCCTCATCATTTATATTCATAAATAAAATATCAAAAGTTTTTGAGTCAACTTCAAATCCTGTAATAGTAATAAATTCTTTCATAGTTAATAACTTTACTGAAGAAGCAACGGCTGTGTTTACATAACCAGCATAACATTTAGGTATATTAATTTGCGATAATTCGTTTACCTGAGTTTTATCGGTAATATATTCCATTATTCGAAACACTTTCGTATAATTATACAAAAAAATAAATTTCAATTTTGACCTTTCAAAGTATTCTTGAAGGTTTTTTACAAAAACGTTCAAAGTATTTACGGCGAATCGACAAATAATATACCATGACCTTCCGGGAAATAAAACGTGTCATATCTTGTTTTATCTATCTTTAATTTAGGTCGGCGCGGCAGCTTTTCAGGAACAATTTCGTGCCGTTGGACATTCGGCACGCCAAACAGAAAATTATATATGTTATAGAAGCACATTTATTAAGTTACTATATTTATTCACTTTTTTTATTACTATTTTTAAAGTTATGCCAGTCATTAAATTGTATACCATGTGTTATGCCGCCAAAACACAATCCGGCGGCGAATGGGCTATCAATTCCAAGCCCCCAAATTAAAGCCAAGCCAGCCGAGCAATACATCCAATGGTGTATATGAATTCCATTTGAAAATTTTAGCATACCAGGCGCCGGGTCGCCCGATTTTAAAGCTCCAAACATATAATATGATTGATAGCTGAGTATAAATCCTAAACATCCAAAAAACATTCTTGAGAAAATAGGATAAATAGTATTTAGTGTAAATAAAAATAACATTAAAGCAATTCGCGATTCTCTGTTTTGAATATCACCCCAATCGCCGTAAACCATTTTATTTATTCTAACCGGAATACTTCTATATATATTTGGCAATTCAACAATATGCATAATTTCGGCAGTTCCAATATCCGGCTTGCGGCTTGTAAAAATATTATAAATAGCGCTCATATGTTTTTATATTTATATAAGTATAATAATGTTAAACTTTATACGAACGCGAAAAGAAAAGAATAAAAAACCAAAAAAAATAACACCGGTTTACGAAGAACTTATGAAAGATATTAAGCCAACTGTTAGTTCAAAGCCAATTTATATCGGATTTAGATCGCCAGCGCAATCCCCGCAGTTACGGGCGCGGTCTCCGCAGTTACGGGCGCGGTCTCCGAAGTCTCCAGCTAATTCCCCAGTTCAATCGCCAACAAATTCGCCAAAAAAGAATTGGTCAATATTAGAATTTCTGCAGCATATTAATAAATCATAATTTATATATTCGATACCTTAATAATTCGCGCCAACACGAATCGCCATATTTTGGCCTTATGGAATATTCTTTATTGTTGTTTTTATTATCCAAATCGGCCTTTGTTATTTTGCCCAATATATTCGTAGTTCCATGCGCATACGACCCGTATTTAAGTATAATTTTTTTAATGTCGGCTTTTAATATTTTAAATATAAATAGCTCACCGCCTTGGTTTATATTATCGCTGCTAATGTAATACGCCGTCAGTATATAATTGCAATCGTGATTTACTCTTAATTGCACGTAATTAAATTGGTTATGTTTATTTCCACCGCATGAGATTTTTATCTCAATATTTGCTCGTTTATAATAAGCATCTCCAATACATAATGAAGCTTCATTTTTGGACATATTATATTTATTTGTTATATATTGCTCGACCAAAGACCCAGATAGTTGGCCGGATAACTGATTTATCTTGCAATATTTATGGGCATCTTTTAAATTAAGTTCTTTCATAATTTCGGCCTTGTGATTGCAGTTGGACGCATACAAAATATCTCTAAGCTTATTGGGTTCCTTTCTACAGCGTTCTATTATACGTCGTATGCAATTTACTATAATCATTTCATATATAAAAAATATAAGTTATAATATAAATCAATGAAACATGTTTTACGTATGAGTACTATAATTATACTTGCCATAAGTTTTTTATGCGTAGGCGGGGCGTTCTATGACTTGGCCACTAAAAATTACATGTATCAGCCGTTATTTTGGCCGTTAGCTACCGGATTTAGTACGGCCGGTGGCACTATTTTAATAGGTTTAATATTAAAACATACATTACCTACGGATATAATACAAGAGCTTCTTTATATTAAGGGCCACAAAATTTAAATTTATTTAAAATTATTTAATTTTATTTAAAATTTCTAAGAGAATATATTACATCAAGAACCGGCACAACGCGGGCTACTTTATATTGGCCCGTGCTTATAGATAAAACCATTATAATTATATCTAACATATGCGGAATCCTCAATTTTTGCCACGTTACCTTTTGTTTAAATGTTCCGATTTGATTTTCATCGTATGTTATGTAGCGGTATATAATGATGCACAATATAATTATTAAAGGCAATATTAAATATTTCATGTATTTATTTGGCAATATTACAATTAGAACGGCCAATAAAATTCGGACCGGAATGCAAACGCCATAATAAAGCTCTTTTATTGGAGTCATATACTATTGTTTTTATTTTTTTTGTCGTCATATTTTTTAATGCGGTCTAACTCAGATAACACCGGATTCTTAAAAAACATAGCATAAATTTTATCGCGGTCTAATAATATTATTTTACCATTTTGCGGATAAAATCGCATTTTCATAGTGCTTGGGAAAACATCAGATTCTAGTTTTTTAAATCTTAATATGAATTCTCTATAATCTTTAAACATATCATAGCGGCCCGTAATGGTGAATACCAGTGGTTCATTTATTAGTATAGAATTATCATCTTTCATCATTAGTAAGTACGATGAATATTCGCCATTACGTTTGTCTCCTATATAAAACGTAAACGCACTTAAACCAGATTCCAAGTTAAACTCGGCATTTGTTTCCCAAAATCCGCCCAGTGTATTCATTTCGGTCATATAACCGCCCATGTAATATGAAACGACTAATAAAATAATAACCAGTACAAACAATCCTATATTTGATAACATTTATATATATGAAACTATGTTTATTCATATGCAATTAAAAAATAGTTTTAAATTATTTTAATATGTTCTCCTGCGTTTTGCGGCCGGCATACTATATTTTAAAGTAAAGTCGAGGTCGTAGTTTCGTTTTTTAACTAAAGTAAAGTCGAGGTCGTAGTTTCGTTTTAGAATATCGGTATCGATATGTGCTTCAATAGTTTTGTTTCGCGATATAATATTTTTGTCATGCGGTTTAGAAAGTTCTGATTTTAGTTTAATAATTTCTTTGCGCGCTTGTTCTATTTCAAATTCAAGTTTCTTAAGATTGGGCTGCGATTTATTAAAGGCCATCGTTAGCTCATAAACTTTGTGTTCCAATTCATCAACGGCGTCTACTTCGGTCCAGTTCATAGTTAACATTTAGATTTAAAAAAATAAAATTCAATTTTGAACTGAAAGGTTTTTACAAAATACTTTTAATTAATTTAAAAGTACATCATTAGATACTAACGGATCATTAATATTTAAAATTTTCATGTCGGAAGTTCTTCTGTTCATTTCTTCATTTAAAAATTTAATTTCTAACCGGCAGTTTGCAAGATTTTTATCCTTTTGTTTAATAGCTTCCTCCAATTCACTTAATGTCTTTTTTAATGCATTCATTTCGCGAGTATGCGTACTAACGCAAAACTTACTATTGCAATAACTATCATGCGGAATAATACAAAACCCTGTTTTACTATATGGCATACTAATAGATGGGCTAAATGTATTGCTTGGTTCTAGCATGGTGGTTTCCTCGTTGCTCATTTTTCCAAAAGGTTTTTATAAAACCTTTCAAAGTATAACTTTTAAAAAAATAAAATTCAATTTTGAAATGAAAGTATATATCCGAAGGATATACTTGTAAATTTTTCAAACCGAATTATTTACTCGGATATATTTCGTCACTATACATTTATTCAAGTTATGATAATTTTTGGCGTTTATGCTTTTGATCACGTTCCTTTAACCGATTATCAATCTCTTCACTATTCCTTCTTTTTTGTAATTCTTTATATACTAAGGCATGTCTTTTACGCGAAATTTGAAGTTCCTTATCTAAATAATGATAATCAATATTAGAACTTTTAATTTGTTCTTCCAATTCTTTTAATTTTTCTTTTAATTTTTTTATTTTATTATTTTTATATAAACAACAATCATTACCTTGGTCAATATGTTTTGGTTTAAATAACAATAATACAGAACTAATTATTGGTTTAACCACCGTAACACTATAATTCATTAATGATAATATCATAGTGGATTCTTTGTTGCTCATTTTTTTTTGAAAGTATTCCGAATAAATTGAAATTATTTACTTGTAAATTTTTCAAAGTATAATATTGTATCGCAGATACGTACAATACAAAAAATAAAATTCAATTTTGGTATCGTGAATGATTTAGTATCGCAAGATACCGCAAACAAAACTTTCAATGTATATATTTATAGTTTCAACCCAAATTAATGTATCATGAAAGTTTCTGAGTATCAGAAAAATTCAAATCATTCAACGGACTAGCTTTCGGCGCTTTGAAAGCAATAAAGTAACATAATCTTCTAAATATCGTTTATCGGCCCGTAACTCGTTATTAGCCTTGCGCAACTCGCCGTTGAATTTCTGCAATTTATTGTAGCATTCAAGAAGTTTTGGATACTTATTTGAATACTCTTCTAAGTCTTGTTTTTCGCTTTCCAATTCATCAATAGTAGATTCCAAAATTTTATTATTCGCAGTTAAACCATCGCACTCGCGCATTGATCTCTTTAACTCATCTTGTTCTAAATTAAGAGCTTTTTTATGGCAAATATTTGAGACTGAAAGTTCTGCTTTTAATCGCAAAATTTCTTCATCCTTATTCTTTAGTTCATTGTTTAGTTCAATAAGTATTTTATCATAATCGAAACTTTCATCAAGTTCGGTAATCAAATACTCAAATTCGGCCATTTCAGTAGGAATTGTTCCCGCTATAAGCTTTATAAAATATATTTCAATTTTTTAAAAAAATATTATTAAACCTTTCAAATTGGAAAACACTCGCGCTCCATAGCATCACTATCACATCCAATAGACTTCATAAACTTGACTGTCGAAAGTTGATACTTGCCTACGAAACACTGCTTCAATGAAGCAACCTCTAACAATGCATTTTGAGCATCAGACCTTAAGCGATTGATTTCAGTATGCACTGAAAGATGCGTAATTTGAAGTTTCATCATTGAGCGAATCTGGTCTGCTGTGATTTCCATGCCGCTAAATTTCAACTTCCTAAGTGTTTTTCCGCAAGAGCCGACCATTTCACCAAATGATAGAGCGGCGCTGCTAATAGACAAGTATTCGAGTCTATGGCAACTGCTGATAAGCGATTTCATGTAGGTCGGGTTTAGATATTGATTGGTGCATACCAAATCAGTAACATTGCAAAGATTAATATATTGAATCAATGACATGTTTGCATCATGACCTATCACCAGTTGGAGCCGGCTGTTCGGTGTCTTTCGAATTACGCTTAGTTCAGTAGATAGCATACACCGTCCTAAATATAATTTCTCCAACTTAATAAAGCATTTTGCAAACATCTCATTTGACTCAGGTATATCCTTAATTGCGAGGCAGTGTAGTTCGGGGCACCGATTAATAAATTCACATAAATCAGAGCCAGTTAAATGCCTTGGATTATCTACAACTAAAACTTTAAGTTTTGGTACATTTATGGTCTTAAAGAACGACGCATCAGCACCATGATAGACTTTAAGAGATTCAAGGCCAGGCAACGATTGGGGGGCTTGTTCTATGCTCGCACCATATATGCTCAAAAACTTTAGTCCCGTGAATTTTGAAAACGTTAGATCCAATTTTAACAGAGGAAATCCGTTGTCGCAACTCATGTAGTGTTCCACTAATTCAAGTCGAAATATATTAGCAAAGAATATTTTAGTACACTCTTGAAATTTCTTTGATGTGCGGCATAGGTTCACGGCATCTTTAATTGTTAGAAACCTGAAATATGCAATTAAATTTACAACATTATGCGTAAGCATTTTAACTATTATTTATTTTTTCAATTTTTTTAAAAAAATAAAACACTTTCAGAATTAATGTATCTATTCATTCTAAACATTCAATCTAATATTTCAGCGTACTGTGTTTCTAAGTTAATTATAATATCTTTATATGCCTTAATTGTATCATTTAATAATTTAATCTTGATTTCGTCGATTGAATTTTTAATAATTGATTTAACCGAAGCATTGGCATTAGCAACGCTTGAATTAAGTAAATTTTCAAACATATCATCTATAGTAATATTTAATAAGGAGAACTCGGATTCAAGCCGCTTAATTGCAATATTATTATTTTCATTGATTGATTGCGTCATTTATATTTAAAAAAATAAATTTCAATTTTGAACTGAAAGTATTTTGTAAAAACCTTTCAATTCAAATAAACTTCGGGTTTTTTCTTTCAGATTCGTCCATATCAAGCATGAGTTTCTTAAAGTTTAAAAATGTTATATTACGCAATGCGAACCAGTTTTGTGTTGGCGATTTTCTAATATTTGATGAGAACTTATTGCATACGGAAATCCAAAAATTTACGGCATTTGGTTCATAAATTCTAAACACTTCATGTACATTATAATCTTTCTGCATTTCTGTTATCTTTCGAGAAACTGATTGTTTTTGTGCGCGTAAAACATAGTATGGTACCTTTTCATCGTCGGCATCTTTTAATATAACAAAGTAAGATATTTTGTTAGCCGGTACGCGTTTGGTCGATACTCTGTCATGTACTACATTACTTAAATCCAATCGCGTTTCAGCAAGCTCACTTATCTTTTCTAGAACTTCTTCTTTAGTATCTTCAGCAACGCCTAATAGCTTGTTAAAACGTTCGTCGGCTTTCTTACGTTCTTCGGCAGCTTTCTTTTCGTTTTCTTTTAATATAATATTTGTTTCCTTTAATAAATCTTTTAAACTTATATTATCCGATTTAATAACTTCGGCCTGATATTGTGTATATTTTTTAATTAAATCTTCTAATGCAATATAGTAATTCCGTATATTCATAGAATTTTTGGTATCTGCCATTAACACTATATGTTTAAATACAGTAGGATGGATTATTAAATGTTTTATTTTATTTTTTCCTTTAAATTCGATTGGATCCGGATATAAATTCTCCATATTTTCTATGGGGGTCTTGACCCCCATAGAATTCTTTTTATAAAATTCCTTATATTCTAAATTAGAATACTCAAACCAATATTCGTCTTTATAATCTGAAAAATTATTTTGTAACATTCTTCTTATTTGTTTTCGTTGTTCTCTAATAAATCCTTTATATCCAAACCATTCAATAATAGAGTTATCAATATAAATAGGAATCTCTGTATACATATTATAATAAAATTTACGCATCGAAAAATCATCAATATTAAATTTAGTATAATTAATAAATTCAGATAAAGTTAGCATTCGACCAACCTTTAAAGTATCCTTGGTTGCATCAATGCTAATATTTAACCAATTTATTATACATCTTTTAACAATTATAGACATTTATTCAAACGGCTAGAAAATAATTATTTACTTGTAAATCTTTCAATATACAATACAAAAAATAAATTTCAATTTTAAATCTTTCAAACCGAAGGATTTACTTGTAAATCTTTCAAACATCAAATAAATTTGCAAGTGTGACCGGTGTAGTTGGTAATGCGGAAACGATAACTGGCGTTTCGGTTTTAGTTACTTTAACCTTTTTATCTGAATCATCTATATTTATAATAATATCATATGCAATACGAGATGTAATATTAATCTGTATAACAGGTCGGCTTTCAGACATAATTCTTGAATGAATTGAAATTAATTCTTGAATGTTTCTGATTATCTCGATTCAAATAAAAACCTTTCGATTCATTCAATGATAATTTTGGTGTATAAAATTTCATTTTTTATAAATACATAGATAATTGCTCCGATTGCACGGGCTTTGCAAATACATTTAATTTTTTTATATGTGATGTTTTAACTACAAATGGAAGCTTAACGTTTTCGATATAATAATCAATGTTTAAGCCCGATTTGCCATCAGGCAACGTGCAATTTCTAATCATGTTTAATTTCATAATAATATTGCAAATAATATACTTAAGTTGACGGACGCCTGATTTACCATCTTTATCCTTTGTTTCGCGCGTATATTTTTCATCTGAATAATCTATGATATATTCTAATGATTTATTGCTAAATGTAATGTCGCCGGCCGCCATGCCTAAATTTTTAAGTTCTTTTGGTATCAAGTGGAGCCCGGCAATTTCTTTTTTATCTTTCTTTGTATATCCTTTAATTTCGATTATATGCAGTCTGTCGCGCAGAGTTCTGTCTAAAGCCTCTATATAATTTAACGAATATACAAACCAAATATTGCTAAGATTCATGGGTAATTCATTACCTAAATATTTATCTTTAAATTCATGATTTTGCGTGCTATCGGTGATATGCAATAATATTTTACTAACTTCATTTCCAAATTTATTATTGGTTAACTTATCTAACTCGTCAAATAATATAATGCCGTTTAACTGCTTCATCTTTATAAGACCGGTAGCTATTGCGCCCGGTGTGCTACCTTCGTATGTATATCCATAGCCCGATAAAAAGCTACTATCATTAGAACCGCCCAGTGCGATTTGGGTAAATGGTAGATTAATAGTTTCCGCCAATATTTGTGTAATTTCTGTTTTACCAACGCCTTGCGGCCCGACTAACGCCATGTTAATTCCCGTATATTTGGGATTTGTTATCATATTATTTACTATCAATAAAATTTGTTCCTTTACTGATTCCAAGCCATATATCCGGCTGTCCAATCTGGTTTTTATATTGAACAAATATTCGGATATTTTGGAACTTCCGTCGGTTATACTAATGCCAATTTTATTAACCGAATTTGGAATATTTAATGCGGTTTCAATCCAGTTTAATAATTTGGGATATTCACTGTTGCTTTCCGATAGCTGGTCCAAATATTTATATTTATTGTAAATGATAAATTTGCGGTCTAGCGGCATATCTGAAGTTAATATTTTGTACTGTAACGGTAAATCAATATCAATATTTTTAATATCATTTTCTAATTTATCTAACTTTTCGTAATCTATAGACTTATTTGAATATTTTTCCATTTGTTCTTTAATACTATTTTTTAAACACATATGTTCAAACGTTTCATCATCCATATTATTTAGTATTAAAATTCGTTCCATAATATCGCATTTTTTTTTAAGTGGTATATTCATCTTTAATAATTTATTAACCGTTGGCTTTTTTTTAATTATTTTATGTATGCGTTTATATTGCATTAATGAATTTTTAGCAATTTTAAGATTGTTTTTTATCTTTTTTTTTAATAAATCGGACAGTTTAATTTTATGGAAGATTTTATTCTCAGATGTTAAGGGAATATTACTATCGCCGTCGCTATTAATATCATCAGACATATTATTTAATTCATCAGACTCATCAGAACCAGACTCATCAGAACCAGACTCATCAGAACCAGACTCATCAGAACCAGACTCATCAGAACCAGACTCATCAGAACCAGACTCTTTAGACTCAGACTCATCAGACCCAGACGCATCCGATTTTAAGTAAGTCTTTGTAAACTTCCTTTTATTTTGCGATCGTGTAGTAACCATATAACATATATATTAGATTAATGTTTATTTCTTAAATAGAATAAAATATAAAATAAAGATTTTACATCCACTTCATTATAGTCTTTAATATCGTTTATAACATCTGATTCCTGATGCTTATTTGCCTTATATTCACTGTAAGCCAAACACATGGCGTCTAACCCATTAGAAACTTTACTATCTTTGTAAGATATGTCTATAAACCCATGCATATTAAATGCATGAACTATACTTTTTAATGAAAAGTTTAGCGCACCTCTAACTACGATAGGTTCTTCTTTAAATATTTGAAGTAAATCGCACCAGTTATTTAGTTTTGATTTCACACCCGTTCGGGCGAGCGCCGCATTATAAATAGTTTTTTCGGCATGCGACCAATGCCATAGGCGGGCCGAATCTGATAAATTTGTAATAAATAAATTCAATTCATTAATTAACTTAGTTTCGGCTTGTACTGTAATATCATCGGCAATAAAGCATTTATAAATAAACTGGTCATTTTTGAAATATCCAACACCGGCCATAAAAATCATAGAATTTGCAGCATCCGGCATAGTTTCAAAATCTATAAAAAATTCATCCTGATGCTCACGCCAATCAAATAATTTAGATATAATTTTCTTTGGATATATTATTTTCGAATTATTAGTATTATATTCCAATATTAATTGAAGTGTTTCGGCCGGTTTACCATGAATGCCCAACATTGCCGATGTTATTTTGGGGTGCAATCGCCAATTAATTATATTATTAGAAATCGCAACTTTTCTGTTTTTTATGCCGCACATCCACAGTTCCGTTATTTCATTTTGCTTACATGCTATAGCAGTCTTAATGGTTTGAAAATCGCTTGCAACGCACATATTAGGCCGAAGCTCATCCGACGTTGGTGGAAATAAAGCCCAATCATTACATAGCTCCAGACTTCTAACCCAGTCAATGGCAAGAGCGGTCTTCTTTCTTATTGATTTATCCGAATTAAAATCAACACTCGCCACTCGCTCAAACGAATCGCATTTAGTAAATTTATTATCTTGTTTGCATATTATATTCTTGCCCATTATATAAGATTTAGAAGGCGCATATCCCTGCATTTCGCCCAGTATTTTGTTAAGCATATAAGTCTTGCCCTTGCAATATATGTTTTTTGTATTTCGCAAATTAATATTATCCGCACACAGATGCAGCGTTGTATGCTTAATTTCGATTATTCTGTAATGTTTATCATTAGATTTCATATTAAAAAGCTTTGATATATAATCGGCCCTTATCAATATATCGGCCACGCCGTATATCTGTTTCTTGTAATCATGTAAAACGGCATTAAATATAACGGGGACGCCTTTTTTAATATTTTCCATTGTATATAAAAAGCCTTTATGTGATTTTGGTGTATCTTCAACGGATACACATGAGATTTTATTAATAATATGAGCCATTATAGTTTTTTTAAATTCAGCGGCGTTTTTATTTACATAATCATTAAATATGCTTTTATTTTTACAAAACGATTTTATTAAGAAATCGCACGTTTCCTGGTCTTTTATTTTAATAATATCTATTCTATTAAGCCAGTCATTTATAGGGTCATCAATCATAAAATTTTTTATATCATAAGCATTAACCCACTGATTCCAGTCTATAAACATGC
>Ga0114967_10001592_pt1 | contig 19019 bp, 13 predicted proteins | sample M_130628_MF_Meta_FD_92639 | JGI IMG/M metagenome (GOLD analysis project Ga0114967, IMG submission 92639) | Freshwater microbial communities from Lake Montjoie, Canada to study carbon cycling - M_130628_MF_MetaG | ecosystem: Environmental > Aquatic > Freshwater > Lake | place: Lake Montjoie... | reverse complement strand
GCTCGCCGGCCGACGTGCGGCCAGCCGCCGCGATCATGGCATAAAAAGCGGGGGCGTCTTGCGGGCCGATCTTCCCCCCGTCGACAACCGCGTCCAAGAGCCCGTAGTCCATCCCGAGCTTGCCCAGCGGCGTGGATGGGTGCCAGGCCACGCGGGGAGCAACCAGCATTCCTGCCGCCGGCTCGGCAGGCCAAGGAGCCAACGGGAGTGGAACACCCTTCTCCCCCGCCGACACGGCGCTCGTGGCTTCCAACAGATGCTCCGCGGGCGTTGGGAACGGACCGGCTGCGGCTGTCAGTTGCAGCCCCACCACACTGGCGGGCTCGTCAAAATTGTGCCAACGCGGCCAGGCGCGGGGCACCTGCGCCGCCAGAATGTCGACGGGCGTTCCGTCTTCACATTGGATGCGAACCAGATTGATGCTGGAACAGCCAAACCGATCGGCTTGGGAGGGCGAAAGCGGCTGCGCTGCCAGAAAGACAGCCCGGCCCGTCACCCGCATCAGCCGGTCGCCCCCTGATGCGCTGTCGGATGCGCTCTCTGCGACAGCCCAGCCCGCCACCGCCGCAGCCGACCAGTCGGCCCAGCGGTCGGCAGGGGCCAGTTGCAGACGGGTCAGGAGGCGCAAGGCCATCTCCTGTCGGGCATCATCCCAGCCGCCAGAGGTTCCCCCGATCTCGCGCTCAGACCGGTCGAGCCGGAAGGTGGCCAGATAGGTTTCCAGAGAGCCTCCTCCAATCTCCTCCGCCACCGCACCGGGCACGAGCGGGCAGAGGCACCAGACCAGAATCCATGCCCCTGAAGAGGCCCCTGAAGTCGATGGTCCAGTTCCGCGCCGTCTCACCACGGGAGCTGATGGCGGCAGCGAGCCCTCTGGATCGAGTGGCTCCGGGACGAGAGCTTCTGGATCGAAAGGAATGCCAGTGAATTCGCGGGAGCCACGGCTGGAACGGGGCCGTTTGGGCCCCCCGCCCCACCGTAAAAACAGAAGCACAACCACCCCCAATGCTGCCATCGCCACCAGCGCTCCGCCCCCGGCCGCATGGCTGCCCGACGCGCCCCCGGTGCGGCGGCGCCAGTGCGGCTCCCGCGCCATCACCAAGGGAGCAATGCGCACCGCATCCGAGGCCTGATAGGCCCAGCGTTTGAAAAAATATCCGGTCACATCAACCGCTTCGCTGACCCTCATGCCGTGGGGCATCTCAGCAGGCACGCTCAGGAAATAGAGGACGATGGGCGCGGCCGGGCCGCCATCCGGTTCGATCCACGCCTGCCAATAGGAAGAAATCCCCTGCGCGTTGGGCGGCGCCTCCACCCGCTGCAACCGGCGGATCGTGCCGCTCAAGTGCACGAGCCGTCCGCGGTAGCTGCGGGGTTGGCCAAAGAGTTGGGCAAAGCTGACCTGCCGGGAGTGCGGCTGATCGATCCCATGAGCAGAGGCCTGCAACGCCGCCCAGATTTCAAACCACGCCTGCCGGTCGCTGGCGCAAAACACGGTGTCGTCACGCACCATGGCCAGCGCTGCCGCCGTGGCCCCCAATGGCTCCGTCGCTTCTCCGGCCGCGGCCGGCGCTCCGGGAATGATCACGGCATCAGCAACGGCCGGCTCGGGCTGCGGCAGCAGCGTATCAACGGGCACCGCCCGATCGGTTTCCCCGCGGGGCCACCAGGCCCGCTCCACCCAGCCGCCCAGCCCCAGCAGCAGGATCGACGGAGCCATCACCAGCCAGATCATTCGTCGCTGCCACGAGCGGTCAAAGACCTGACGTTGTTCGGAGCGAGCAGCGCTTGCGTGGCGGGGAAGATTCCTGTCGCCCATACCCTTCCCCTTCCCCACCCCTTCCCCCATCTCAACAACCTGCGGCCTCAGAGCATTTTTCAGCACACTCTGTGCAGGCACGCTCGCCGACGTTTGATACCCGCCCACCACTCAGGATGGAGAGTCGCCGGGGGATGGGTCGCCAGCGGCCTTTTGCCGCCGCATCTCCCGCCAGACATACGCGCTGAATGAACCAATCAGGGCGAAGGGCATCGCCAGCATAATGAGGATGCTGTAGAAGTAACCCCGCGCCAGATTCATGCCGTCAGGATCGGCATCGGAGACCGCATCCTTGCAGTTGGGGCAGCCGAACGCATCGGCGGCGGCGACCATAGCCACCCCCACAATCAGCAGTGGCAGTGCGGCCTGCAGTCGGCGGAGCCACTGTCTCCCCAAGCTTCTCTCAAACTGCGGTTGCAATTGGGTCATAAAACCTCCTCGCGGTCAGGCTGGTGCGCCGCCCACATCTCAATGATACCACTCTGAACAGGCCGGCCCAGACCGGCATGTGCCCCTTCCGGCTGGGGGTAGAGGTGATAGACCATCAGATAGATCACCACCCCCGTGATCGAAACGTAGAGCCAGATCGGCAGGGCTATCCTGCCAAGCCGCCGGTGGGCGGTGAGTTTTCCGCGGAAAATCAGGACAAACATCGCGATGGCCAGCACCGGCACCAACACCGCCAGCAGGATATGGCTGATGAGAATCGCAAAATAGAGCATCCGCACCGGGCCTTCGCCGGCAAACGGCACATGGCCAACCAGCGCGTGGTAGGCGAGGTAGCAGACGAGAAAGACCGTGGAAACGACAAATGCCGCCGTCATGGCAGCGCGGTGGGCCCGCCAGTTGCCCTGCCTGATAAACACCCAACCAGCGATCAAAAGCAGGGTCGCGAGGGCATTGAGCACCGCGTTGGTCGTCGCCAGCGGATGAACGGCGAGCAGTCCAGAAAAAATAGAGTTGGCAGAGAACGCGGCGGGAACGTCGTTCATGGAGTCTCCCCGGCAGGCGCATCGGGGGAGGATTCCGCCAGCACTTCGAGGATCAGTTTTTTGAGAAGCTCCACCCGATCGGCCTGCAGGAGGTGAAAGCTGCCCCGCAGCCGCCCCTGCCGATCAAATACCACGCCCCGTTCGGAATGCACGCCCACTTCCGCTGGAAGGAGGAAGGTTTTGTTGGCCACCTCGCGAATCACATCCATGTTACCGGTGAGCAACTTCCAGCGGGCGGGATCGGCCTGAAAACGATCGGCATAGCGCCTCAGAACATCGGGCGTGTCGTTGTCTGGATCACATGTCAGGCTCACGGCAACCAGATCGGGATCGGGAATATCCTTGAGGAGATCGGCGATGGCCTGGTTCTCCCGAAAGCAGGGCCCCGGGCAGTTGGCAAAGAAGACACTCGCCAGCCAGACCTTCCCCCGCAGCGAAGCCGAATCGAAGGGAGCCCCTTGGCTGTCGGTCAGCTGAAAGGGAGCCGCTGGCTCACCCGGCTCCATGCGCCCAGGCGCTGGCAGCGGGGCTTCGCGGTCGCCGGCGGCCCGCGGCTCGCGGGATGCAGCCCCCGTGCCCCGGGAAGATGGGCTCTCGCAGCCACACGCCAGCAGCAACGCCAAGACGCCGAGACACCCAAGGCACTCACGACCGCGCAAACGGAACATAGTGTTCCCTCTCTCCGCTCCGGCGTTGCCGGATAGCGGTTCAGTGGGCTCCGGCCGGTTCAGAGAGCAACTGCGCTTCCCCCGCCTGCTCGAGCAGACGGACGTCGGACGGACGGGCCATGTGGATCTCACGTTCCTGCGCCACCATGCGCGTCCGCAGTCCCACATCGGGGACCAGCATGATCGCCAGAAAGATCGCCATCATGGCCGCCGGAATGGTGAGCACGTACTTCCAGTTTGCCTCCCAGAACACGTGCATGAAAAACAGCACGACCAGCAACGCCTTGGTGCATGACACGGCCATCATGAACGCCCACCCCACATGCGGCTCATTCTTCCATGGCCAGAATGAAGAATAGGTGAAAAAGGACATCGTTGTGAGGGCACACAAGGCCAGAAATACCAGCAGGTATTTCCCGATGCCTCCATGGCCGTCCCCCGCGCCATGCCCATCGTGGCCGGCGTCCGCCACAGCATGCCCGGCAGCCCCGTGGGCCTCGGCAGCGGAATGTGCGGGCAGATCACCCAGCCGGGTGATGGGGCCGTGGCTTGGCACAGCCGCCGGATGGTCGCCGTGATCACTCATGAAAACACCTCGTGGGGACCGGTCAGGACGGGTGAAAGATCAGAACAGGTAGAGCAGCGGAAAGAGAAAAATCCACACCAGATCGACAAAGTGCCAGTACAGCCCGGCGTTCTCGATCATACCCGCCCGCTTTGGCCCGAGCCGGTACATCAGCAGGATGGCAAACACGATCAGCCCCACCAGCACATGGATGGCATGGAATCCGGTCAGCAGAAAATAGGTGCTGGCCCACATGGTGCCGCCCGGGATCACCGCCGGAAGCTTGAGCCACGGAAAGATGTCGTTGAGCCCCATTGTATGGCCACCATGACCGCCATCGTCTCCTGCGGCCGCCTCCGTTGGCAGCGGCATCACCTGATCGGCGATAACGGCCAGATCAAACGGCTGCTGGTCAGGGCTCACCACCATCTGCCGCACCTGCTGCAGACGCCGGCGAGCGGAAACCTGCTCTGCGGAGAGTTCAGTTTCGGCCGTTTCGTCGAGGGCCTTGAGGCGATCGATGATCTCCGGCTCACCCAAGCGGGCCCGCACGGCGGAGCCGTAGTAGAGATCGGGTTTCTCGAAGACGCGGCTGCGAGGTGACCAGGGATAGATGCCATGCGAAAACTTGGCAGAGTATTCGTACCCCTTCACTCCGAGAAATAAGACACCCAACACGAGTGTCAGCACCATCCAGAGCTTTGCCAGCGACTGCTTGTTGGCCTTGGCTGCCTCAAGCGCCAGCACGATAGTGACGCTGGAGCAGATCAGAACGAATGTGTTGAACGCGCCGATCGGTTCGCTGAGATGGACATGATGGGGCTTGGGCCACACCGGCGCCCCAAAGCGCAGCACAACATAGCTGCCCAACAGCGCCGCGAAGAACATGATCTCAGTCGAGAGAAACAGCCACATGATCAGCTTGCCGCGCGTCAGCGGCAGCCCCGGCTGATACTGCAGCACGGGCCCATGATGGCCATGATCGCCGTGGGAATCATGCGCACCGTCGTGGCCGTGGTGATCGTCGTGCGGAATGGCAGAAGCGGTGGCATTCATGGCTGCAACGTATGGGTCGGAGGAGGGGAATTCTCTGATGAAAAGTCTGAAAAATCTGCTGCGAGGGGGCGGGAAAATGGCACAGCGATAAGCGGCGAAACGGCCGTTGGCGGCCCGCAGGCGACCGAGGCGGTGAGCAGGGCCAGCAGACTTCCCAGCGACACCATTAACAGCGTCCGGGCGGAGGCATCGTCGCGCCGCAGAGCAAACCACACCGTGGCCGCCACATAGATCATCGAGGCGAACGCTGCCGCCAGAAACAGGGGCACGCTCGCAGAGGGAACAGCCAGCACAAGACTCACCGGCACCATCGCCAGACTCGCTGCCAGCGCCTGCCCGGCGGCCCGCAGACCGGTCGGATCGTCGACGGTGAGCATCCGCAGCCCGGCCCGGGCGTACTGCTCCCGGTAGAGCCAGGCGATGGCCATGAAATGGGGAAACTGCCAGAGGTAGAGGACCGTCGCCAGCGCCCCCACTGCGAGGGTTCCCGCCGCATCACCAGCAGCCAACCGGCGCGGCCCATCGGCAGCCAGCCAGCCGATGGCCACCGGCAGGGCCCCTGCCACAGCCCCCACCGCCGTATTGAGCGGCGACACTTTCTTCATCGGCGTATAGATCGCCACATACACCAGCCAGGTTGCCAAAGCCGCAACCGCCGGGGGCCAACCTGCCGCTGCAGTGATGATTCCTTCCCCCAGAACAAGCGTTCCACCTGCCACGAGGGCAGCCGCCGCAGGTGTCATCCGCCCCGCCGCGATCGGGCGAAAGGCGGTGCGTGGCATGAGCCGATCGGTGTCGCGTTCGAGAATCTGGTTGGCGATGCTGGAACTGGCGGCCACCAAGCCAGTTCCCAACAACAACCACGCCAACCGCGGCCCATCAATCGTGCGGCCTGCTGTGAGCCACATGGCGGTGAAGACGGTGGCCAGCACCATCAGTGCAATGCGGGGACGGGTGAGACGCGACACCTCCGCCAACACACCGGCCACCGAAAGCCCGGCAGCATGCGCCGGAGCGTCAGGCTGCGAGCGCCACTGGCCACGGGTGTGGTGGTCCTGTGCCACGGGGTTTGCGATCGGTGTGGAGATGCTCATGCAAACGCCCTTTCCTTCCCCAGCCCAGCCCGCTGGCAGGGGCGGAGGGCCCAGGTTGAAAGCGCCAGAACCACCGATGCCCCGAGGATCATCATGCCGAGCACAACATGTCCCGTGACCACTGCAGCGCCGCGGGCGCTGCGGGCCACAGTTGCCTGAGCAGGCACCCAGGATTGGGGTAGCCAATCGGCGGGAAAGCCCCAGCTCACAAACCAGGCTCCCGCCCCGAGCAGAAGTTGGCAACCGACCAACACCAGAATCGCCAGCGCCAAACGCTTCGGCGTTCTCGCTTCAAGCCACCAGCATGTTCCCGTCGCTACGATCGAGAGCACCGTGACCAGCAGGGCCCCGGCGAGATGGAAGGCCACCAGCCAGCGAAACGTCGATGTGTCGACCGCTGCATCGAGATGCCGCAGTTGGGCGCCGGCCACCAGCTGCACATAGGCAGCCCCCAACAGACCCGCCGTGACCCACGGAGCGGTCGAGAGCGCAGCGACAGCCTTCCAGCGATCGGGGCGCAGGAAGTCGCTCCCGACGGACGCCGAAGGCGCCGGAATAACCGGCGCGTGCCGGGGGCGAGTGAGCGTGGCGATGGCGATCGCTACCGAGAAGAAGAGTGGGCCGGTGCAGGCATGCACCTTTGCCACGGTCTTGTCATCCAGGAGTACGCGGGCCCCACCGAGCACTCCCTGCACAACCACCAGCAGCACAGCCGCGATGGCCAGCGCCCGGAGGGTGGCGTCAGTCTCACGCCGCCAGACGGCCGCTGCCATGCCGAGCGTGAGCACTCCGACCAGAGCGCCCAGAAGCCGATGCCCATGCTCCAGAAACAGATCCCACGGACCCCAGAGCCAGGCCTGCAGAGGATAGAGGAACATGTTGTGGCCGAACGTGCCCGGCCAATCGGGCACCGCCATGGCGGCATCATAGGTCGTGACCAACGCCCCAAAGCAGAGCAGCACGGCCGTCACGGCAACGAGCAGGCACGCCAGCGCGTGGGGCCAATGGATGGTGGGGAAGTTCATAAACACGACTACCCGTGCGCTGCAGCTGCTGCTGCGGCCTCAGCGGCATTGGGGGGATCGGTTTGCATCAGGTGATCCTTCTCAACCCCCGGGACGGAGTATTCGTAAGGGCCGCGATAGACCACCGGCTGGAAGTCGAAATTGCCATGCCCCGGGGGGCTCGGTGCCGTCCATTCCAGCGTGTTGGCATTCCAGGGATTCCGCCCTGCCACCGGACCGTTGAACATGCTCCAGAAGAAGTTGATGGCGAAGATGATCTGCGTGGCCACCATACCCATCGCGCAGTAGGTCATAAAGGCATTGAGTGGCTGCAGATGGTGGAAGGTTTCGTAGTGGTAGGCATCGGCCAACCGCCGGGGAAAGCCGACCGCTCCCAGGATGTGCATCGTGAAGAACGTGCCGTTCAAAAAGATGAATGTCAGGAAGAAATGAACCTTCCCCCAAAACTCATTCATCGTTCGGCCGAACATCTTGGGGAACCAGTAATAAATCCCCGCCCACACCCCCATCGCTGTGCCGGCAAAGAGCACGTAGTGGAAGTGAGCCACGATGAAGTAGGTGTCGTGGATGAAGATATCGACCGGCGTGGCGGCCATGAAGATGCCAGACAGCCCGCCGATGATGAACATCGAAACGAATGACAGGGCAAATAGCATGGCGGTCGTGAACTGGATTCGCCCCCCCCAGATCGTGCCGAGCCAGTTGAAAGTCTTCACGGCGCTCGGCAGGGCGATCATCATCGTGGAAACCATGAACGTGATGCCCAAGGCGGGATTCATTCCGGAGATGAACATGTGGTGTCCCCACACGATGAACCCCAACCCCGCGATGCCGGCAATCGAATAGACCATTGGCCGGTAGCCGAACAGCGGCTTACGGGCAAACGTGGTCATGATGTCGGAGACCATCCCCATCGCCGGCAGGATCATGATGTAGACGGCGGGGTGGCTGTAGAACCAGAAGAGATGCTGCCAGAGCAGCGGTTGGCCACCGCCGGTCGCCTGCATTGCGTTGTTGACGATATTCCCCTCCGGAGAGAAAAATCCTGTCCCGAGGGTGCGATCGGTCAGCTGCATAAACCCGGCGGCGGTGAGCACGGGAAGGGCAAAGGCCTGCAGGATGGCGGTGATAAACATCGCCCAGATCGTCATCGGCAGACGAAACATCGTCATGCCCGGAGCCCGCATGAGGATGATCGTGGTCATGTAGTTGACGCTGCCGAGCATGGACGACACGCCAACGAGCGTCAAACCCACGAGCCACAGCGTCTGCCCCATGCCAGCGCCCGGTGACGAGGCGACATTGGTCGACAGCGGCGGGTAACTCGTCCAACCACTCGAGGCGGCCCCACCCTCCACAAAGAAGCTCGCACCGAAGGCAAAGAAGGCGGGCCACATGAACCAGTAGCTGAGCATGTTGAGCGTCGGGAACGCCATGTCGTCGGCGCCGATCATCAGCGGGATGAGGAAGTTGCCGAAGGCACCCGCGAGGATCGGGATGATCACCAGAAAAATCATCACCGTGGCATGCATTGTGAACAGCATCGTGTAGAACTCGGGCGCCATCTGCCCCCCCTGCTGGGCGAACAGTTTGCCGAGCACCGGCACATCAGACCATGGCCAGGCGACCTGCCAACGCACGGCCAGCGCCAGCAGACCGCCGACGAGAAACCACAGCAATGTGGAGAACAGGAATTGCAGGCCGATCACTTTGTGATCTTTGGAAAAGACGTACGTCGACAAGAACTCGGACACAGGCCGAGCCTTGCGGGCTGGCGGCAGCGACTGGCCCACACGATCGGGTGACAGCGTAGTGGAGGCGGTGGCGGTGCTCATGTGAATCTCTCTCCGTGGCGAACGTATCTGATTTTCGGGGGTCGCTGGTGTGGGGGTCGCTGAGGGGTGACAGTCTGCAGTCAAAGGGAAATGCGTATCACTGGGTGAGGGCCACTGCGGCCCCTTCTGCTGCGGAAAGCGGCTCGGGCTGGGTCGCCTCCTGCCGGGAATACATCTTCTCGAGCCAGCGCTCGAAATCGGCACGCGACTCTACCGTCACGCGGCCCTTCATCTTGTAGTGGCCCCACCCGCACAGTTCGGCGCAGACAATGTCGTACTCGCCATTTTCCGTCGCCTTGAACCAGACGGGGATCTTCATGCCCGGGACGGCGTCCTGCTTGATCCTGAGATTGGGAATGAAAAAGCTGTGGAGCACGTCCATGCTCTTGAGTTGCACGAGGAAGTCTTCGTCAGCCGGCACATGCAGATCGTTCACAAGAAACAGATCGTCTGGCGTTCCGAGCGTGCCGTCGCGGCCGGGATACCGCAGCCGCCATTCAAATTGCCGTCCCACCACTTCCACCGAGGGCGTCATCGCCGGACGACGCATCTTCACGTCGGCCCAGGTGTTCATTTGGTAGATCGCGAGAAAGAGCAATGTCGCTGCCGGAATGATCGTCCAAATCACCTCGACCGCATGGCTGCCGTGGATGTACTTCGCCGGGCCAGTGGCCGAAGCCGCGTCATATTTCCAGAGAAACCAAAAGAGCAGCACCTCCGTGGCAATGAAGACCACACCGGTCAGGGCCAGGATGAACATGAACAGCCCATCAATTGCCTTGCCATGTTCTGAAACATCCTTGGGCAGCCAGATGTCGTACCACGGCGCAACGATGAAAACCGCCACTCCAAGCACGGGCACGGCAAGAAACAGCAGACTCCAGAAAATCCCCATCAGCCGGGATCGCTTCGAGCTGCCGCCGGATGGATTGTCATTGGCCAAGGCTTCTTACTCCCTCAACAAAAACGAGCTTCTCACTGCAAAAAAACCGACACGAAAACCCCAGTTCCCAACTTAAAACCTGTCCTTGGCAACCATCGGGCGGTCGGCCCCGAGTTCGCCATCGAGTTCGTAGGGCAACGACCGCACGTAATTCACGATGTGCCAGATCTCCTCGGGCGGAACCGTTCCCTTCGCAGCCGGCATCGGCGCACCGTTGATCCCGGCGTGGATGCGGTAGTACAGATCCAGCGGCCTGCGCCCGCCACGATAAATCCCATGCCGCAGGTTACGGGGCTGGATCGTCCTGGGCCTCAGGGCGTCGCCGCCGTCGAGCACGCGACCAAACTTATCCAGCCACGCCAACTGCCCCCGGTGCTCTGCCAATGCCTCGCTATCCATGCCCGACGTGGAGGTCTCCCCGGCCCGCTCAACCCCACTCTTGACTTCCTTTGAGACCTCTACAATCGCCTTGTTCCAGTCGTCGTAATCGTTGGCCTGACCATCCCCGAGGGCGGTTGGGCCGTGGCACTTTACGCAGTTGGCCTTGTCGCCATAGAAAAGCTCCCTGCCCTTGGCGATCGAGGCGGCCAGATCGAGATCGCTCGCCATCTCGGGAACGGCAATGAGAGCGTCAGCGGCTGCCTTCCACTTCTCGGTCACGGGGGTGAGCATCTCATCGACGAGGAACTCGCGAGTTTCCGGCAGTTTGCCCTGAGCTTCATCGTCGAGTTCAAAAAATGCCCGCATCAGGGCAATTTCAGTTTCGCCGCGGATGCTGAGATATTTCACATATTCGACCAGTGCCTCCACCTTGGGAGGGCTGAGCAGAGCGAAGGACGGCATCGAGGTGCCCGGAATACCGTTGTGAAGGATCCGCACGAGATCCTCGTGCGTCGGCTTGTCAGACCGTTCAGTGCTCTTGAACTTGAACACGCCGGGACGGTAGTCGCGCGGATAGGGATTAAGAAACGCTGCCGTCGGCCCCAACCCATCGCCGGTGACGCCGTGGCAATGGGCACAGTGTTCGCGGTAGAGGCCGTTTTTACGACCGACGATGTCGCTGTGAACTGGCCCGGCTGCCAGTTGCAGTTTGGCCTCGTCGAGCCCGGTTTCGGGAAGTGCTATCGGCGCATCAGGAGTGCCAAACATGGCCAGCATCACCGTTGCCACCTGCCGCTCCTGATCGGGAGTCAGACGCTGCTTGGTCGCCTCCACCATGTTGGGACGAAACCAAGCCGCAGGCGTGCTGCCGCATCCCGGAACGCACATCAGCAAGGTGATGCTGCATGCAGTCACTGCCCACGAAGAGTGGAGACGGACGAACGTGCGGGAAACAATCTGAGACTTCATGGTGTGCCGTATCCTGAAACGTTTGCCGATGGCGATCACGTGCCGAGTGCGGAGGCGGGAACCTCCAGAGTGCCAATGTCCTTCACTTCATCGGGCGTCAATTGAATCTGAAACCTCCCCTTGGGAGTCCATTTGAGGGCGGGGTTGTCGAGCCCAAGAGCTCCATTGGGGCCGCTTGAGCGCTCATGCCAAACCTGCATCTCAAGCGGTTCGCCGGCCGGCAGATCGGGAATCGTAAACGACCCGTCGGCCGCACTCACCGCCACATACCCATCCTTGCGGAACACGGCATAGGCCTTCATCCACGGATGGATGTTGCAGGTCACCATCGTCGGCATGCCGGTTTCGGCATCTGCTTTGTAGAGCGTGCCCTGACCAGCCGGAATGAGTTGGTTGAAACTGGAACCGGCAATGTTGGTGTTGTGACCGATCGGGTCGCTGTTGTGAACATCGATCGGCTGACCGACCCGGGCTGCAAACACCGGGGCGATAAATTCACACTGCTTCTGATCGAAAATCAGCGGCGTCGCCGGTGCTGTTGTCTCCTTGACCCGGCTCGCCTTGCGGGCGAACACAACCACATTGGCCAGTCCCTTGGTGGCAGGGTCGACCAGCAGTGAACGATCGACCAGTTTCACACCCGCCTTGGAGCAGATCTCAGTATCCTTGTCGACCATCAACGGCTTCGATTCTCCAGGAGCGCCCGCGAAGAGAAACCGCCCCTTGAGCGTGCCCCACCCGGTGCCGGTTGAGGCAGCAGCCCCCCCAGCATCGCCGCCACCTGTGGCGGTGGACAACGTGGCCCGCAACTGTTCTGCCCGACCAGCATCCGCGCCGGGCGTGGAGACCCTTTCGGGAGAGCAGCCGAAGGTCAGCAGGCACGCCAGCAGCGCGGCCGCCATCAGCGGGGTGCGAAAGCTCACCGCGGCACCGAAATCGTCCGCATTATTTCTTGAACAGATTCGCATCAAGCACCATCTCTCCGAGATCGTTGTCGCCACCAGCCACCTTGATCTTTTTCCGACCCTTGGCGATTTTTTCCGCCTTGCCATTGATTGTCATCTCGCCGACATACCCAGCCTTTTCGTGCCAGATCTGCAGTTCGACATCTCCAGCAGGCAGGTTCTTGATTTCGAACGAGCCGTCTGCCTTGGAGACCGCCCCGTAGGGATTTGGACGAACGACCAGCCACGCCTTCATCCAGGGATGGATGTTGCAGGTCAACTGCGCCGGAATCGCCTCTTCGCTGGTGAACGTGACAGTCGTCTCGCCACCGCTGGGGATGAGGCTGTTGGAAGGAGGGTTTTTCAGCGTGGCGATGTTGCTGTTGTGGCCGACTGAGTCGGAGTTCTTGAGCACTAGCGGCTGGCCAGTCTGCACCATCAGCACATGGGGTTCGAACCGGCAGGAGGCGTTGTCGACCACCGCCTTCTCAGTCTTGGTGGCGAGAAGATCGGGGTGCACCTTCACATCCTTGTCGCGGACAAACACCACGACGTTCGCGACGCCGCCATCGGCACCGACTGCCAACTCCTCATTCACGAGTTTGTGTTTGCCGCACACCTCGACATCCTTGTCGGCTTTCAGTTCGGCAGCCGTGGGGGCGGTGCCGCCAAACTTGAAGCGACCTTTGATGGTGCCCCACTCTTCAGCAGAGGCATCACCTGTCGACACGACGGCCGCGACCGCCAGCAGGATGCCGCCGGCACACCGAGCACCGGACAACCGTCGAGCGAACAACCGATTCAAATAAGACATGGTCGACTCCAGAAGTTGAGCGAACAGAACAGAGCCCTTGGCACAGCGGGGCATACCTGCCCGCAGCCACACCTCTCATCTTAGTTTAGCGCTGCAGCTGACTCACGGGAGATTTCAATCTGCCGACCACCCGAAAAAGCAGCATCGCCTGCCGGGGCCAGAACCGGAGCGACAGCCGCCCCAGAGGCGCTGTCGGCAGGGCCGGAAATCCCAGCCGACCCCGGCTGATCGGCCACCGGAACCGCAACACTTGGCGGCAGTTGCGGACCAACCCCGGCGGCAGGTGCAGGAACTGCGGGAGCCGATTGCCGCAGATAGGCATCCAATGACAGATTTTTCTTGGCAAAGGTGTCGAAATGCATCAGCAGATCGGTCAAGGCATCCACCTGCTGCTCGCTGGAGCCAGCATACAGATCTTGGCTGACCGGCTTGTCAAAGGGAATGTTGACCGGCATCCCCGTGTAGGGCAGATACCGCTTTGGGTTGGCGATCCAGTTGTGCACGTAGTCGGGGCGGAGGCGCTCGTGAACCCGCTCCAGTTGCGGTGCCAATGCCTTCGGATTGCCGGGGGGTGCATAGCTGCCCACGAGATGGCACTTCACGCAGTAGTTGTTGTTGGTAACGATCTTCATCGCCCCCTCCAGATGCGCCGGATGAGCCTGCTCCGCCGCGACGAGCGTGCTGTCATCCAAACGCGCGTCGTAGACGTAGGGGAACTCAGCCCCGTCAACTGCTGCGAAGTAATTCACCAGTGCTGCCGCCTCGGATGACTGGAAGTTGAATTTCGGCATCCGCAGAACGGCCGACGGTCGGATTGTGTGGGGATTCAGGAAAAACTTGTACAACCAACCCGACTGCACCTTCTTGCCCTCTCCCACGAGTGGCGGCGGGAGCCAGCCCCAGGCATCGTCGGGCTTCACGTTGGGATTGATCGTTTTTTCATCGGCAATGACGACCGGGAACAGCAACCGGGCCAGATCGCCTCCCTGAGCGGGATAGTGATGGCCAGATTTCAACGCATCTTCAGGCACCATCAGATTGGGCCCGCCCACGCCGCGTGGCACTCCGTCCACCAGCGCGTCGTGCCAGAGCATGAACGGCCGGTGGGGGGCAGCCTCGGTGTCACCCTCCTCGATCGGCACGCCATCCTCGTCGACCAGTTGGGGGAGGCCAGTTTCTCCATCCAGCACCGGCATCCCGACCAGCGTTGCGTGGCGACGCCCCTGGCGGTCAACCACCAGTGACTTGTCGACCTCCCCCGGGGTGAAATGCGGCGAGAGGAACGGATAGTCGGCCGCCATCTGCCCTTCTCCCAGCGATTCGGGCCGGTAGCGGAGATCCCAGCGATCCATTTTCAGCGTGTGGCAACCACCGCAGTTGTACTGCTCGGCCACCTTCAAGCCCGCCAGACGTGCCTCTTCACGAGGGGAAGGATTGTAGACAAACTGAGGGGCGGGAGGCTCAGCAACCAACCCCAGCACAAACGTCATCACAGCTTCCCGCTGCTCGTCGTTGAAGGGAAACTTCGGCATGCGATAGCGCTCGTTGTAGCCCTTGTTTTCTGCCTTCTTGTAGTCGTAGCTGCGGGGAGCGCGGAGTTTCTGCCAGAGGAATCCCTCCCGCTCGTGCGCCATCAGCTTTTCGAGAAAATAGCCAGTATTGGGATCGACCGTCTCAGGAGTCAGGTGCTCGGAGCCGGGTCCGAGGTAGGCCAGATCGGGGGCCAGCGGAGCATCCTTGGCGGCAGCATGATCGCCAGCGTTGTGGGCACCGGTGTCATGAGCACCTGCTGCGGCGTCATGGTCGGCAGTCCCGTGGGCCTGCATTCCATGGTGATCTCCATGGGCTCCCCCATGCTTCCCCTCCAGGTCGTGCATCACGAATTGAAGAACCTGCTCAAAGGCGATCTTGGATGATTCTTTTCGGCCCCAGTCGGCCAGCGCCGCCCCCCCTGCCTTCGAATCCTCAAAGCCGGGGATATCGTGGCAGCCTGCGCAGGACAGCTTCGCGATGGTTTTCTTCCCCACATAGTTCAACAACACCGCATCGCGGTCGGGCCCGGCCAAGCCGGCCAGCATCCGCTCATCTCCCTGGATGTTCGCCTGATCTGGGCCCAGCCCATTCTTGAGCACTGCCTCGGCACGGACGGCAGTGAAGCGTTCCTTGAGATAGAGCATCGCCAGTTCATCCGTCGCCTGACGCTCTTCGGCGGTCAGCGAGGTGGCCGACGGAATGTCTGTCGGCTGCCACGATTCGGTCGACCCGAGCAGATAGGCGGTGGCATCCGCAGCAGGGTCGCTGATGGTGCCGTCGGCCAGAGACACCGGCTCCAGCAACACGTTCGGCATAATCGTCTTCGGGTGGTAGCGGGCCGGCTCCCTCAGCCAGCTGTAGAGCCAGGCGGCTCCATTGGGCAGAGACGCCACCTTCGCGCCGATCCGGGAGAGATTCGGGCCGTGCGTGCTCTCAGCTTCGGGGAAATCGGCGTGCTGATGGCAGGCCAGACAACCCCGCACCTGAACCACCTTCTTGCCGCGGGCCGCATCGGCGGCGGCCGTGATTCCAGCGTATGGCTTCACATAGTCAAACGGCTGGCTCGCATTTTGCAGATACGCAACCATCGAGCGAATCTCAATCGGCTCATAGCGCTGCGACTCCTCGAGCCCCTTGCCGGAAAGATGCTCCCAGAGCCCAAAAAACCTCGGCATCTTCGTCGATGGCCGGAAATCCTGCGGATTGCGCAGCCACGAATAGAGCCAATCGAAGCCGACCTTGCTCGCCACATGCCGCAGGCTGGGGCCAACCTTCGGCAGTGTGCCGGCCGTCTCAGGCTCCTTGAGGAGTGCCGCGAGTTGGTGCGAGCGTGTCTGGAGCTTTGCCTCACTTCCGGCAGCGGCATCACGTTCGAGTGTCTCTCGGAGCCGGGCGCGGGCGACGGTGCCATCGGGACTGGAGCGCACCTCTTCCACCCAGCGCTGCACCGTGGTTCCCAGCGACGCCAGGCCGGGATCGGCAGAGACCGCCTCGGCGACCTCGTGGTAGTTCGGGGCCAGCCGCATGTCGGGGCCGATCCGTTTCTCCGGGCCCGCATAGCCATTGATCTCGTGGCATCCGTAGCAGCCGTACTGCCGGATCAGGTGATAGCCCTCCACCAGCTTGGGGGCTGGCGGCTCCGGGAAGCGTTCCGAAGGCTCGAGATCGACCACCTGATGATGGCACTTCAGGCAGCTCGATTCCTCAAATCGCTCCGGCAGCATCGGATAGATCCAGTGATGGTTGTTGAACCAACCATATTCGTCGTGCCACTCGTGCCCCTGCTTGGGTGTGTTGGGGGTATGAGAAGACCATTTGAAGCTGGTGGCGCTCCCCTGCCCCTGATGGCAGACGGTGCAGCCGAATGTCTGCATTGGGTGGGGGCTGGTCGACCCCACAAACAGATCCAGACGCGGATGGGTTGCATACGGCTGGGGAACACCCCGACGCACGACCACTGTGAGCGGTTGGCCCCGAACCGGCGTCTCGATGAGCGAAGCTGCCGCAGCCGAGCGGGCGAGTTGCCTGCCCCCGGCGATTTCCTCGATCACGTCGCCGCTGAGCATTCCAGCCAGCGCTGCTGGCGATTCCGGCCTGACAAAGCTCACGGTCGGATCTTCCTCGCGAAACAGCCCGCGGGGCGCCAGATGAAACCCATACTGGCTCTCCAACTGCTCATTGCCGTCACCCACCACCTTGAGGCTCTCCCCCGCCGTGCCGGCTGCCGGCAGCGCAGGAAACGCGAGCGTCACCTTTTGGGCCTCGCAATAGGCCGGCTCGGTGGGGGCCCCGGGCATCGACTTGTCCATCCCCTTGTGGCAGGTGATGCAGCGGTCAAACCGGGCCACATCGCGGAAGTTGTTGTTCAAGGTCAACTGTGGCAGCCAAATCTGGTCGACGCGGAGCGGTCCGTTAAAAGCGTCGAGAACGGGTAGTTCCAGCAGCGTTTTGCCGGCATTGGGCGCCCGGTCCTGCACCGTCTTCGACAACAGCAGCAGTTTCTGGCGATGGTCGGCCAAGGCCTTTGCCGCGGCATCCTCGTCGGCGCTCATTTTCCGCAGCAGCGATTCAAGCGCCTTCCGCTGCGTATTGGAGGCCTGGGTTTCCAGCGTGGCCTGCGTGACGTCGCCCCGCTTGGCCTCGGCAATCTTCAGCAGCCCGCCAACCTTCTCCTCCGCGGCCCCCTCGGCAATTCCCAACTCGTAATCGGCACGGGCCTTGTCGAATTCCGCCTTGCGGAGTTTCAACTTGCCGGCCAACAGGTCTTCGCGAAACTTGGCCCGCTTGGCGATGTCGCGGCAGCGTTCCAGCAGGTCGCCGCGCACCACCATCCGCTCGGTGGGATCGGCCTGCGACTGCACCCTGTCGAGATCGAGTTGCACCAGATCGGCAGCCTGGGCGTCCTCGCTGGAGAGCCGAACCTGAGCGAGAAACTCCCGCGCCAGCCCTTGGTCGAGGTCAGCCTGTCGCGTTTCCAAAAGCGCCGCCTCGAGGGCCTTCGACTGCTCCTGATACGACCGCGACTCCTGCTCATCGACACGGGCCGTTGCCGACCAGGTCTCCAGCGCACGAAACTCCCGCTGATACTTTTTCCACGGACGGTTGTGGTCGACCGCCAGCATCACCACAGTTGCCAGCAACAAGAGCATGGCCGAGATGCCGAAAACGACATGCAGGACCTTGAGATTACGCCAGGTTTGTTCTGTGGCAGGCATGGTGGAATCACTCGCGAGGACAAGGCCGGAAAATAAACTTCAGAGTCAGAAATTGAGTGAGAACTCGGGAATGCTGATGATGTACTTCAAGTTGAGCGTCCAACGGAGAATCATCTTGAGCGGCAACGACAGCATCAGCAGCATCAAATTCACCATCACCATGTAGCGAATGAAGCCCATCTTGGCGTAGTAGGAGCGGAACAGTGTGACCGCCAGCAGCGGCGGCAACAGCAACAGATAGGCTCCCATCACCACCAGCCCGGGTGCCTCGCGGAGCAGGATGGTTCCCACCTGCGCCAGCGTGCTGGCACCGGCGGCCACCCGCGGCAACGGGCGATCGAGCAGATTCACCCAGAACATCTGTGGCAGATCGACGTTGTTGAGCACCTCGACCTTATAAGGGCTCCAAAACTCAAACGGACCGAAGAAGTTCCAGTTTGGACCCCGCAGAAATGTGCCCAGGATAATGAGCGTGATCCAGAGTTCGAAGAAGCCAAACTGGTAGACGAGGTAGCTGAACTTCCGCTCCTCAATCGAGTAGTAGCCGTTGCCCTTCTTGTTGAAGTCGAGATAGGGCATGGCCATCAGGCCGACGACCACCAGACTCGGCAGGACAACCCCTGCATACCAGGGATCGAAGTAGACGAGCATCTCCTGCAGGCCGAGGAAGTACCACGGGGCCTTGGAGGGATTGGGTGTCTTCACGCTCGAGGCTGGCTCCTCCAGCGGGGCCTGCAGGAAGATCGCCCACACCAGCAGGAAGGCTGTCACACCCACCATGCAAATGAGTTCGGTGTAAACCAGATCGGGCCACACCAGCACCTTTTCATCGTTGAGCTTTTCCATCGGAGGAAGCCCCCGAGCGATCCGCTCGTCGTTGACGACCGCTTGGCTGGTGGCGAGCCAGGTGAAGAAAGCGAGCAGGAAGACCAGTCCCACGATCGGCACGTTGTCTGGCTTCATGACAATCGAGGCAAAGTTCTCGTCGGCCATCGAGAAGCCCATCAGGAGCAGTGCGACATTGAGCACCGTCCAGGCCACCATCGGCTTGACAAAGAACTTCCGGAAGATGAAGAGCACCGCAAACAGAGCCGTGGTGCCGGCGGTGTAATTCACCGGCCCCGAAAGCGAGTTGACGAGATTCCGGACCGAAAGCGGTAGAGAGG
>Ga0114967_10001590_pt1 | contig 19025 bp, 9 predicted proteins | sample M_130628_MF_Meta_FD_92639 | JGI IMG/M metagenome (GOLD analysis project Ga0114967, IMG submission 92639) | Freshwater microbial communities from Lake Montjoie, Canada to study carbon cycling - M_130628_MF_MetaG | ecosystem: Environmental > Aquatic > Freshwater > Lake | place: Lake Montjoie... | reverse complement strand
GTGCTCAGCCTCCGCAATTTTGCCACCGAGGATTTCATCGACGTCGAAGGTGATCCGATCCCCAAAGAAAACATGCTGATCATGGAACTAGCCGATGGCCGCCGTGTCGCGGTGCGTCCCTCTGGCACGGAGCCAAAGATTAAGTTCTACCTCTATGCAAAAGAGCTTCCCGCACTGGGCGCGATTCTTAGCAGCGAGCAGCTCGCCGCGGCGAAACCTAAAGTGAAAGCGTCGCTCAGTCGTTTGTGGGATTGGATTCAAAACGACGCTGCTGCCCGCGCCAGTTCGTAAACTCTGCCACTCGCCACAGGAGGCAGCAATTGGTCTGGCGCCTCGGTTCTGCGTGCAAAGCGAACTGCTTGAACCGAGCCAGAGCGCTGAGAGCGTCGACATCAAATTGCCCGCGATAGAGTTGAGGCTACCAGAGCTTTTGAGGTAGCGGGATCTACAAGAAGTGGACAGTATCATTCTCTCTATGAATGCTCCAGACCTCACCAAACACTCCCCACGCAGTATGCGCACCCGCCTCGGCGGCTTCATCATTTTGCCCCGAATGCTCGACAAAGGGCGGGCTGAAATCGCGGGCACCAATGGCGAGTACCACTATAACTGCCCGCTTGACGCCCACTTCCTAAACTTCGTTGGCATTGATGCCGCCCTACTGCGCGAACAGTTAGCACTCGGCAAGGGCGACGGTGAAATTCTCCATTGGATTCTGGAGCACTCCAAGCACAAGCGCACCCCGTGGGAAGTAGAGCAGTGGTCTGCCCACCATGAGCACCGCGGCCCTGCATCAGTAGAACAGCGGGATTTTTTCCATCAAATGCACAAGGGCGTTGGGCCATTAAGGGAAGACATCGGCTCTTGGGCTGATTTACTTGATCTGGATGACCACGTGTCCTTCGGAGGCAAGGCGTAAGGTACCGTCGCAGAGCCACTATCAGAATCTAGAGCTTCCCAGCACTGGCGCTTGGCCGTGCCAAGATTGCCCAAGAATTCGCGTGAAAATCGGCTTCGCACAAATCAATCCAACCGTTGGCGACATCGCAGCCAACCAGCGGCAGGTCCTTGCCGAATACCAAACCCTAGTGGCTCTGGGAGCGGAACTGGTCATTGCACCTGAACTTGCCCTGACTGGTTACCCGCCGCTGGATTTGCTGTTTGAAGCCGAGTTTGTACCTCGAAATTTGCGGGCACTGGAGGAGCTGGCTGCCGGGTGTGGCTCAGTGCCGCTTGTGGTCGGATACGTTGATGTGCACACCGGCAAGGGCAACCCCTTTCGCAACGCAGCGGCCGTTCTTCAATCGGGACAAATTACGGCGCGGGTCTTTAAGTCGCTTCTCCCCAACTACGACGTCTTCGACGAGGACCGCTATTTTGAGCCGGCTTCGGAGGTTGCGCCGGTGATCTTGTTAGGACGCAAGGTCGGCATCACTGTGTGCGAGGATATCTGGACGGAGCGTCATTTGCCTCGGGCCTACTATCAACACTCTCCAGTGGAATCGCTTGTGGAACAGGGTGCAGAGCTGATCGTAAATCTCAGCGCCTCACCCTTCGCACTAGGCAAGCCCGAGGAGCGCCTGGAGTTGCTCGCAGGAGTCGCCCGCAGGCATCAGGTTCCCATCGCCTATTGCAACTGCACGGGGGCTAACGACCAGCTCGTTTTCGACGGCAATTCCGTTCTCCTCGGACCCGACGGTCTGCCCCGACTTCTCCTACCCGCTTTCCGCAGTGCGTCACTGGTGGGCGATCTCAACAGCGAACCGGTCCCCGCGATTTTCCAATCGGAGATGCAATCCCTATTCGATGCCCTAGTGCTCGGAGTCCGCGATTACCTCGGAAAATGCGGATTCCGCTCAGCCGTACTCGGGCTCAGCGGCGGCATCGATAGCGCGGTGACGGCCGTCATCGCTGCTGAGGCGTTAGGCGCAGAGAACGTGCTCGGCGTGACAATGCCCACTCGCTACTCGAGCTCAGGAAGCATCACCGACTCCCTGCAACTCGCCCAAACACTCGGAATCCAGTTTCTGGAAATTCCTATAGGCGAAGCATTTGAGGTTTTTGCCTCGCAGTTTAAAGATATTTTTGTCGGGTTGCCGAATAACGAAACTGAGGAAAACATGCAGCCACGGCTCCGTGGCATGACACTCATGGCACTCTCAAACAAACTGGGACATCTGGTTCTTTCCACGGGCAATAAAAGCGAGCTCGCGGTCGGTTATTGCACCCTTTACGGAGACATGTGTGGCGGCTTGGCGGTGATCTCAGACGTGCCAAAGACGCGCATCTACGAACTCGCTCGTTGGATCAACCGCGAGCACGAAATTATTCCCCGCGCCACCATCGAGAAACCACCTAGCGCCGAACTCAAGCCCGACCAACGGGACCAAGACACTCTGCCGCCTTACGAAGTACTCGACGAGATCCTGCGTTTGTACGTCGAAGAGCAGCATTCCCACGCGGAGATCGTCTCCCGCGGATTCGACGCAAGCACAGTGGAATGGGTGTTACGCAGGGTGCGCTTAAATGAGTATAAGCGTGCTCAAGCCGCACCGGGCCTAAAAGTGACCACACGCGCCTTCGGTCTCGGACGGCGCATGCCCATTGCACAAAACTACTTACCCTAACACTTTCTCCACCCAAAACCCGATGCTGTTCAATCGTCTCCACGCCTTTCATGGCGCTCTTTTAGCAGATGCGCTGGCAATGCCGGTGCATTGGTACTACGACCGCATCGCTCTCAAACGGGATTATGGCAGAGTTGATCGCTTTCTCGCCCCACGCAACCCGCATCCGGACAGTATTTTACATCGCTCAAAATACGTCCCCTTAAATCCCAAGGCTGATATCTTGCATGCTCAGGGCCGCTTCTGGGGACAACACGGCGTGCACTATCACCAACAGTTGCATGCAGGCGAGAACACGCTGAATTTCCAGTTGGCACGCGCGCTTTATCAACAAGTGCGTTCCTCGGGGTGTTACGATCCCAGCGCGTGGTTGCGTCTCTACATCGACTGCATGCGCCTGCCGAACTGGCACCGGGATACCTACGTTGAGGAATACCATCGCGCCTTTTTCACCAACCTTGCGCGCGGTCAAAAGCCAGAGGATTGTGGCATCGCGGACATCCACATAGGCGGCTTGGTGCCAGTTTCCGCGCTATTCGCGGGATTGGATGCTGGTGGCGAAGCCTTGGTTTCAATCGTGCGCACTCACATTGCACTCACGCACGACGCGCCTGAAGTGCTGGAAGCCGCAGCCGCGATGACTCGGATTCTGCTCGCCGTTGAAGCTGGCATCGGACTGCGCGATGCCATTTTCACCCACGCATCGGGTTGGGCGGGAGAACGCAAGTTTACGCAATGGAGCAAAGAAGCGGACGAGGTCGTCATCGGGCAAAGGCTAAGTCCGGCGTGTTACATCAATGACGCTTTTACTGCATCGCTTTATTTGAGCTGGAAGTACGCAGAGGACTTCTCCGCTGGAGTCATCGCCAACACGCATTGCGGGGGGGACAACTGCCACAGGGGAGCCGTTGTCGGCGCCTTGCTGGGCTTGGTCAATCCACTCCCGGAAACATGGATGGCCGGACTGAAGGCGGTTATCTAAACGAAAAATTGGGAAGGGGAGCGCGGATGTAGCCCGTCCTCCTCGCTCCCCCAAGTACAACACCGGCCAACACCGGCCAACACCGGCGTTCTAACTCAGCAATTCCCGCAACACGAAAGGCAAGATGCCACCGTGGCGGTAATAATCCACTTCGATGCCAGTATCAATCCGGCTGCGGAGGTCAACGGTTTCGGACGTGCCGTTAGCGCGGTGGATGTGAAGTTTCACAGTGCTCATCGGTTTGATGTCATCGGAAAGGCCGCTGAAATCGAAGACTTCAGTGCCGTCCAAGTGAAGAGATTGAGCGGAAACACCGTCTGGAAATTGCAAAGGCAAGACTCCCATTCCGACTAAGTTAGAACGGTGAATCCGCTCAAAACTCTGCGCAACCACCGCCTTGACGCCCAACAAACGCGTCCCCTTCGCCGCCCAATCCCGCGAGGAACCGGTGCCGTACTCCTGACCCGCAAAAATCACTAATGGGGTTCCCTCAGCCTGATAGCGCATCGACGCGTCATATATGGCAAGCTGTTCGTTGCTAGGATAATGAACAGTCACGCCACCTTCCACACCGGGCACCATGAGGTTCTTGATCCGCACATTCGCAAAAGTTCCGCGAGTCATGATGCGGTCATTTCCGCGACGCGAACCGTAGCTGTTGAAGTCTTCAAACGCGACCCCGTGCTCCAGAAGGAAGCGTCCCGCAGGAGACGCCTTCTTGATGGCCCCTGCCGGAGAGATGTGGTCGGTGGTGACAGAATCTCCAAAAATGCCAAGTGGACGCGCTCCCTTGATTTCATGGATGTGCCCTGCCTGCTGGGAGAAGTCTTTGAAAAATGGCGGCTCCTGAATGTAGGTGCTTTCGGCGTCCCAATGGTAAATCTCACCCGTGGAAGATGGCACTTCGTTCCACTTCGGATTCTGGTCGGCGAAGTTGGAATAGAGGCGACGGAAGGCTTCAGGGGAAAGCGCGGAAGCCATCGCTTCACGAACCTCGGCGAGAGTGGGCCAAATGTCTTTGAGGAACACGGGCTGACCGTCGGTGCCATTACCGATAGGTTCCACCGTCAGATCCTTGTCAACGGTCCCAGCGAGGGCGAAAGCCACGACCAATGGAGGCGACATCAAGAAGTTCGCTTTAATGTTCTGATGCACGCGCGCCTCAAAGTTACGATTCCCCGAAAGAACGCTCGCGGCGACGATCTCGTGGGAGAGAATTGCCTCCTCAAGTTTGGGGTGAAGCGGTCCGGAGTTGCCGATACAAGTGGTGCAGCCGAAGCCGACAACCTGAAATCCGAGCGTGTCGAGGTATGGCTGTAAACCGGTCCGGTCGAGATAATCAGCCACGATACGAGAGCCTGGTCCAAGAGAAGTCTTCACCGCTGGGTTCACCTTGAGGCCAAGAGCGACAGCCTTTTTTGCAAGCAAGCCAGCCGCCAACATGACACTTGGATTGCTGGTGTTTGTACAACTCGTGATCGCCGCGATAAGCACACTGCCATGACCTACTTTTGCGCTCGCCTCCTGATAGGCGTCCGCTGCGGGTTCCGACGTATGCACCAATTCTACAGCGTGACGGGCCGACAATTCGCTTGCTTCACGGCCATAACCGCCTTCAGCAAGCGGTTTGCTCAGGAGCCCCTCAAAAGAACTCTTAAGCGCGGTCAACGCGATGTGATCTTGCGGACGCTTGGGACCAGCCACGCCGGGCACAACCGCAGAGAGGTCCACCTCAAGGTCCACGCTATAAGCGATGTCGCCCTTACTCGGCATACCCCACAATCCCTGCGCTTTATAATAAGCCTCGAATGTCTTACAATGGTCATCAGATCGGCCCGTCTCGCGTAGGTATTGCACCGTCTGTTCATCCACAGGGAAGAAGCCCATCGTGGCGCCATATTCAGGGGCCATATTCGCTATCGTCGCGCGGTCCACTACGGGCAGAAGGGCAGCGCCGGGGCCGTAGAATTCAACGAACTTGCCCACCACCTTGGCCTTACGCAGCAGTTGAGTAATGTGCAGCACCAAATCCGTGGCGGTCACTCCTTCAGAAAGAGCGCCGGTAAGATGCACCCCAACAACCTCGGGTGTAAGGAAATATACAGGCTGACCAAGCATCCCAGCCTCAGCCTCAATACCACCGACCCCCCAACCCACTACACCCAAACCATTAATCATCGTCGTGTGCGAGTCGGTCCCGACGAGCGTATCTGGAAAATAAACACCGCCGCGTTCCAAGACACCTTTCGCAAGATACTCCAGATTAACTTGATGCACGATTCCAATACCAGGAGGAACCACTCCAAACGTCTCGAAAGCCTGTTGACCCCACTTCAACAATTGGTAACGCTCGCGGTTGCGCTTGAACTCCAAATCAAGGTTTTGCGATAGAGCCGTGGCTGAGCCGAAGTAGTCAACCTGCACCGAATGATCGACCACAAGATCAACAGGGACAAGCGGTTCAATCATTCCGGCGGAACGCCCCAAGCGGGAAACTGCGGAACGCATCGCGGCCAAATCCACCAAAAGCGGCACGCCCGTGAAGTCTTGGAGCACAATACGCGCGACGACAAAAGGGATCTCCACTTGCTTTGGAGCCCTGGCATCCCAGTTTGCGAGCGTCTTAACATCCTCAGGCAACACCTTCTTCCCGTCGCAGTTACGAAGCACGGATTCCAGTACGATCCGGATGGAGACGGGTAACTTCGACACGGGGCCGATGCCGTCAACTTCCAATGCGGGCAGAGAGAAAAACTGACCCTGTTTACCGGTGCCAGTGTCGAAGGAGTGGGAGTGAAAAGAGGCGGTACTCATGATTACAATTAGATGACAAGACACGATTGGGGGGGTGCATTTCAAGCTTTGACCGACCAAGAATGCAGTAAGTTTTGAAAAGTCTAAATGAGGTCCTATCGCTTCTGAGCAGGCTCCAGCGCGAAGCCTAATACTCGGCTGCTTTGCACATGGAGCTTGGTTTCCTCAAATAGAAAAAGGACGATGCCCGAAGACACCGCCCTTTCAAATAAACGCAATCACCGCGAGTGGCGGATGCGGTTGGAATAAGTTGACCTACGCCTCGAAAGCATCGGCCGCGACAAGGTCCTCATCCTCCAAGAGCAGGCTGTCGGTACCGCTGATCTGAACATCGCGATGAGTCGGGAAGCCCGTACCAGCGGGGATTAGATGCCCCATGATGACGTTCTCCTTGAACCCGCGCAGTGTGTCGACGCGACCAAGAGTAGCCGCTTCGGTGAGCACTCTCGTGGTGTCTTGGAACGACGCCGCCGAAATAAAGGACTCTGTTTCCAGAGATGCCTTCGTGATCCCTAGCAACACAGGTGAAGCCTCAGCAGGCATACCACCAAGATCCGTCACCCTCTTGTTCTCGTCTTCGAAGGTGAGACGATCCAACTGATCGCCCCACAACAACTGGGTGTCGCCCGGTTCGCTAACCTTCACCTTGCGCAACATTTGTCTCACGATGATTTCGATGTGCTTGTCAGAAATTTCCACGCCTTGGAGGCGATAAACTTCCTGCACTTCGTTCACCATGTGCTCCTGTAGTGCACCTGGCCCAAGCACTTCCAAAATGTCGTGCGGAGGAATCGGCCCTTCAGTGAGCTGCTGACCCTTCTTCACTGTGTCGCCTTGCAACACGATAAGATGCTTGCTCAGCGGCACGAGGTGTTCTTCCTCAGCCCCAGATTCAGGATCGATCACCAACACCTTACGCTTACCGCGGACGTTGGCTCCGATTTCCACCACGCCATCAATCTTCGCAATTTCCGCCGCGTCTTTTGGACGGCGGGCTTCGAACAACTCAGCCACACGCGGCAACCCGCCGGTGATGTCTTTGGTCTTCGCAACCTTGCGCGGAGTCTTGGCGAGCAATTGGCCGGCCTGCACCTTTTTGCCTTCGCTTGCCACAACCACGGCACCAGCTGGGATGGAATACGTCGCGAGCACTGCCTCGGTCTTCTCGTCCACAATCACGATCTGCGGGTGCTGATCTTCTTTGTGTTCGATGACCACGGTTCCCATCACACCAGTCGCTTCATCGACTTCTTTCTTAACCGTCACGCCCTGAACCATGTCCACAAAGCGAATCTTCCCAGCGCGCTCCGTCAAAATCGGCACGTTGTGCGGATCCCACTGAGCGATGGATTGGCCCTTGGTGACATGCCCGCCATCGGGAACATTAATCACCGAACCGAGCACCATGATGTAGCTCTCCAATTCGCGGCCGTCTTCGGCGTGAATCGTCACTGTGCCGTTGCGGTTAAGAACGATGAAGTCGCCTTCGATGCTCTTAACGACGCGAAGCTCGTTGTAGCGCAGAGTTCCATCATTTTTAATCTTCACCACCGGTTGCTTGAACGTCTGCGAGGCAACTCCACCGATGTGGAAGGTACGCATCGTTAACTGTGTGCCCGGCTCGCCGATGGACTGAGCGGCGATGATGCCCACAGCCTCGCCCAAGCGCACACGCGCCCCAGTGGCCAAGTTGCGCCCGTAGCACAGCGCGCAAACGCCCCGCTTGGATTCGCAAGTCAGCACTGAACGAATGCGAAGCTGCTCGACTCCCAACGCGTCGATGCCAGCAGCGGCCTCTTCGTCGATAATCTCGCCCCTCTTGATCAGGATTTTCTGGTTAACCGGATCCTTCACCGTTTCGCAACTGGTGCGTCCGATCAAGCGGGTGCGCAGATCGACGACCTCTTCGTCGCCTTCATAAATTGGCTTCACCACAATACCGCTGGCAGTGCCGCAGTCTTCGAGCGAAATGATCACGTCTTGGGCGCAGTCCACAAGCTTACGCGTGAGATACCCGGAGTCCGCTGTCTTCAACGCAGTATCGGCCAATCCCTTACGGGCACCGTGCGTAGAGATGAAATACTCTAGAACTGTCAACCCTTCACGGAAGTTAGCCGTGATAGGCTGCTCGATGATGGAACCATCCGGCTTGGCCATCAGCCCGCGCATACCGGCGAGCTGCTTAACCTGCTGGCGGTTGCCTCGAGCACCGGAGTCGACCATCAAGAACACAGGGTTGAGTTCCTTGCGGCCCTCATTGTGCTCGAGTGTTCTAAACATCACGTTTGCAATTTCTTCCCCCGCGTGAGTCCAGATGTCGACGACCTTTGCGTAGCGCTCCCCATCAGTAATAATCCCACGACGGTACTGCTGAGTCACCACGGCAACCTGCTCGTGTGCGCTCTTAAGTTCCTTCTGCTTCTGGTCGGGAATGATCATGTCCTTGATCCCGATAGACACCCCTGCGCGCATTGCCCAGAGGAAGCCCAAACTCTTCAGACGATCCAAAGCGTCCACAGTTGCCTGATGGCCGGCCACACGATAGGTGCGGAAAATAACGTCTGAGATCTGCTTCTTGCCGCAAGCCTTGTTGAAGAAACCAATCTCTTGGGGCCAGATCTCATTAAAAATCACACGCCCCACAGTCGTCTCAATCACGTGCGTGGCTGAGTCGCCATACACCGTGCTCTGGCCCACGTTCGGGTTCTTGAAACGAATCCGGTCGTGAACTTTGATGGACTTGTCTGCGATCGCAAACTCGACTTCCCCTGCGTCGGCAAAGAGCGGGAGACGCATCCCCTCGACCTCGCCTTGTCTACGCGGGTTCTGGGTCAAGTAGTAACATCCAAGCACGATGTCCTGAGAGGGCGTGGTCACAGGCTTGCCGCTGGAAGGCGAGAAGATGTTGTTGGACGCCAGCATAAGCATGCGAGCCTCCATCTGTGCTTCCACGGAAAGCGGCACGTGCACGGCCATCTGGTCACCGTCGAAGTCCGCGTTGTACGCGGTACAAACCAGCGGATGAATACGAATGGCTTCACCCTCAATGAGCTGGGGCTCGAAGGCTTGGATGGAAAGACGATGCAGTGTCGGAGCGCGGTTCAGAAGCACAGGATGGCCCTTGGTAACCTGTTCCAAAATATCCCAGACCTCCGGCGTCTGTCGGTCGATCATCTTCTTGGCACTGCGCACGGTGTGCACATAGCCGCGCTCTTTGAGAACGCGAATGATGAATGGCTCGAACAACACAAGCGCCATCTTCTTAGGCAACCCGCACTGGTGCAGCTTAAGTTCAGGCCCGATGACGATGACGGAACGGCCCGAGTAATCGACGCGCTTGCCCAACAAGTTTTGACGGAAACGCCCGCCCTTTCCTTTGAGCATGTCGGAGAGCGACTTCAACGGACGGTTCCCCGCACCCGTTACGGCACGCCCGTGGCGGCCGTTGTCAAAGAGTGCGTCCACTGCTTCCTGGAGCATCCGCTTTTCGTTCCGGATAATAACATCTGGAGTCTTAAGCTGCAACAAATTGCGCAGACGGTTGTTACGATTGATCACCCGACGATACAAATCGTTCAAATCGGACGTCGCAAAACGGCCGCCTTCCAACGGCACCAGCGGACGCAAATCTGGAGGGATAACCGGAAGAACTTCCAGAATCATCCACTCAGGCCGACTCTTGCTGTTTGCAAAACCCTGAACGAGCTTCAAACGCTTGGAGACCTTCTTTTTGATTTGCTTGGACTTCGTGCTGAGCAATTGCTCCGAGAGCTCGCCCTGCACAGTAGACAAATCAATTAACGACAAAAGTTTACGGATCGCCTCGGCGCCCATTCCTGCGTCAAAAGTACCTTCGCCAAAGGAGTCGAGTGCCTCGCGGTACTCGATCTCGTTGAGGAGTTGCCCCTTCGTGAGACCCGTATTACCCGGATCGATGACGAGGTAATCTTCATAATAAATGATGCGCTCCAACTGGCGGCCCGACATGTCGAGCATCAAACCAATTCGCGAAGGCATACACTTGTAGAACCAGATGTGGGTGACAGGAACAGCCAACTCAATGTGCCCCATGCGCTCACGACGCACCCGAGCGAGTGTGACCTCGACACCGCAACGATCGCAAATCACACCCTTGTGCTTGATGCGCTTGTACTTGCCACAAGAACATTCCCAGTCCCGTGTCGGACCAAATATCTTTTCGCAGAAAAGGCCGCCCTTTTCCGGCTTGAAAGTCCGGTAGTTGATCGTTTCGGGGTTCTTAACTTCACCAAGACTCCATGCGCGGATGGTCTCGGGCGAGGCTACCGTTATCCCAACCTGATCAAAGGCTGCGGGACGTTCTTCACCAACAATTTCACGGAAAGAAGGGGTTTCAATCATACGTTACAAGGATACGAAAAAGAAACAGACGCCTGAAATGAGCCACCCAGCGCGGCGGAGGTGCTGGGCGGCTTGAACTGATTGAGGGGTTTAGAAGGAAACGTGCGGAATCGAGGGCGGGCTATTCGCGTTGCGAGCACCGACTTTGACGTCGAGACCCAACGATTGCATTTCCTTAATTAAAACGTTGAAGGACTCCGGCGTACCGGCTTCCAAGGCGTTGTCACCTTTGACGATAGACTCGTAAATTCGGGTGCGCCCCTGCACATCGTCAGACTTGACGGTGAGCAATTCCTGCAGCGTGTAGGCCGCGCCATACGCTTCCAACGCCCACACTTCCATCTCTCCGAAACGCTGACCACCGTACTGAGCTTTTCCGCCCAAAGGCTGCTGCGTCACCAAAGAATATGGACCGACTGCGCGAGCATGAATCTTATCCGCTACCAAGTGACCGAGCTTCAGCATGTAGATGTAACCCACAACCACCTGCTGATCGAACTCGTCCCCCGTACGACCGTCAAAGACAGACGCCTTGCCGGTTTCGGTAACCCACGTGAATCCTTCAACCTGCCGAGCCTGTTTGAGGAAATCGAAGATCTGAGATTCCTTGATACCGTCGAACACTGGAGTGGCAACCTTGAAGCCGAGCGCCTTCGCCGCAATGCCAAGATGGGTTTCAAGAACCTGCCCCACGTTCATTCGAGAAGGCACCCCAAGCGGGTTCAACACGATGTCGACAGGCTTGCCGTCCGCTAAGAACGGCATGTCTTCTTCAGGAACAATACGGGCTACTACCCCCTTATTCCCGTGACGACCGGCCATCTTATCCCCAACGGAAAGCTTCCGTTTAGAAGCGATGTACACCTTAACCTGCTTAATAATCCCTGGATCGATGTCATCACCGCTCTCGAGCTTGTCCATCGAGTTTTCGTGCTCCTGATCCAGCTCCTGAAAGCGGGGCTCGAACTGAGAAATGATCTCACGGATTTTGTTGCGAATCGGCGAGGGATCAATATCCACGTGATCATACACAAGTGCGAGCTTGCGCAACAAGGTCTTGGTAATCTTGCGGTTGGCGGGGATGATGATCTCACCCGTTTGCGCATTCACAACGTCTAGCGGAATCTTTTCCCCCAAAAGGATGTTGGAAAGAGACTCGGTAAGTTCCTCGTGAAGCTCCAATTTTTTCTTCTGGAAATGCTCCTCGGCTTCCTTCTGCTGGCGCTTGGATTCGCCTGGAGAAAGCTTGATCTTCGCAACTTCCTTACGACTGGAAACCTTAACGTCCATCACGATGCCGTAGGTACCCGAAGGGACCGTGAGCGAAGTGTCTTTCACATCGGCCGCCTTCTCACCGAAGATTGCGCGCAGAAGACGCTCTTCAGGAGCAAGTTCCGTTTCGCTCTTAGGCGTGATCTTACCCACAAGAATGTCCCCGGGGCGAATCTCTGCTCCGATACGAACTACGCCGTCAGGGCCGAGATTGCGCAACGCTTCTTCAGAAACGTTAGGAATATCGCGAGTGATTTCCTCAGGCCCAAGTTTGGTATCGCGAGCGCCGCACTCGAATTCGTCGATATGAATGGAAGTGTAGATGTCTTCCTTGACCACGCGTTCAGAGATCGTGATGGCGTCTTCGAAGTTGTAACCGTTCCAAGGCATGAACGCCACGAGCACGTTACGACCAAGGGCGAGTTCGCCACTGTCGCAGTTCGGACCGTCAGCAATGACTTGCCCTTTGGCAACCTTTTCACCCTTTTTGACAATCGGCCGCTGATTCACACAAGTACCTGCGTTGGAACGCATGAACTTACGCAAATCAAACAACTGAACGCCGTCGGCAGGATCGTGTTTGAGTCGCTTTTTGCTTTCAGGCACTTCGCCGTCTCTTGAAACGATGATCTGGTCGGCAGTGACACTAGCCACGATGCCGTCGGCTTCCGCCACAATCACGGCTCTCGAGTCGCGAGCGACCTTGGCCTCCATTCCAGTTCCCACCAAAGGAGATTCAGAGATCAACAAAGGCACACCTTGCCGCTGCATGTTAGAACCCATCAACGCACGATTCGCATCGTCGTGTTCCAAGAACGGAATGAGCGAAGCCGCGACGGACACCAATTGCTTGGGCGAGATGTCCATGTAATGAACTTTATCGGGTTCCACTTCCAAGAAGTCTCCGCCCGAACGCACTGCAACGTGAGAGTCAAGGAACTTGCCCTTTTCGTCCACACGAACATTAGCCTGCGCTACTAGGAAGTTTTCCTCCTGATCGCCCGTGAGGTACTCGACCTTATCGGTCACGCACCCCTTAATCACTTTGCGATACGGAGTTTCAATGAAACCAAAGTCATTGATTCGCGCATAGCTGGAGAGCGAGGAAATCAAACCGATGTTCGGACCTTCAGGCGTCTCAATGGGGCAAATCCGCCCGTAATGAGACGGATGTACGTCACGAACTTCGAAGCCTGCACGGTCTCGGCTCAAGCCGCCTGGCCCGAGAGCCGAAAGACGCCGCTTGTGCGTCAGTTCCGCCAACGGATTGGTTTGATCCATGAACTGGCTCAACTGCGAACGACCGAAGAAATCACGAATGACTGCAGAAAGCGCCTTGGGGTTGATGAGCTTTTGCGGCGTCATCCCTTCGATGTTCATGTCGAACAACGCCATACGCTCCTTCACGAGTCGCTCGGTGCGGGCAAGTCCCACGCGGCACTGGTTCGCAAGCAATTCGCCTACGGTACGAACACGACGGGAGCCCAGATGATCGATGTCGTCCAAACGGCCCGAACCGGTGCGCAACTGGATGAGATACTTCATCGCGCCGATGAAATCTTCGTTCGTCAAAACCCGCTGATCCGCAGGGATCTTGATCTCCAACTTCGTGTTGATCTTGTGACGACCTACGCGGCCGAGATCGTACTTCTTCGGATCGAAAAACAGCCGCTTGAGCAGGTTTCGTGCATTGGGCACCGAAGGTGGATCGCCAGGACGCAGGCGCCGGTAAATTTCTTTCAGAGCCTCTTCTTCCGTATCAACCGGATCTTTCTTGAGGGCCTTGATGATTGTGTCATCGCCCTTAAGGTCAACCACAGGAACAGTCTTAATTCCCAGTGCCATGATCTGGCTCACGGTCGCCTTAGTAAGCGGCTCAAAAGCACGAGCCACAGTGATTTCACCGTCCAACACGGAATCCACAAGCACTCGGCTGGAGATCTCGGATTCGTCGAGGGACTCAGAAAGCTTCAAAGTCTCAACATCATAGAACAAACGGATAATTTGTTCGTCGGTACCATAACCTAAGGCACGCAGCAAAGTAGTCGCTAGGAACTTGCGCCGACGCTTGCGGCGGTCCAAGTAAACATAAAGCAAATCGTTGGTGTCGTACTGAACTTCCAACCAAGAACCGCGATCCGGAATGATACGGAAAGAATAGAGCACCTTACCGTTGAGGTGAATTGAGCTCTCAAAGGCGATCCCGGGCGAACGATGCAACTGAGAGACCACCACACGCTCGGCCCCGTTGATCACGAAGGTCCCTTGCGGAGTCATGAGCGGAATTTCGCCCATGTAGACTTTTTCTTCCTTGGTCCCCCGCTCTTCTTTGAGCGAGAACGTCACATAGAGAGGGGCGGAGAACGTCTGGCTCTCGCGCATGCACTCGCGCACGGACATTTTTGGCTCGCTGATCTCGTATGAGTCAAACTGCAGCACGACTTTTTCGTCGTAACTGGAGATAGGGAAGACTTCAGAAAAAACGGCGTGCAAACCCGTGGCCTTGCGGCGACTAAGTGGGACGTCCTTCTGAAGAAACTCCACGTAGGAGTTTAATTGGATTTCAATAAGGTTTGGAGGCTCGGCGCCTTCCTTAATTTTGCCGAAGTTAATACGCTCAGACATGAGAGGGATTCGGTGGGTACGGGAGGCTGCGGGCAAAAAACCGCAGAGGCGCGCGCAGGCTGTAAGACTTAACACTCAACCAAAAATGCAGGATGTTAAGGAAACGGAGCCCCCTAAACAGAGGAGAGGAGGGCCATTTCTTTTTAGCCAGCAGTCTGAATAAGTGAAAAGTGGTCAGCAATTACGCGCGACTCTGCGGTTATAGAATGTGAAGTCAGATTACCAAAAATTGACTTTACGGGGGAAAAGCTGCGTCCGGCAAGCAGAAAACGAGCCCGCCGGACGCAGTAATTACAGGAGTGGACGAAATAAATATTCGCCCGTTTGAAAAAACTACTTGATTTCGACCTTGGCGCCAGCTGATTCGACCTTCTTCTTGATCTCTTCGGCTTCTTCCTTGGTGACACCTTCTTTAAGGGCCTTGGGAGCGGACTCCACAAGCGCCTTAGCTTCTGCCAAGCCGAGACCGGCTACTGCAGCGCGAACTTCCTTAATGACGGCGATTTTGTTTGCTCCGCAATCCTTGAGGATAACGTCAAAAGACGTCTTCTCTTCAACAGGAGCGGCTGCTGCTGGAGCTCCAGCTGCGGCAACGGCCACAGGAGCGGCGGCGCTCACGCCCCACTTTTCTTCGAGTTGCTTTACCAAGTCAGCGACTTGGAGGATGGTGAGGTTGCTGAGCTGTTCAACCAGTGCGTGTGTATCGGACATATATTTTTTTGGGATCGTCGCTTTCCGGAGCTCCGGAGAAATTAAGAGGAAGGGCCCCTCCCCCGACAAAGAACCTGTTATTTTGTTTGTGTTGCAAATTGGACCCCTCTCTTGAGGACTCCAGGTTATCTCAGACTTGCGTCTGGGAAGATTGTACAGAGAACAGACCTTTGCTCACGCGCAGCGCGGCAACTGTCTGTACAGCTGCGTAAGTTTATTGAAGTTAAAAATTAAGACGCAACAGCCTCGGGCGCCTCCGGCGTAGCGTCGGAAGTCTCGGCGGAAGTTTCTGCAGGCTGACCCGATTGATCCACCTTGGCCTGAAGCACACGGGCCAGAGAGGCGGCGGGCTCGTTGAGAACGCGCACCAACTTCGTTCCAGGAGCCTGCAACACGCCCAAGAGCGTGGCCAAGAGAACTTCGCGGGAGGGCAGATCTGCAATTGCGTTGATCTGATCGGAGGAAACAACGAGGTGATCCACAATCCCAGCCCGGAGAGTGGGCTTCTTGAATTCAGCGGCGAAGGTCTTCACAACCTTGGCTGCGGCGGCAACGTCTTTCTCGCCGGTGACGATCGCGCTTTGTCCCTTGAGTCCGTCGATTTCGGGAAGACCGGCGTCCGTCAAGGCGCGACGCAGAAACGTATTTTTTACGACGTGAAACTCTGCGCCCACGGCAAAGAGCCGGTTGCGGAGTTCAGCAAACTGAGTGACTTTGAGGCCGGTGTAATCGGCAACAAAAAGAAAGGGCGAGGAGTTGAGGCGCCCAGCGATGTCTTCAACAATGGTGGCTTTTGCGGGATGCATAAATGTAGCCTAAGTGTGACTGAAATTGTGATCTGATTGGCTCAGGACGAACCTGATAAATTAGCCAGTGAGTGCTGGGTTAGTTTGGAAAGTTAAAAGTTAGCGGATGTTGAGCTCAGAAACGTCCGTGGACGATTCGCGAAGGCTGATCTGAATTTCCCGCGAGAACAGGCAACTCAGGACGCCTAAGCGACAGAGGGATTAGAACTTCAAAAACGGGGAAGCATCCACCCGGAGGCTCGGCGACATCGTGGACGCTAAGGAGATGTTCTCGACAAACCTCCCCTTCGCGGCTGGCGGACGCGACTTCACAATGGCGTCAATTACTGCCGTGCCGTTTTCCAGCAACGCCGTTTCGCTGAAAGAAAGCTTGCCCACGGGCACCGCAATGTTGCCGTTCTTATCAAGCTTGAATTCCACACGACCAGCCTTCACTTCGCGAATGGCCTTGCCTGTGTCATCCGTGACGGTGCCGGTCTTCGGGTTTGGCATCAGACCACGGGGCCCGAGCACTTTACCGAGCTTACGAACTTCAGTCATACAAGCTGGCGTGGCGATCGCGACATCGAAGTCCTGAAAACCACCCACGCACTTTTCAATTAAATCGCGGTAACCGACGTGTTCAGCACCCGCTTCACGGGCCGCATCGGCGGAGGCGCCTTCAGCGAAGACCAGCACGCGCACTGTTTTGCCCGAACCGTTTGGTAAAGGGCAGGTGCCGCGCACCATTTGATCCGACTGCCGAGGGTCGACCCCGAGGCGAAAAGAAATGGTGACCGTCTGGTCAAACTTTGTTGCGGGGAGCGCCTTGAGGGTGGCGAGTGCTTCCGCGAAGGGATAAGGATGTGCTGCTTTGATTTTCTCAGCAGCAGCGCGATAACGTTTTGATCTGTGGATAGCCATATAAGGGAGCAGTGCAACCGAACCAGACTTTATGTCTGGATCTCCTGCGAATCCGCGGTGCGGGGTTTGATAGAATGTCAGCAAGGTGGCGGGTGACAATATCATTCTGAAAAAAAATCTATTTTTTCTGATTGCACTAATTTCCCCAAGACAACCCACCGAGCCTCATCTCGCAGATCTCTCGCGCAATGATGCCTGAGGAAATAATTGAGTGCGAATATTTTAGCGGCGTGTTTTAACTAAAACTGACCACTACCCAACAAGACAGGAATGAGACATCGAATCAAACCGATTGTACTCCCGAAAACGATGAGCCATGGATGAATGAATTCACCACGCTCCTCGTTGCAAAGACAGACAGCTCTTTAGTTAAGATACTTAAGTCACGTTACTTGGTTCACGCTAACGAGGCGGTTGTCGCGTTTTCACTCACTATTCGCCCCGAGGTGATTCTTATAGACTGCGACACATGCGGAGCGGATCCGTTTTTGCTTTGCCGTGAGTTGCGAACGCATCCTGAGCTGGAGACTACTTGCGTTGTTTTGTTAAGCAAAATTCTGAACCGACCCTGCGATCGCGCCCATGCCCAGCGATGCGGTGCCTCTGAGCTGCTTTCTCTTGATTCCGATCTCGATCAGTTACGAGCAACCTTATTCTCGATTATGAATCAGGCACGTAGGTCGTTGCCGCTTATGGGTTCCGAGTTTCACTTACTTGAGGCGGAGTACCACAAAGAGTGCCACTCTTATTTACTGGCTGCGTGCAATCAGTGGATGGAGGAAGCAACCACGATGAGAACTGAGGCAAAGCAAGTGGCCAAACTGCAGAGTAGACTTGAAGCGAAGCTGAATCATGCGGAACGACAAGAATCCGTGGCAAACTTCAGCGCCGCCATCGCTCACGACTTTAGAATCATCCTCGCGGAATTTATCGGTTTTGCGGAAAGCGGCATCCACCTTTCGGACGCACCGTCGAATTGCGTTAAACAGTTCGATTCCATACTGAAATGCAGTAGACGCGCCTCCTACCTTGTCAATTCCATTTTAGATATCAGTCGGCAAAAGGAACGGCTTCCGGTGCCCTTCGACCTAACAGAGGCCATTTCCGAAACAATGGAGAAGCTGCGTGCATCCGTACCGCCTCGCATCCAAATGATGGAGAACCACTTTCTTCCTTTACCGCAGATACTTGCAGAGAAGTCACACATTCAAAATCTGCTGACGAATCTCGTAACCAACGCGTGTCACGCCATTGGCGATGCGCCCGGCCAAGTGGTGATTAGCACCGACTTTTCGCAGCCCATAGAGACTCATCTGCAGCAGAATCCCAGCCTTGAGTCGCGACTTTACGTGAAGGTAAAAGTTCACGACTCGGGTGTCGGCATACCGCCGGAACACTTGCCGCAAATCTTCAACTCCAATTCTAAGACAACGCCATCAGGAGCGGGTGCCGGTTTGGGATTGGCCTTGGCAGCAGAAATTGTGAAGTTCGAGGGCGGCGCGATTTGCGTGGACAGCAGACCGGGCAAGGGCTCGACATTTACGCTTTATTTCCCTTCTGCGCAGATATCTATACAGACCAAACCGGCCGCTACGGATGCAGTGCCCCAAGGAAAAGGTGAGCGGATCTTGTTTGTGGATGACGAGGAGGTTTTAGGACTAGTGATCTCGGAAAGCCTTTCTTCACTGGGCTACGAGGCGACCTTCGCCCCGACGCCCGAGGTTGCCTTAACAAGGCATCGCACGGAACGTTTTGACGTGGTCATCACCGACCTGAGCATGCCTCGCATGAACGGCCTGGAGCTCGCCAGATCACTTTGGCATACACAACCTCAGCAGCGCGTTATACTCACTACGGGACACGCAGGAAAGCTCACTCCGGAAGCTGTGTACGCGCTCGGCTTTT
>Ga0114967_10001589_pt1 | contig 19026 bp, 14 predicted proteins | sample M_130628_MF_Meta_FD_92639 | JGI IMG/M metagenome (GOLD analysis project Ga0114967, IMG submission 92639) | Freshwater microbial communities from Lake Montjoie, Canada to study carbon cycling - M_130628_MF_MetaG | ecosystem: Environmental > Aquatic > Freshwater > Lake | place: Lake Montjoie... | reverse complement strand
TAGTTGATTATTTTATTATTGTTGAATCAACTTATACATTTGTTGGCAAAGAAAAATCATTATATTTTGATGAAAATAAAGACTTATTTGATAATTTTAAATATAAAATAATTCATATTATTGTAGATGATTTTCCATATAAATATCCAAACATTAATATAAATAATAATGAACAATGGACAAATGAAAATTTTCAAAGAAATTGTATTTCTCGTGGAATTGATAAAATTCAAGACAAAAATGATAACGATTTGATTATAATATCAGATTTAGACGAAATACCTGACCCAAATACTTTATTAAAAATAAAAAACAATGAAATATATAATAATATATTATGTAATAGCTTAGAAATGGATTTTTATTATTATAATTTAAATTTGAAAAATATGGATATATGGATACGTTCGAAAATTTTTACATTTTTTATGTATAATATTATGAATATGTCTTTGTCAGATATCAGGTTATCAGATTTCCCATCTATTCAAAATGGTGGTTGGCATTTATCATATTTTGGAGATAGCACTTTTATAGAAAATAAAATAAGAAATTTTTCTCATCAAGAATATAATACTATTGAAATAATTAAAACTATCGATAATAATGTATTTTCTAATAAAGACTTATTTAATAGGAGTTATATAAATTTTCAAACAATTCCTATTTCTGAAAATAATTATTTACCACCAAAATATGACATTTATTTGACAAAATTTTATAAATGAGAAAAGGTGTAAAAACATATTTTTTATCTGACCATTATAAATAAAAATATACTTCATCTACTGTTTCTAATATAGACGGTTCTGATAAATGGTCATATAGGAAATTTCGTAACTTCTTCGCAGAAGGTTTTTTACCATAGGGACTTTTCAACCACCAATCCCTCGGGTGTAATTTATTCCTATTTGATAATACTTGGTCCAGCGCCTCTCTGATATTTAATTCATCGGTGAAAAACGCGCCTGTCTCTTCGGTGATATATTTCGAACCGCAGATGATATTGCGGTTCATAATAACAGGAATATCTTTGATTATGGCCTCTGATACTACGCGGGGCGATGCGTCCGCAACATTGGGTACAAATAACATACGCGATTCATATATGCTCTTCTGGAATTCATCGTAGGGGAGAAAATCGACCACAGTTATTTTCGAACCATAGGCCTCCTCTAAACCGCAATTGACACGACCGACGACTAGGGCAGAGAGGCCATATTCCTTAATCATGATAGGAAAACATTTTTTCGCTAAATCGAAATTGCGATTGGTCGCATTCCAACCATCTATAGGACAGGTATCATCGTCTTTTAGACATACGTATATAAAATCATATTTCTTCTGTGCGGTTTTTATATTCTCCTCTGTATCCGCGTCGTAAAAATCCGATTCGCTCATATCCAATAGATTATTTCTATTCGTAAATCCATAATCGGTGGGGTCTTCGACACAAGAGAGCCAGTTCTCGATTTTTCCTATATAATCGAAATCGAAATTTGCGGTACTATCATCTGCTGTGCCATCTTTGAATGGTTTAGGAAAGGATTTGTATGCGGTTATACCGAAAATCTGTATTCCATTCTTTTTGTATTCGTCAAATAGGTCTACTTCTCGTTTGTCTCGGAAAGGTCCTGTCACTGCTACTATAGGAAGTATATTATCACTCGCGTCGTGGAAATAACGGTATGGGAATAAGCGTTCTTTTTCGTGGGATTGGAGTGTGGTCAAATATTCGGCGGTTTTTTCTATTAGATTTTCCTTAATTGTATTTTTATAATATGTCATATAGATACTGATTGCGATTGCGATTGCGATTGCGATTGCTATTAGTATGATTAGAAAAACCCATTTTTGTATTGTCATATATTATACTATTATATGATATATGCCTAGACCAAAAGGGGTGAAAAATAAACCTCGAGAACAAGAATCACCGAAAGAGCCAAAAGCACCGAAAGAGCCAAAAGCGCCGAAAGAGCCAAAAGCACCAAAAGCGCCGAAAGCACCAAAAGAGCCGAAAGCGCCGAAAGCACCGAAAGCACCAAAAACAAAAACTCTTTCCAATGAACAAATAATCAAATTGCGTGAAAAACGTACAAAATGTATTCAAAAATATAGGGAAAAATGGAATAAAACTCGGGGAAAAATGGCTCCTAAAAAAGAAAAACAAACAAAAAAAAAGCGAGAACCTATAGCATAAGTTTTAGGGGAAAGGTTTATATATGTATTATATAATACATATATAATGAACCAAACAGAAGAAGAACAAATAGAAGAAATAATAGAATCAGAACTGGAAGAGAAAGAGAAAGAGGAAGAGGAAGATAAAGAGGAAGAACAAGAACAAAAACCCTATGCAATCACAATAGAATTAGGAGATATTATCCAGATTTTCGCACCACAAAATTTAAATATCCACGAAAATACCATCTATGTGACATATATCGACGATTTTAAATTAAAGGGTACAAATATTTCCACATACATGACAATACAACTCAATATTGAGAACCAACGATTCACCGACGAAACTATCCGACAGATTGATATTCTTAGTAGAAGCGAAGTCTCCGGATATGCACGACAAAACGGTCTTATACAAGGTGTCTGGGTAGATATTTATTTCGGTATGAATATACCTACGGTTATTACTGGTGAAATCACAAATTTAGATGAAGACCAAATAGAAATCACTACCGTGCCTGCACTAGATGCCATATATATTGATTTCGAATATAAAGGCCTCCCAGAACATATCCCCATACGCGAAATCGTTATAAGACAAAAACCTGATAGATTCAACCGGCTCAACCTTTTGAAACTCCGCGAAGAGAAAGAAGACGGCGAAGAAATCAATATAGAAGATTTAATCAACGGCGAAGGCGAAAAAGGAGAAGGAGAAGAAGAAGAGGAAAAAGATATAATTAAATTAGGCGAAACAAATGAACCGCAAGATAATATCCGCGATATTTTACAAACCACACTACGTAAATCGTCGGGTATTATATACGGAAAACGCTTGGATTCGGTTATTCAAATAGTCGAAGTCAGCGAAGAACATAAACGCTATCATATAGATGAACAAATCAATAGTCTATTAGACGAATTCCTCTCAACCGTGCCGAACTATGCCCGTACAAAATCATATATGAATAATATCCATACCCTTATCGAAAGATTCCGAGAACTTCGAACGAAATTCTCTCTATTTGACGAAAACGGAGATATCGAATCCCTACGAATCAAAGGACCCTCATATAAACCGATATTAGACCCCCTTTTCAAATTGGATTTGGCGCCGAAATGGTTTATACCCACAGTATCTTTAACTAAAAAACTCTATTTTACACAAGATAGAGATATGAACCTGAATATCGAAGATATTATGGAATATACCATGATAAATAGTCTCCGACAAGAAGAACAAACGAGGAATAAATCCTATTATAAGAATTTTTCGAAAATAGACGAAATCAAATATACGTCTATGTATCAACAAACGCGGAATTTTTATACACCGTACCTCCCGCCAAGTAAGAATCAAACCATACTATATGATAAAGACGTACATGTAAATATAGAGGGTGTTATAGATAACGGCGATTCGTTTTCTACCAATATTGGGAATGAGAAAGTACATCGAGTGAAAAATGTCATACAAACCTATAATTTGGGGTTATCACAAGTGAAATCTCATATAGAAAAGGGAGTTCATACCTATATGACAGAAGCAATGACGCCACCCGACCATATTCATATAAAATCGTTTATGATGATGCCCTTGGATGTAATGAGTTATTCGCGAATCTATTGTCCTACTTCGAATATTTTGGAAAAAGCGAATCTATCCAAGGTGGATTATTTTCTATTTTTGCTATTGAAAAAAAACCGTAAGATCCAATTCATCAACGAATTGACAAAAGAGTTGGAATACGACCTATTTGATAATAATATAAAACAATTTAATCTATTGGAAGACGTCGGTGTAGGCGATAAAAATAAATTTCATAAATTCTTGGATGTCATTTTACCGAAAACCAATATTATTATTAACCAACTGGCGAACCATATGTCATATAGAACATCTTTCCATAGTGTAATTAAATATCTGGAGCTGTTCGGAATTTATTCCGAGGATATTACGTTCTCGAAATTCTATACAGGTACGAATGAAAAGAAACTCTCGTCCTATGGAGAAATCCGGACTTTCATAGATAATCAAATAAAGAATATTCGTATCGCCTATAAAACGAAAACCGCGCTTTTCGAGAAATTCGGGGATAAATCGAAGACCGCCATGAATATGTTGTCTATTATAAAAATATTATTCGAGAAAAAGGAAAATCTGAACTTATTGATGGAATCTTATAAATTAGAAAAGGACCAACTCGCGACCTATATGACATCCCCCGAAGTTCTCGCAATTATGATGGCGAAAGACCATGGAACACTTTTTTGTCTATTATTATCCTCTATGATGAGCACGTTATATATGCCAAATAATTTATATGCCAATGTAAATGGGGAAGAAGCAATCGATATGTCCGATATAGAGAAAATAAAACCGACGGATTGTGCCAGAAAAGTCTTGGCTAAAAAATATACTTCTATAGGACAATTACAGAAAGATAATGGGACAGTAGAGGTCTTTTATGATAAAGATTTCGACGATACCCCCTATAACATATTGAATAAATATAAAGAACAGAAAGGGAAAATGTTACCCGAAGAATTCCCAGAATTTTTAACCGAGAACTTGATACATAAGCACGATTGTCCTATAGAAATCGCGCCGGAATTAACTACCACACTAATCGCAGGTAAACGCGCGGTAAAAGAGGGCGAATATGCGATATTAGAATTGAAACCCCAGTTACCTAATGGAATGATGGACGATATCGACGAAAAAACGAGAGAAAAAATCGATATAGAAAGCGAAATCCGTGTCAAATATCAATATTACCGCCGCGTGAAAGACCACTGGGTGCAAGAACGCGATATTGACGAAAACGCATTCCTCGATAATAATTCCCTTTTTTGCAATATCCAGCCGGATTGTATGAAAGTCGAATTAGGATGCATCACCGCAGAATCCGCCGCAGAACGTATTAAACGTATCACATCCAGACGCGCAAAAGAAGAATTCGAAAATCGTATCGATATTTCGGCGAAAGAAATAGAACAAAATATTCTATCTGACATACAACGCCACTTACGCCGAATTGTAAAACTGAATGTTTTGACTACTATCCAAAACGAGAAATACGACTATTTGGCAAATGCACTCGGTACGATGTCAGATAAACCGGATATTATTATTTCCCCCTACGCTAAACTCCGCGACCTCATCTTGGGTCAAACCGATTTCACGAAAAAACAGAACGAAATTGTCCGGTTCGTCGAACTTTATTGCAGAGAGGCCATGATAGAACAATTGGGCGAGAACCTAGCATGGAAATACTGCCAAGCCACGAATACACCCCTTATGCCAACATTTCTATATGACCTAGCGTATGCGTTTATTAGTGATGGCGATTATAGGACTTTATTAGACGAAATTTGCGCCAGCATTGGCGTATTGAGCGAAGACGGCGATTCGGTTGTAGATAAACATACGGGATATGTTATACGAAAAATCGATTTCTCTACAGAGGAGGGATTCTCTGCAGAAGGATACCGTATTACCACACATTCCGTAATGGAAAAGAGTTTGAGTGCGGTGGTTCTCGAAAATCTGGGGAAAAAGGTGATGAGAGAATTCGAAGACGAAAATTCGAATTTGATTTATAAAATATTCTCCTTCATTTCTTCGAATATAGGTATTCCTACAGAGTTCATTTTCGATTTCGTCCATTCTATTTCTAGCGAAATTGTGAAAAAAACAATCAAGTCCGAAGAAATTTATAATAAACAAATGGAAAAATTGGCAAAACAGGCCGAAACGACAAATAAAAAATTCAAACCGGCCACTTATCATAAATATAAAAACGAAAACATCATCCATATTGTCACTGGCACTACTTTTGTAGCTATACAAACGGCGATGCCTACCTTTTTCACAAAGAAAACATACCCAGGATGCGTAAAATCCTTCGAAGGCTATCCATTCACCGGTATTGAAAATACAAAAGGAATTCAATATATGGCGTGTATTCTGGAAAAATCGAGGGCGTCTATCGAACCATGGGATTCTATTAAATCTATGAAACAAGATATTATCGCGAAAAGAATGAAGGACGCAATCGAGAACTTTATTATTAAACACCCCAAAGTTGAAGAGGCCTATATTCTAAAACGCCAATATCTAGAAGATAATCCCGATATAGAAATTGAGAAAGAACATGCCGTAGAAAAATGGAGAACTTTCATGCCGCCACTCGTCGATGTACAAATCACGAAATCCATTACAGGTATCGGCGAAGGGTTCTACGAAGAACTCATTGCCGAAATAAAAGACGGTAAAAAATCGCAAAATGAAAAAGAATTGGTTCTCAAAAGCAAAATCGCGTATTTTACCGCGGCGATTATTGAATGTATTCAGGCGATAATACATAAAAAAGAACTATTTTTGAGAACATCCGGAAATGTTCCCTTTTTACAAAACGCGTGCTGTAATGAAAAAGAAAAATCAATCATTCCTATTTATTATTTTATTGAAGAAGACGATAAAATCAAATCCTATGTGAAATACGCGGCCAAATGTCGAGACCTCATTTATAAATTACGCCTCCTTTCAAAATCCCCCATGTTCTCCTATTCCTTCCCCCAATCACTGTTTAACCGCGCACCTATTCAAATAGGTATTCTAGAAGATAATCTATATGACACAATCATCCACTACTTGGGAATGGATAAAGGACTACCTATATCCCCAGAATTTCATGGTATTTTACAAGAAATCCCAGATGGATATAATGCGAAATGGTCTATTATAGATAAAATCGCATATTTAAAACGAGTTGGAAAACGATTCGACGAGAACCAATTCTATGAAGTGATGCGAATTGTTGGAAAACGCAATATAGTGAAAGTGTATAATCCGCCGAATATTTCCCCTGTAAATGCCCTCCGCGAATTTCTCTCTCGTTTTGAAACCGCCACTGGAGAACCTAAAATTATCGAGAAGGGATTAGCTACAAATATATTGAATAAATTGAAAGACTATAAACCGAAAACGATTTATAATACTCTGGATAAAAAAGAAGACCGCGACTTACGAAGCTATCTGATTAATGCCAATACACAAATGCATCGCGAAATAGTAGAATTCTTCAAAATGCACGGTAAATTGAATAAGCGGCGACTGAACGAAATCGACCAATTTTTACGTAACTTGACCGTATTTCAAACAGAAGATACGCCGAAAAGCATGTTTCATATCGCCAAATTCATGAAAAATGTCGTATATGATATTACTCGCGTTCTGCCAAATATTATATTGAATGATGTAGATGTGAATAATACCCCCAACTACTGGCGACTATCTGAATACGATGAATTCGATTTAGATAATTTTATTCGGTCATATATAAAACCATTGAATGAATTCCGTAAAGATGTAGTCATACACGAACTCATACGCGGCATACAACTCAAACTCGCGGATTTGAACCTTTTTATCCAACATATCCCCGTAAATAATCCAATGTTGAAAGAAAATATACTATATTATTCTCTATTTGATAAAGAACAGATTTACTATTTACTCACATATACTTTTTATTCTGTCCTATATGAATATATTCATAGGGCAAATGACGACGTATATTTAAAAAGAGATATTATGCAATCGAAAAAAGAACGTAGACAGAAAATACGTTCGTCAAAAGACCCCTCCCAATTTCTAATGGGCGATGAAATAGAAGACCTATATGACGAATTAGATGAAATACAAATAGACGAGGGGAACCAACTCGACCTGAAGGAACGCGTGGCGCAAGTTCTCTTGGGCTATGTTACTATCGTGGAAGAAAATAAAAGTTATGCGAATTATAGCTACGAGACAATAGATAAAAAAGTGAGAAAAAGCCGAGAACGCGAGAAGAAGATGATTACCGACCGATTCAAGACCATTTCCGTAGATGAGCGTAAGGTAGAGAATATGATGAAACAATATAGAATAGGAAAATGGAATGTGGGCCAACAGAAGGGACTCGTTGTATATGATAAAGAGACGAGTGACCGCGAAAGGAACGAAATGAACGCGAGAGAACAGAAGGATGAGAAGGAAATCGAATTCGATTTGATTTATCAGGAGTTAGAAGCCAGCGAAGGCGAAGTCGATGCCCCCGATGGAGATGCGGACCCCCATGTCCGATTCGAAGAAGATTATGAAGAACAGACGGATATAAGGGGAATGCATCAAGATTATAATGACGGGGTTTTCTATCAAGACGATGCAGCGGAAGATTTCGGAGATGATTAAACCCTTGAAGAATAGATACGAAGTGGAATGGGACATTTGAATTCATTCAATTGAATAAAGATAGGTCATATAGAAATATTTCTATATGACATTTACACGGGTTTATCCTAATAAATATAACAATTGTCACATACACTGTTATAATTTTTGATGGTTTGTAAGATTTTATATCAAATTCATCCGCTCTTCGGATGGATTTGGCAACTTTGTAGAAGGTATTTTATTATTGTTTTCTTTTTCTTCTAGATTTCGTTTTTTTAGATTTCGTTTTTTTAGATTTTCTTTTTCCACCAAACCTCTTTTTGGAACCAAGAAAACGAAAAATGTCGTCTTCCGTACCAGGACATACTTTACGTTTACATAAATTTTCTGTTATACTCACAATTTCTGGTATCATATCTGGTGAAACATTTGGTTCAATAAGTTGTCCATATTTATCATCTAATGAATATATTGTATAACCTTCAACATTTGGGTCTGTTTTAAAATCGCTAACTCTGAATTGTTCTGCTACATGAATTGAAAGAAAACCATCGTTTGCTTCTCCATGTTCTATTTTAAACCAAGGTTTAATGTTGGTGGTATTATTGTGTGAATATCTATTATATCTTATTGCAGGTCTTGCATACATCAATTTAAAATCTAATTGTTTTTTTTGTTTTCTAAAAATATTTATAAAATCACTTGTTCCAATATATGTTCCTATATATTCAACATATTCTGCATGATCATCACGATTTCTAATCATGTAATTTTTACCAATTTCCAAATCTTTTAATGTTGTTATCATTTCAAAATACCGTGAAATTACATTATAATTTACAGCCATATATATTATAAAATATATAATAATTGAATTACTTGTATTTATTTTACCTGCACTCCTTCGCTATCCATTCGACATTTTATCATAACACTGATTATTATATAAGTCATATAAAAATCGGTGAAACATGAAACATATACAAAACAAATATAATCCTATAATAGAAATATGTTATCCCTAAAAAAAATCAGAAAGAGAAAAGTCATCTTCGCTATTACCCTTTTTTTGGCCCTTTTCTACGCCTTTCATGCTATAAAACCCGGATTCGCATATAATCAAGACGGTGGCATAAGACCTTTCGGTATCGGCTATCGCGATAAAACCGTCATTCCCCTTTGGCTCATCGCCATCATCCTTGCTGTATTGTCATATATAATCATTTTAGGAATAACCCAATAAAATTCTTTATATGACAATATATACGCACACCTAGAATGGACTCTCCCAAACTCATTGAACATGGTACTATGCAATATATGCAATCTATCCTATCCCGATGCCATGAAAATCGCGTGGGACTCTATCTATATGCACTAAATATAGGGGTTCTCATCTTTTTTGGTGCCATCCTATTCTTAATATTATATTATTCTTATAGGACACGGCTTACCCCAGAAGAGACCTATCAAAAGCGGATAAAGGAACAGGAATATATTTTATCGAAAATCAAAGTCTATAAAGAACACCAACACCATATCAAAAGTAGCGGGGGGTTTACCGCATTGCCGGTTACGGATTCTGCCTTCGGATAAGGGTCTTTGACCCGACAGAAAGGGTCTTTGACCCGACAGAAAGGGTCTTTGACCCGACCAAAATGGTCATTTGCACGCATGTCACATAAATAATATTATTTATATGACAGAATATTATACTTATGATACAAGAATTGAGAGAACACGCATTGACAAACGAAAATACAGGACAAGCCAAATTATTTGACCATCTCGATGCCCTTATACCAACCATCGACGAACTCGTCATCGAAGAACCGCTATCCGGCGATATAGATTTAGAAGTCGTGGATAAATGCGATTTTAAAAATATCACGACCATCCGATTCGCACCAGGTCATATAACCAGTATTCAAAATATACCCAAAACGGTTAAAAAATTATCATGTCCACGCAATCTTCTCACCCACTTGGATAATATACCCCCCACGATTGAAATCCTAGAAATACCGGAAAATTCCATACATCATATCGATTTGGCACCTCTAAATAAATTGAATACACTCAATATACATTCGAATAAATTCGAAGTTCTCGAGAACTTACCCAAATCCATCCAACATATTCTATGTGACAATAACCAAATCCGCCGTATTAATTTAGCCAATGTCGCGAATTTAGAAACCCTCCATTGTTCGAATAATGGTCTCATGTATATCGAAAACATGCCCGATACCATCACCGATTTCGTAATGGAAAATAACCCCCTCCTCGATATTCAGTATAAAACAAACGGAATGTTCGATGAACCACATGCACATACCAGTCAACAAATAGAATATACGGATGCACTGAATCAATATTATAAATGGAAATCCGAATATGAAACGAAATCTCTTATTCAAAAAAAACGCATATTCGGACGCGTGAAAGAAAGAAGCGGCGTCAAACGCGCAAAGAAAGAAGCAAACCAAATAAAATCCTCCTGTGTTTTATGTAAACGCCAAGTAGGGATGCTTTTTTATAGAAAAGACAGTCATCTTATAGGACAATGCGGTGATGCAAATAATCGGTGTCTCGATGTTAAATTATATATGGGGGAACATTTAAGTCTTCATAAATTAATTGACGAATATAATGATATCGAAGAATACGGAAAACAAGAAATCATCAGCATCAAATACAATACACTATTCAACTATATGACAGAAACCGAATCAGTGAAGGAATTCAAACTTAAGTTAGATTTACATAATACATCCGTTGAAATGAATAAAGAATTCAAAGATAAATACGAAAACCTATATTTCAATCCAGATAAAAAAGAAATGATACAGAAGAAAAGCATAGAAATCGCGGAAATACAACAGAAAATCCGAGAACTATATGACCAATATTCCAATAGTGGTAACCGAGATATTTTAGCCACGGCAGTCGAACTACATAATAAAGAAGTCTTACCATTGGTCGAATCCATGAGATATTTGAAATATGATACAGTAGAAATGGACCTATATGACAATATAAATACTCTTGTTCAGCGACCGGTTGGTATACGTCATATAGAATATTTGATTGGAGAAACACCAAAGGTTGTTACATGGGTAAAAAGAGATGGATTGGAAAAAATCCCTGTGTAAAGAAGATAAACAAGACTTGTAGGAGTATTTGGTCAACATTTATTGTAATTATGAATACCGTCCCATACAATTCCGTTTTTATTCGCCCATGCTTTTAGTGCGCAATTTCTCGATTGTGCCCCGTTGAAAGTAGACCATCTTACATCTGTGAAATCTACTGTTCCTGTGCCATTATATATATTGTAGCCAAATGGTATATTTTCCAGACTATAACCGGTTAGTTTAGCTGTTGTTGTTAACGAGCTATCTGGCTTATTATATGTAGTCCCTTCGCCATTATTTGCATTACCACCTGCGGGTATAAAATAGTTTGTAGTTATTGTTGGCATAGAACCTATATTGACTTTTTTCGCACCACCTATGAGACAAGTGCCGTCTTTTTGCAGTTCCCAAAAATCCGGACAAGGATTCGTATTTTGTGGATAATAATCTTTCGGGAATTTGAAAAATACCATCATATAGGAAATGAAAAAAAAGAGAACACATAAAGCAATCGATGTGATTAGATATTGATATTTATAGAAAATTACATAACGAATACTAAATCCTAATCCGATTAAAAATAATAAAAAAAACGATATTACGCTTATAATATATATATTGCTATCCATATACATATTATTTTTATTTTTATACAAATTAATAGCTATTACATTGTGTGTTTGAGGCACTTATATCACTCGGATTCTTATTACCGCTATTTGGACATTTATTCGAAGACTGTGTTTCATTTGAATTGGACGATACTGTATCTGACATAACTAATCCGACTCCTGTTAATGCTAAAATAAGCAAAACGACAGCTACCATTAATACAATAGAATAGAAATCCATATATAATTATAAAATATAATAATGCCTATATGAAAGGTTAAGAAGGCATTATACCTCCATTTTTAGTATAATATTCATTGATATAACACGTATTGCATAATGCAATATATAATGTAACCATTCCTATTGAACCTATTGTTCCTATTATTCCAATAATGTTACTCGCTGTTTTTTCTTTCATGTTTAACTGTATAACTAAAAGTTCCTTTATACTTGACATTCCTATTGATTCTAGAATTGTACTTGTGATTGTATAAGCGACCCATATAATAATAAATATAATCGCAACAATATAAAAAATAAAATTATAATTAAATGCTGTCATTATAATGGTATTAAATACGTCATTAAAATTCGCGAAACCCATATATATTTAGTCGTAGTAAAGAAAACTAACTATTGAATAAAAAAGAATATAGAATATATATATTATGCTAAATCCAGTAAATATAAATCAAAATTATCAACCAATTATTCAACCAGAACGTTATAATGGACGCGTGAATATTGTATCCCAACCCGACCCTAGTGCTGTTTTCAAAATGCAGGAAAAAATCGCATTGAAAAATAAATCAACTGAATATCGTAGTGCTTTAGCTGGAAATGATTGGGAAGAGAATATATTAGCTAGTACTTTTTTTTCTACGGAGAATATCCAGATTATTCAAAATGGCTTACGTGCAGGCGTTTATGAAATGTCGAATCACGAAATCATTATACCCCCACAGAATCTCGACCAATTGAAAATTATTATGCGTAGCACTTATTTGCAATATGCGGAACATTATGAACAAAATATACGGGGACAAATAGAACGTTTAAATAAATTAGTTTTGGATTATGCAGTGCCTACTGTTTTCGGAGAAGCCCGTGGATATTTAAAGTATATACAGGACCAGAGCACATTGGTTGTTCCGCTTGAATTACCTAAACACCATGACCGTCAATATAAACAACTTGAACTCAAACCATGGTTTTAAACCCTTGAAGATACCAGTAACGATTTTATCGTTCTTCGTTTTCTATTATTGTAATATCGTTATTATATTTTTTTATATGACCACTCAATACTTGTCTACAAAAAGGGCAATCTAAAGTTATACATTTCTTCAAGCATTTTTGATGAAAACATGTATTACATGTCGAATGTTGTATAATTTTATTATTTTCATCGCTGCTATTTACATTTTCCAAACATATACAACATTCTTTTTCTTTTATATGAATTACAGTATCATTCTCTGTGATAATATCATATATTGCATTTATTTGTTGTTGAAATAACTCGCGTTGTTGTTGTTCTTCAAACCATCTCTGAATAAGCATTTCTCTTTGATTGAAACGATTATCATGTTGATTATTATTTACAAAATGTTGAAAATCAATGTTAACTATAGCAATAACAGAAATAACACATATGGAATACATTATATTTTCTGTATCTTCAAACCTATATGTTCCATCTTCAATACGTCGATGTATATAATTGAATACTACAAAATTAATAGCAAGCACAACAATAGATATTATATCTCTCATATCTGGGGTATCGCCACCGATATGTGCGGATTTTGTTCTAAGTATATTTGAACGGCTTGCTTGTTTTGAATGGATTGCTTGTTGTGAACGGGTTGTTTTTTTTGAACGGTTTGAACGGTTTGAACGGTTTGAACGGTTTGAACGGTTTGAACGGTTTAAACGGTTTGAACGGTTTAAACGGGTTGTATTTTTTGAACGGGTTGCATTGTTGGGCTTACTAAATGGTGATTTACTATTTTTTTTGGACGGACTTAATAATAAATTGTGCATTTTTGGTATTAAATTTTTTACTATTTCTTTTCTATGTTTTATAACATATGTTTTAAAATTTTTCATATATTCTATTGTTTCTTCATAATCAATTTTATTTATTTTACATATTTTTTTAATATTATTATTCGTAATGCCTATAATCCTGAGTAGTATATCTTCTGCTGCGAGTTTAGTATTCATATAAAATGTGCATATATTTTATTTCAGATTATTTGCAATAATATGACATAATTCTGTTGATTTTATAAATACGAGGTGCAGATTGAAATGTTAAAAGATGTAAAATGGGTCTTTACTATGAAGTGAAATGAGAAAAGGTATAAAATGTGTAAACCATTGAATAAAAAAATGGGACTTTTTTTATTCAAGGTTAGTTAATACGATTCCACTTTTTGTCTATATGACCGAAAGGGTGTCCCATTTTTTAGAGTTAGATATAGGTGACTATTTATAATTAGTTTATGATTAAATTTCTTATAAATTCGATTTTGCTCATGCAATCAGGGTCATTGACATTGACGATTCCGCTTGTTACCATCTCCAAGAATAACTTTGTTTGGGCATTTTCTTTTGCTGCTTTGATTTCTTCGAGACGTTTGTTAATATATAAATATTGTTCTTTGTCCAATAAGATGTTCGGTTCTTGTTTGACGACTACATCATCGTCCTCGTCTTCGTCCTCGTCAGGGATGAAAGTTCGATGTCTATGGATGTTTCTCTGTTCGGCAGAGACATGGATTACTTCCACTTCCTCTTCCTCTTCCTCTTCCTCTTCCTCTTCTTCTTCCTCTTCTTCTTCCTCCACTTCTTCTTCTTCCTCCTCCTCCTCTTCTTCTTCCTCTTGTTTTCTCTTTTTCTTAACACTTCCGTCAGGATTTATCACATCAATATGTTGATCCCAAAAATCATTACATAATAAATGCATAGGTGTTCTTTTTTTATCTTTTTTGTTTTGTGCATGAAACATATAATGTGTTGATTTTCTGGTATCATATTTATATATTGTCTTGCACAATTTTGTTTTCAAGCATTGCGTACAATAACCTTCTTTGTTAAAGTCATCTTCACCAAACTCATATTTTGCATGACCCTTCACAATATGACGATGCATTGATTCTTTCGCATTGAATTTTTTGACACAGATATTACATCTGTATGATATTTCCTTTTTATTGGTCTTTCTCTTATCACTAGAATTCTTCATTGTTGACAACATCTTTCGTGTATGATTTTAAGCTTGCTGTAAAAGAAAAAAAATAAATCAATTTTCCGAGAACCAAAAGGTGCAACACCCATTTTCGAGAACGAAAACAAAAAAGGGTTTTATCCCCTTTTTATTTGTTTTATCTATATTTTATACTTTTTATATTTTATAATACTTATTCTCCAACTTATTCTTCATTATCTGGTATCTTTGGGACGACAATCTTCAATTTTTTCTTTGACCCTTCGCCATTTGACTCATCAGGAGTCTTTTTCTCTTTTTTTGCAGCGGCTTTTTTTTCCCGTTCGGCTTCTTTAGCAGCGGCTTTTGTAGCTTTCTCTGCCTCTTTTGCAGCGGCTTTGGTAGCTTTCTCTGCCTCTTTTGCAGCGGCTTTTGCAGCTTTTTCTGCTTCTTTTGTTGCTTTCGCTTCGGATTTTTCTCCCTCTTTTGTAGCGGCTTTTTTTGTTGAAGGTGCTGAAACACCCGAAATAGGAGAATTTATATCCACCGATTCGTTATCAGATTCGTCATCACCAGATTCTATAGAATTCATCTCTTTTAATATCTCATCTTCGTCAATATATTCTTCCTCTGATAGCTCTGTAGGTAGATTTACTACTACCACATTTTCTTCTTCCTCTACGACTTCTTCCTCTACGACTTCTTCCTCTACGACTTCTTCCTCTTGTTCTTCCTCTACGACTTCTTCCTCTTGTTCTTCCTCTACGACTTCTTCTTTTTTCTCGGCTTTCTTTGCAGCAGCAGCTTTTTTCTCGGCACGTTCAGTCTCTTTCGCAGCTTTTTTCTCGGCACGTTCAGTCTCTTTCGCAGCTTTTTTCTCGGCACGTTCAGCCTCTTTCGCAGCTTTTTTCTCGAGAACATCAGGGGCATTGGCCCTTGCTTGTTTCGCCTGTAATTTCAAAGCTGCACGTTTCAGGGCTTTCTTCTCGTCGGTCATTTTTTTATTTGTATCTTTAATCGAATTCGCAAATGCTTCGTAGAAATTATACTGCTCGGCGATATTATCATCCATCAGATGCATAGCTTCCGTGATTTTAGATTGGATTTCTGGAGTAATAGAATCACCGAGTGTAAGAGATTCTAGAAGCCAATATGCGAATAGCGCATATCTTCTATATTTAAATGGAAGAGACTTCATATCAGGAGTATTCTCTTCCACCTCTTCGATATACTCGGCGTCAATAGCCTTGATAACCTCATTTGTAGCGACAACTTGTTCGATAGCGTTCATCTTTTAACTGGCAATAATGCTTTTGAAGAGTAAATAAAAAAGTCAATCAATTTTATAGCCGAGAACAAAAACCTCTATATATTTTTAGTCGAGAACAAAAATACACGAAACTAGCACGAAACCAGCACTCAATATTTTACACTCCAATATAATTCTATATCTATTTTTATATTCGTCAGCAATAGATAGACACCAGTAATATTTATTACAAAGAATGCATACCTATAGTCACATAGATATATTATTCCAAACGAATTGCATATCCATGCAAATAAAATACAAAGCACAACATATATACTTATCGTCTTTATACTTATCATCGATGTCATATTTTATTGTAGTCAAAGGGTGTCATATAGAAATCAATTTTATATGACATAATAGGTCGAGAACATTTCCCAGTGATGTTTTGTGTTATATGTGCGAATATTCCCCATACTAAACATATAGACTTTGCGCAGTTATCATATACTTCAAAATATGTTCGTCGATTTCCGACAGTTTTGCAAATAGTTCGAATTCGCCTATGTTCTCGCATATCGCAGCAAACTCCTTCCCTATTTTCGATATTTTGAGAACCGCTTTCGTAAAATCCCCGATAGAAATACCCTTTTCACCACCCAATACTACCTGAATGACCGCCTTACAATCTATTTCGTCTTGTGCTAAATACCACGAACGCATGACATCTACCAAATCAAACGTCAAATCCTCGGCGTCATAATCATCACTATACTTATAGGACTCGTATGCCCACTGGCTAAATTTAAATAAAAGGTCGCCTTCGTCAAATGCGGTCAAATGACTTTTCCTCAAATCGTCCACCACCTTGATTTGAGTAAAACAAGAGAATGCACAAACTAATTCTATAGGACCAAAATCGGAGAACTTGTTCCACTGTTGCATCATATATCCACCTATCAAACAGGGTATTTCCGCCACTTGCGACATTTTACCCAATAGAGTAAGTGTAATGGCATCATTAGTCGCCAAATCAATAAACCCTTGATTTAATAGAATCTGTAATCTATGTGATACTTGGTTCTCGATATATTCGGATAAATAACGTAAATTGTCTTCTTCTTCTAATATTTCTTTTTCAATCGCCTTGATATCCTTGAACCGTTTCACATCATATTTTATCAATCGATATTCGTCTGCTAATGAATGAATTGCCCTCTCCGCCTCCTTCCGTTTTTTATTCACTGCGACTTCTAACGTTTGTTCATATAGAATCCATTTTTCACACGCTTCGCGTGGCGTGCGCGTATTCACGGCAAAGGCATTTTTCTTCTCCTCGTATTTTTCTTTTATATGACCGACTGTGAGAATCTGGGCATTAATCGAATCGTTGATATGTTCTGCCATCATACTCTTTTCTATGAATTTTATCATTTGGGACTTATTACAGGGTTGATTCGCCCTGATAATATTCATGATAACATCATATGATACTTCGAATTTGGATACTAATCGCTGGGGCTTACCGCATAGAAGTTCTCGGTATTCCGTCGAAGAAGGGGTCATATAGAGATTATTGCAATGGATTATATGACCGACTTTATCAATCCCGCGCCTTCCGGCGCGGCCGGCCATCTGGGTATATTCGTGGGGGAAAAGTAGTCGGGGGCCTTTACCGTCGAATTTTGTCAAGCTAGTGAAAATAGTGGTTTTTATAGGACAATCTAGGCCGATGGCGAAGGATTCTGTGGCAAAGAGGAGCATGATATATTTTTTGGAAATCATGATTTCTACGATTTCCCTTAAAACGGGAATCATGCCTGAATGGTGGATACCTATTCCTTTTTCCAATAATTTGACGAGGTCTTGGTATTCGGGGAGTTCCAAATATTCGCGATAATTCGAGAACTTACGGATGATTTTCTCGCATTCTGTGGCGACGGTATAGGGGATTTTACTATCGAATGGGAGGAGGTTAGTGGTTATTTCTTTTGCGCAAATTTCCACGTTTTTTCTTGAAAAGACGAAGGCGATTGCTGGGAGCATTTCTTTTTCTTTGAGCATTTCCGTCAAATTGTTGAGAACATGTTTTCGTATCATGAACTGTTGATTGGTATCTAGAATCTTTTTTATCTTTTGGACTTTGTGGACGGCAGTCTCTTTGAAATCCCCCGCTGGGGTCTTGATGACGGTGAGTTTATTTGTGGCATCGCGGATTTCTTTCTGTATGACTTTATCGCGGACGCATTTGAATATGGATTCCGTAGTGGTCATATAGGCATAATGTGTTAGGGGTACTACGCGGTGGTTCGTAGATGCTAGCCAGACTTGTGCGGAAGGGGTGTTGTTTTGGACCCCTGCATTTGCGGAAGGGGTGTTGTTTTGGACCCCTGCATTT
>Ga0114967_10001588_pt1 | contig 19027 bp, 22 predicted proteins | sample M_130628_MF_Meta_FD_92639 | JGI IMG/M metagenome (GOLD analysis project Ga0114967, IMG submission 92639) | Freshwater microbial communities from Lake Montjoie, Canada to study carbon cycling - M_130628_MF_MetaG | ecosystem: Environmental > Aquatic > Freshwater > Lake | place: Lake Montjoie... | reverse complement strand
TTACAGCAATCGTCGTCCATGGTAAACCAACTTCCTGCACCGAGCAAGGTCGATCGTGGCGATCGTGATATCGAACCGCACGCAATACAGGAAAACCCGTAATCGAGCATCACCAAATCCAATGTAGGGACCCAGGTAACACCGTTTGGCAGGATGAGAGGAGCACGACTTCCGGTTGCCACAGGCTCCCGTTGATATACATTGTTAAGTTTGAGATCACGGTGATGAAAGCGTAAATTGGTTTGTAAATGATGTAAGACCACCGCACACTGAATCAGAAAATCTGTAAGAATTGCCTCATTTTTTAACCGTGTACTTGTTGATTTCACCAAATGCTTCCGAAGATAGTCATCCATGGTGGATCCATTGAGCAATTCCATACAAAACCAAATGGCTGTAATTTGGGTAGGAGAATCGTGAGGGGGTAGGCCTTCCGCAACAATTTCGTACATTTTGGGTGTGTATCGAGATAGTCCTATGCGATCCAATGATTTGTAGACAAGCACGTGAATGACGGCTTCATACAAGATGGCGGAAATTTCGTCTTCGTACGCATCGTGTTTTGATTTGGGGGATGCAGCATCTTCCTCTTTTGTGATGTTAAGATACAATTCCTTTATCGCGATGTCGTGTGGTGCGACCAAGAGACTCACTTCCAGACGATTGCCGACTTGGGATTTACATTTGTACAGGGTACGACGACCTTTGTAAATATTGCTGTAAGATCCTTTTGAATTTAGGAGGGCCCCCTTTGTGTATCCCGGTATGTACGATCCTGAGATATCGGGGCTCGTTAACGGAGCGTTAGGAAATTGTAAGGAGGTAGAGTCGGCATCTTGAAGGATGTTCAAGTGCCTCCACGTGGGCAGGGAACGCACCAAATCGCGGAGATCTGATGACAAGGTCAAGCCAGCCCAGCCAAAGGGGCTGAGGTCAAGAGCCATTTACAATGGGTTCATCTAAAAAAATGAACCGTGTGCATCAAGTAGAAGTAAGCAGACATGGCAGACGAATTTCGAGTTGAAGAGGAAGAAGAGGAAGAGGTGGTAGAAGAGGAGGAGGGAGGTGATGATAACGAGGAGGAGGGATTTGAGGCGGCTCAAGTACGTGCGGACACTGCAGATCTTACAAAGTTGTACAAACTGCACCAAGAAATCTTCATTCCCTATCAGGAGGAAGTTATACAACAATTGGCGACACGAACTCCCACTGCGGCAACCGGTGTGGTGACAACACCCTATCTTCGTGACACACAAACTATTGATAGTGCTCACAAGGGATATCCTCATCTTACACAATATGAACGGACAAAGTGTTTGAGTTTTCGTGCAAGTCAAATTGGCCACGGAGCCAAGCCGTATATTAAGGTTCCTCCTGGTATGACTGACTCATATCAGATTGCAAAACTGGAATTGGAATCCCGACGTCTACCTTACATTCTCCGGCGTCCTCAACCCAACGGGACGTTTGAAGTCTGGAAGTTGAGTGACTTGGTGCTGCTTCCTAATTGAACGCGTCTCGATGTAACAAAATAAAGCACACTATGCGATCTTTATTTTGTCTAATTCACTAACACAACTAAATGTATAGGTTTCCAGCAGCCCAATATAATGCGTTGGTGAGAAAGGTGTAATATTTAGGATAGCCTCGATATCCAAGACTGGTGTATATATACAAGTTAAAGCCCACAACTCTGGCGGGACTGGTTCTTGTCGCAATAAAGTGGGTTCCAGGAGCAGGACTGGCGATAAAAGTCGTACCATTCGTGTCAAGACAGAACCGGATCTGTTGGGATGGAAGGTGGTTTAGATTGGATAACAACAGTAGAGAGTAGAATATGGAACTGTATATTTTTAAATCAGCCTCACACAAATTTCAAGCAATCGTTGATTCTCGCGCAGAAACGATTCGGATCGGTGGAATGTATGACAATTGTTTGAACATAACTATAAAGTTACACACAGAATCGGCTTATATATCTCACATACAATCTGAACCCGAATGTACATTAGATACAATCTTGGAAAATGGAGAAGCAGCAGAAATGTTAAAGGCGTCCATTCAATTTGTGAAGAATCTGTATCCTGTTGTGAAAACAATCACCTTGGATGATATGTCTCGTATTGACTGCAACCCACAAAAGACTGGAAAACCTCCACGCCGACTTACAAAACCGATGTCGTTGGCCCATTTATCTATCGCGATTCATAAACAAACATGGTATGAAAAACATTTTGGTGCTGTAATCGCCAATCCTACACTTCACGCGATCTATCGGAAAAAAATAGACCAACTTGATTTGCCTATTTCTATACCTTTTGAAACATTTGTAACACAAAATAATTTGAACGATTTTCAGACGACGTTTTTACGATCCTTGTATGCCACAAGCAGTTCGTGGAACGAGATGTTCAAACGTGTTCCAACAGAGCAGCGGTGTAGTGTATTTTTTAATTGGCTTGAATTTTGTATCAATGTGATTATTGAAAATGGTTTCAATTCTTCCAAATGGAGTATTGATATAGATTCTATGCCAAAGACAACAATGGAAATAGTAAGCAAACGAACGGCAACAAATCGTGCGTTATTACGTGTGAAGCATACACGTCGTAGTAGAAAATCGTATGCGACTCTTACGCATGCTGATGGTCACACATTGTTGTAATATTGATTGTATTATGTTCGTACATAATGAAATCAATGCCCTTGATCTTCCTTATGGTCGTCGGTTCATCATATACGATGAACCTCCTTATGGTCGTCAGATCAAGGCATTAGGTCACACAATTCCCTTCGGTCATTGAGTGACCCAATGCTCTTGATCTTCCTTACCAAAACACAATCCGTTCCGAAACCGGAACATATCCTGCAGAGCCTTCCTTAATATCATACGCATCATAAAATTCCTGGAATTGACGGACAACTAAGTTGACACGAAGTTGCGCAGGTGCATGACGATCGAGCAGTAGCGCCTGTTTGGCTTTCTCAGGACGTTGTTTGGTGCGCCAGGACACTGCATAGGATTCAAAGAATTCACGATAGGCCTTCATTTGATCTTCCACCTTTGCGCCCACCAACAAATGGCGCAACGCCTCTAACGCAATGGACAATCCACCGAGATCTGCCAAATTTTCCGACAAGGTGCGACGCCCATTCACGACTCCACCGTTGATGTGTTGCTTCTGGTACAGGGCCACTGTCGTCTGCGCCAATCGAGTGAACTTGTGACTATCCTCGGCGGACAACCAGGGATTGTAATTTCCTTCAGCGTCGTAATTGCGTCCATCCTCATCGAACCCGTGCGTGATCTCGTGGCCAATGGCTGCACCAATTCCGCCGAGATTCCAGGCGTCCCCACGATGAAGATCAAAGAAGGGAGGGTTTAGAATTCCGGCAGGAATTGTCATCATATTCCCCTCAGGATAATAGTATGCATTGACTTCAAATGCGCCTTCTTCCCATACATCCACATCCTTGCCACACGCATGGTCCTTGAGATCCTCTATCATTTCAATAGTATCAGAGGACGCCAGGTCAAACAACACCTGGAGGGGTTCGTCCTTCTTTGCACGAATGTGTTTGAGTTCAGAATCCCACTCGTCAGGATAGCCGACTTGAAATCGCATCGCCTCGATTTTCTCAGTGGCCTTCACACGGGATTCAGGCGACATCCAGCCCAGCAAGGCGATGCGAGCCTTGGTTGCCGCCTTCAACTGACCCACTAATTTGATCACAGTGGGTTTCGTGGCCTTTGGAACGGCTTCTTCCACATAGACTTGGCTCAGTGCTTGAGGTGCAAACTTTTGTAAGGCTCGTAACATAATGTGACTTGTAGGATGAGGCTTGGTGCTTCCACGCAGAATATGATCATAGATAATGTAATGGTGATCCTTAAAGGGCGAAGGGAGATACTCCAGAAAGGTTCCCAATAATTCGGTGCGCATCCACATACGCCACTCGTCCATCGACAGACGTTTGAACAGCCCTTCGAGGTGATGAAAGTACTGCTTGTTTGTCACGATAAACTGCGAGTCTTCAGCAACTTCCAAGGGAAGGCGCATGCCTGAAAAGATCGAGGTCCAAGGAATCCCTGGAAACAGGCTTCGAATCTCTTTCAATGGTTGGGGATCGTAGGAAAAACGTACATCCTTGCGATCCTCGACTGCAGACAAATGGGGAAGCAAATCTGTTTCAAACTTTACAGAGGATTCGAAATCAGGAAATCCAAGTGCCTTGCCACTGTCTCGCAACATTCGCTTGTAGGCTGTAAGAGCAGGATGGTGTTCCATCGCATTGTAGATGTGTTTTTCAGGAAGTCCAAGTTCAGGTTCGTACAAAAACACACAGCATTGATCCGAATCATTGGAATCACTGGAAATCACAACGGACAGGGGCGCACGACTTTGAATTCGGTTCAGAAATCCAATCGCATCTCCTACATCCTCCATGGTCTTCCAATCCTCAAAGGACGCCATGACCTCTTTTAGAAACTGAATGCTATGACGTCCTCCTTGTTCCGTCAAGAATCCGTGCGAAGCAAGACTAATGGGTGCGGAAGGATGTTTCTTGTAACGTTCGGAAAGCGCATGGATCAGGGTGTCCTTCAGAGTTTCCTCAATCTCCTCACTCACACCAATCGTGTGTGCATAGGAAGGAATGACCGTTTTTTGTTGCCAGATGGCATTCACATACATATAAAAATCGTCAGCAGGTTTGTAGGAGGAACTAACGGGCGGGACAGAGGGTCCCCTCATGGGTCCCTCCTGCCTGGGTCCCTTCGCACTGTGATGCATCATCCTCTCTATTTATAGGTTCAGAAATAACAATGAGTAATTTTTTAGGCGATCCATTGGTCACAGGGGGCGCACATTGACGCTTTTGTGTAGGGGTAATACGGCGACATTTTCCACGACCTCGCAACGAGTCAATCGGATTTCGCACAAATGTGGCCGGACGTTCCATCCTATTGTGTCTAATGAAAAATTTAGGCACATAAATTATTCATTAGTCACTTTTTGTAAAAAAATATATTTTACTGTTTTATCCACGTCGCAAGTTGTGCAGATGCCGGAGTTTCCATTTTATGGGTGGCATATTCGGCGGCGATCTCGTAGGGGTGTTCATATTGCTGAGGACACTTGCCATTTCCTGTACAGAATTGCGCCTTCCATTCAGGAGGCGGTCCGCTGAGAGTTTTACGTTCTTCCAGATCCCACACAATCACAGGCGCAGAAGACAGTTTCCTAGACGTATCAAACGCAGAGAAGAAGACATAGCGTCCTCGCCATATAGCATAAGGATTTGTGTTCGTATCGGGATTCGGTCGTAAATCATAGTCCTCTGTAGGAACACCGGGATTCTGATTTGTAAGTTCATAGGACCATGCAGATTTACAGAACTGAAGCCAAGCGTCGGGTCGTGTTTTCTGATCGAGGTGTACACGTTCGTGGGTGAGAATCTCATCACGACTGGAACTTGAATACACGGCTTTAGTCATTCGGATAGTGTTGGGACCACTTGTATGGGGTAGGCCCTCTTGACACCCGTCATCCACAATTTCAAGGACCTCTCCGCCCTTTAGAATCTTACGTTCTAACACGACACAGTTGTCGGATTTCATAGGCTCCACCTTCTTCAAATATAATACACCGAAGGCAACAATAGCAAAAATAACAATAAGAACCAACAGTACAACAATCACACTGAGCATCCCTTTGCTTTCTGTACAGGAAAAGCAGGGACCCATAAATCCACAAGAATGGGATAATGATCACTGTAGGGAAGCGGAGTTACGGTGTAAGACAGTATCTTAGGTCCAGTACGATCCATGGTGCACCAGGGCATTCCAGGATGTGTCCATTGGAGGGGCATCCAAGCGATATGATCCAGGTCTTCGCCTGTTTCGGGAAAGGTGGATTTACGAAGAGGAGCAGCGGGATAGAAAAATCGTACATCACAGTGAGGAGAGGCTTCGCAGTTGAAATCACCGACCACAAAGGTGGGTGTTTTCCCTGCATATTCACACGGAGCGGGGAAGGCATTCACCATTTGATCGAATTGATTACGTAAGATCCGTTGAATACCCGCCTTGCTTTCAAACACTGTCATAACAGTGGTACTCTGCATATGAGTGTTTATAAGCGATACTAAACGACCAGTCAACTTGCTTTGTAAGACAAGACGTTGAAACCCTTTGTTCGCGCCGATTTCTACAAAGTCGTAGGAGAGAAAGGGTTCAAACCGATGGGAGAGAACTTGGAATCGTGTAGTTTTTACAAGACAAAGAAGACCACTGGGAAAGAACGAGAATCCTTTGTCTTTCGGAATAATTGCTAGAAAGCCAGCGTCACTGAACAGAGAACTGTAAAGGTCTTGCATTTCCTGTAAAAAAACTTCTTGAAGGCAGATCACGTCGGGATCTTGTTGTATACACCAGTTGGAAATCTCGCGCGGTTTTTGATTGGACCACGGCAGACCGTGCGTGTTATATGACACAATCCTTAACTTCATAAGGCCCTCCTCTTACAGAATGTCCTCATTGGTTCTGCGTTGTTTCAACGCGTTGTTTCAACGCATCGTTTGTAAATGTAAAAATCGCTTGGACTTGTGGTGTCATTTTGGTGTCCAATAATGACTTGGGGATACTTGTTAGGAATATGGGAATGTAGAACAAAGTCTGGTATTTTGGATGCGATGTAGGGTGTAAATTTTCGGAACTTGACGTGAGGAGCGTGATTCAAATCTGCATCGCGTGCGTAAATAATCACATAATTATTAGAACGACGAAACAGTTCTTCCACATAGTCTTGAAACACCTTGTCTTCAATCAAATGATAAAGAACATCGCAGGATAGCACTAGATCAGCGGTTCGTCCTGGTTCAAAGTGATCGGTGTTGTAAAATTGTTTGGTGATGTCGCCGGAAAAAAGCGTCTTACACCGATCAACAGCAGTTTGACTGACATCGACACCGGAGTACAGAATTCCACTCAGATCGAGAAGCGATAACTGATTTCCATCTCCTACACCGTAATCGATAATGGATTTGACGGCATGATCTTTTACAAAGGTGTTAATAACAGAGGCCTTGAAGATCGCAAGATCATTGTAGGAACCGGCTCCAGAATTTCCGCCACGAATATAACGATCTTCCCAATATTTTCGTGAATTAAACATTCGCGTTTATAATGGTAAGGATATGTGAGTTTAGACCTCCTTGAAGGCAGTGTCTTACTGGGTCCAACGATTGTTACAGTTCAAGCAGCGGATGAACTGTGTCATAGGTTCATCAGCAGATCTAGTCTGATACTCATAATAACTACACTCACGCTTCTTACACTTGCCGCACTTGAACATATCAGTGGCAGAACTCTTGTCCACTTCCAACATTCTGGCTTCGCGTTTCATAGTGCGCTCAATTAGGTCACCCCACTTTTCGGGATACAAATCACTGTAGGACATAGAAGCAATGACTTGAGGTTGAAATTCGCCATCCCGAAGTCGTTGAAGAAGACGCCCATTTTGAATGTAGGAGCCAGCATCCAAATTGCTGATGACTCGTTGGGAGTTAATCTTATACAGATGATGCATTTCGGGATTCTCCCATACACGTCGCACCTTGTGCTTTCCTGCGTGTTCTAAGGTGTAATTGAAGATACCTCGTTCCAACAGGTCTTGTTCCACTGCTGAGAGCGGCGTACATTTTTGAGCAATGATGGATTTTACAATCGTTCGCAAGGGATGTGCAGCCGGCGCAATGGAGGTGTCATAGGAGTCGGCAACCAATTCGGGCAGCGAGTAATAGGCGGGTAGTTTCTTGTTGGATTTCTTGGGTTTTGCTACACGACGTACAACGGCAGCGGGCTTTTCTTCTTTCTCTTCTTCTTCTTTTTCGTCATCGTCGTCCTCTTCCTCCTCTTCGTCCTCTTCTTCTACCTCTTCTTCGTCTTCTACAGCATCCTCTTCAACCTCCTCTTCTTCTATGTCTTCCTCTTCTTCCTCCTCTTCGGAGTCCTCGATGTCATCAAATCCGCCCATGATGGTATTGTAGAAGGTTTTGTAGGATTCGCCATTGAAATTTACAACAGCGCCGTGTTCCATTCCGACGAGCACGGCTTCCCCGAAGAGTAGGACATTGTCATGAGGAGGAGGGAGTTCGTGTTTATTTTCCGTTCCTGCCTTTCCTGTTTTGTATCCGTACAAATGTACGACTTGGGATCCGTAGGGCCAGGACCCGATGTGATCTGGATTTGTAGCACGGCGTAAGACAGCACCGATATTTGCAGGTGTTGGAACACCCGTGCCGTAATCAGCGGGCAAGAACGCGTTTCGAGTCGTCTGTTTGGGTTGAAGAATAGTACACTGCATTTGTCTTTTTTGTCTTTGTGGCAGATATTGGAGGGAATGACAGCCTTCAACTTTTTGAGACACATCGGCCTAAGATGCATCGGCCTAAGATGCATCGGCCTAAGACAAAAACGCATAATAAAGACAGGAATATGCAAGAGCCTGTCGACGAGGCTGACGCCATTGCCTCCTGGACCGCCCTGCGGGATCTGACGTGTTTGGGCGAGACCAAACGGGACGCAGGAGAAAAAGCGATTGAACATTTCTTTCCGCAACATCAATTCCACGTCTTTTGTCACGGAATAGAACAATCAGGGCGCAGGAAGGCAGTCGAGGAAGCACTTAGCAAAAAACGAGGAATCGACAGTGTAGGAAAAACGGAACGATTAAAACTGGAATTTGGAATGTACAAACGATTATACGGAAGTCCTGTGTCTCCGGCAATTACAAAATGGCTTCTATGCGGTTTGAGTCCTCATACAGCGGTGTTGGATTTTGCTGCAGGGAGTGGAGCCAGATGTTTGGCAGCGATGAGTTTGAGTGCTCCGTTTTATGGAATTGTACAAAGTCGGCGAGAACAACGGAAATATATAGAGATGTTGGCTACTTTAGATCATCGATCCGATGTTACGGTAATGTGTCCTGCAACAGCAGATTTGTCCAAATACTCCTATGATGTTATTTTATCGGCGTCTTATGAACTGTCCTTACCGTCATTTTTGTCATGGGCTGCACGATCCTGGCATTGTTTGATGGTGGGCGGAAGTATGGGATTGTTAATGTTGCCTGAAGAATACATGGCAGCAAAAGAGATTCTGCCGTCCGTATCGTTGGAATCTGTGATTGAGGGAAGTAAGTATAAGATCTATGTTTGGAGAAAACCGAAACCGAAGTATGCTACACGCAGATCGGGTGCAAAAGCGTAGAAAAATGTGTTTTGTGTTTTTTGTGTTTTTGTATTTTTTGTGTTTTTGTGTTTTTGTATTTTTTGTGTTTTTGTGTTTTTATTTATGCTTCCATGACGGCTGAACGCCACACTTCCTGATCGGTTGCCGACACACCCAAATCAGTAAATGCCGTTGTCATAGCCGGTTCTCGTTCTTCCATCGGCAACGCTGAAATGCGTGCCATAGCAATTTGTAACAATTCCCCGTGTGAAACTAATGAAACTTCATCCAATTCGTCGTCAAAGCCTCGCAAGACATTGACAAGACGTGTCATCTTTCCCTGCGCACACATTCCCATCCCATCGTGTAATTCTTCCGCAAGTCGTTGAAGAATATCTGCCGTGTCAATCGTCAGAACCTTGTCCCATACTCGCAGAAACACATCTGAATATGCATAGTCAAAGGCAATGATGCGTAATCTATCCGCAAATAATTCGTCCATAATCTGTGATCGCTGTGCCAATGTAAATCCAATCGCTTTGGTTGTATTCAAGAAGTGTGCAACAATGGAGTCACTCAGACTACTTGTTGTAAACCCAGGGCGTTTCATTAGGATTGACAGGGCTCTTGCTGTGGAATCACGTGCGGGTGCTGTATGGACATTTTGAGAATCTTTTACAAAGGCAACAAGATCAATGCTTCCATCCGGATGAGAAGCAAAGAAAGGGTCCTCTTCTGTGTCGCCTGGAAATTCCTCGTCATCATTTTCTATAATGAGCACCGAGTCCCACAGTTTTTCCATATCGCGAAGATGTCGCGTCAGTGTCAAGAGTCGAAGCCACCACGCACGTCGAGGGGCGTTTGTTGTTAGCACGTAACGAATACAATTTAGAGTCTTCTTCACAAATTGTCGCACATACAACTTTGTTAGTCGTCCTTCAGGGTAAATGCCGAGGCTAAAGAGAATATCGCCTATGGAACGAGGATCTTCGGGTATATCAGCGTATTCCTTATATGCACCAATGTGAAAGGCGATCGATTCCAAATTGTCAGTCACGTGACGCACATCCTCTGGTAACGCGGTGTTGTTAAAGGGATCTGCCATCATGGCCATTCCTCGAAGAAGATAGCCAAAGTTTTCGGCTTGAGATTCCAGCGCCTCCAAATAAAAGCCGACATCGGCATTTCGTCGCAGTTCAGCATTATATTTACGTGAATTGATCCAATGCCTTTCTCTTGCAAGTCGGGCTTCGTCCGACTCCATATCATAACGATGTAAGTATCCTGGGTCATCATTTCGTTTGAAATTTTGATGTTTGATACAATAGCCTTCGAAGCCACGGCCGGCTTTGTAACAAAGACGGCCGCTGGTTCCTATGTGAACACATTTTTTCATAAGCTCTACAGGTGTAGTCATTTTTGTAAGTAAGTAAGAAGGGTGCAAGGTGAGGGAGAGAAGGACAATGATTTCAATTTTTCAGAAAAATGGGATGGGTGCTTACACAGCCAGCATAACATGCTGATCTGCTGTTTGAAGCGTACGAGCAAAGCGGGATAATTCAATCCACCAGACTTTGTCCTCTGGTTTCCAATGACGAAGTTCTCGCCTTGTACAAGCAAGCAAGGTTGTTACAAGTTGTTTTACAAAGTGATGATGAATCCCATCCTCGGGTCGAATTCCAAGACAGTGAAGGAGTTCCTCGAAAGGTCGTGGATCCCATAAAGGTGAAAGTGACAAAGGAGTATATTGTTCCACGTGATCAGCGATACCATTGAGACTGTCACAGAGATTGTGAAGATCCGTACTATCAATGGCGTTTTTCGACATTTCACGAAGAATCGATGCAAACGCTCCACGATGATATTGAATCATATCTAAGATATGACCCGCCTGTTCTTGTTCGCGTTCTTTCGCAACACGCTCTCGATAGGCAGCCCAAGAGGTAATTCGGTGATGTTTGGATTCTGCAGATTCATTTGCACAACGATAGGCATAGTCGACATCGTTTTTTTGTTTGTAATTTTGATGAAGCAAGCAGTAGCCCTCAAAGCCACGCCCAGGAGAATAGCAACAAGGTTCAACACAGATAGTTATGAAAGACATAATTTTGTAAGAATGACGCAACACAGGTTGAGAGGACACGAGTGCTTTCAATTTTTTTCGCAAACACCGAGGGACCTAAATTAAAGACTACGAAGAACCACTAAGAATGTTTCGACTTACAGTGGACGGCGTACAGGTTGTAAAACCAAGAGGCACCATGACAGCAAAAAAAACACCTCAAAAACAACGCGTGTATCGGTGGGAAAACTGCTGGGGATTTGCTCTTCCCGGAACATCGATTGAAAATGCGTGGTTTGCGGAGCGTCGGATTCCGGAAAACTTTGGAATTGCTACGGATGGAACCAAGTTTCTGTTGGAACGCGTGGAACCGCTACACATCGATGCGCCTCCTCTCAAGGTCGATGACATATGGGAGGAGGAAGTGATTCTGTTGGGACAGGGAGGAATGGCAACGAAGAGTCTCAGCGTGGTGGGATCCAAGACCGATCTTACAGAGTTTGCGGTTCGCAATGGGTTCGTTCTTCCTCCGGATCTCCTTGATTCGGAACTCCGTGCATAAACGCGCCATTCAAAATGTAGGTTAATTTCACCCTGAATTGTAGTAAAATGATGAAGATCTCTGTGGCACAATTGGGCGCCCTTGCGCTTCTCATCGTGGTGATCTTTTTTGCAATTCAGATTGTACAAGTCGCTGGGAAATCGCAGCACGAACACCAGCCTGTGGCACAATTTGTAAATAGTCCTGCGCCGGCAATTCAGGCCGCTCCTGCTCCCATAAGAGTCCAAGAACCTATACAACAGATGCCGGATGTGCCGGCACAGACGGAGTCTGATTTGAAGATGAATGAACCTCTCCAACGTACGCCTCCTGCAACTCAGTACGATCCTCCCGATGCCACGGATCCTTTGAACAGGGTCACACAGGGGGATGCTGAATTTGGATCCAATTTGCGTCATCCTGAACAGATGATTGAACGCAGACCGGCGCCCTCTATGCGAGGTGCCGTGGAGTCAGGAATTGCGTCACACAGAAGCAGTCCTGGTGAAAATAATGCGCAGGGATACAGCACAGAGATGGTACAGAATGGAGGGGATTTCATGGGCTCGGTGCTTGCCTTTGATATGAGTGAGGTGGGGTCCGCGTATTCCTTGCTCTAAGCCTAATTATCCATCGCTCCCCCCACATTTGTAATGAGATTGAGCATGTCTAGATACAGTCCCATCGTAGCCATGATGTAATCGGGATGTTTCTTTTTCTGTTGCGCATCCTCCTTGAGTCGTTGTGTATCATAGGCTACAAACATAGCAAATATACCTGTTCCGATCGTCGACAAGACCTTACGCGCCGAGGTCGTAGACTCCTTGGTGTCAGATAAAAACAGAGTACCGACGCGCGCAACGATCAAGCCGATGAGCGCAACAAGAAGATAGCCTCCAAATCCGAGAAAGTGTTGATTGTCAAGGAAGCCAGCGATAGTCATAGCACCGAAAATACCGCACACGCTGATCAGTACTGGTTGCACCAGATCCTTCTGTTGGAGTTTTTCGAAGAAGGGTCCGATTGTTTGACCGAGCAAGGCGCAGTAGAGGGCTGCAACAACATACTTCATAGGTCCAGGCTTCATGTAGATCATGGCAAAGAGTAAGATCAAGGATACGATGCTTGCGCCGATCGTATAGAGCCGTGATGAATCAAAGGGATGTTGACTGGAGGCCAAGGTCAGGGCCGAACCCGCAAACAGGTGAAGATAGACTATGGATATGAAGGACATATTCTAATTAGGTTGCTGAATAATTCGGCAGTTTAAACACTGCTTCACGGAATACATGTAAATGAACAACGCACACGCGGCCGAGCAGTATTTAGCGTCATTTGGATTTGGAAATCAACAAGCCCATATGTTGGATTCAACATTAGGGGTTGGCAAGGGACAAATAAGACAATTGCGTGTAAGTCGATTGTTACAGGAATCGGATCTATCTATCATCAAATCGTATCCAGGATCGCTTGTTGTACGACCTCGTGGTGTTATGTCTGGATTTCTTGTGATTCAAGAGTTCCACACGATCTACATTCCATTCAAGGGTCGACCGGAACAAATTCGACTTCGAGTCAGTGACGATATGCGCAAGGGAACCATCTTTATGGCGCAACGAACACAGCAAGGAATGGTGTTGGAAGACGTGCTTGTATGGAAGGGTGATATGGTGTGGACATCAAAGACCTTTCCGGATCGTTGGTCCATGTTAAGAGATTTTTTTACAAATCATGTGGCTTTGGATTCGGTGCTCCAACGAATCAGTGTGAAACCCGTCACCTTGGTACCAACCTCATCAATTCCTGCGTTTGATACGAAATCTGTGTTGGAATGGATTCCTCACTCTCCAGGTCAGCGACGCTTGCTCTTTGTGCCGAATGGAGAACCTGAACAAGCACATGTACCGGTGCCAGTACAAATACAAAAACCAGATGTGAGGATAATAGTATCAATAGAACAGCCTCGTAATATACTTATAATTCCTGAAGAACAGAAACAAATAACAGAAGTTCCAGAACCCACTCTTGCTCTTTCTCTGACAGCAGCACCACAAACAACAGAAACGATAGGTTCCATTGTTGCGAAACGAGATGCATCCGGCCCCGATGTGTTTCAATTGTGGCGAGGGGCGGAAGCATTGGGTATGGCACTCATTCGTACAATGGCGATCAGCAAGGCCTTGCGCCTTGTGAAGACAGAAGAGATTCCAGTCGAAGCCACCTTCAATGGAAAATTCCATAAATGGGAAATTATAAATGTGCATTCTTAATAGAAGATGAGCAATCGGGAATTGCGTAAAAATCACAGACGCCGATATGAGGTGCGCCAACGAGGTGGCAACATCTTGAATGCGATGGGTGGACCGATCCCGACATCGATTTCAGTGAATGCCTTTGGAACAGGACCTACAGTACCCTTTGCTGAACAATTGGGAACGCCTCAATGTGACTTTACGGCCCGTCCCGGTCAACTGTTTCATGGTGTAAATCCTGAAGCAGCGGGTACAAATGAATACCCCTTTCCTTCTGCAACTCCCTCGACGGGTTCCTTTTCTCCTGCGTCGTACAACAATGGCTCAGACGTCCAGAGCCTTCTGATTTCTCAGAAGGGGGGTAAGAGGAAGTCAAGAAAACAACGAGGCGGTGGCTGCGGTTGTATGCTTCAAAGTGGTGGATCTGGCGGCTTAGCAGAAGGAAACATTGTAGGCACTCTTCCTCCTATGTATTTGAACCCGATGAAGGGAGGTCGAAGACATCGTAAGTCACGACGCAACAACTCAAGAAAGCAGCGAGGTGGTGGAACATCCTATTCCTTTGCGACAGATGGTAATCCCGATTCAAGTCAGGGAATTGATTTGATTGGCGGTGCAGGTCCCAATGCTGCCGCTCTTCATGCTCCCAGTGGATGTGCGCCTCGTGCTGGAAGTTTGGAAGATCCTCACGCTCCTATCAATATGGCGCTGAAAGCCGCTCAAACTGGTGGTGCATACTCTTTGAATACGGCAGCACCTCTCAGTGAGTCCTTTGCGGAACCTCATCCTCCTTCTTACGGTGCTCCAAATGCATATGCAGAATCATGCTATCATGCACCCGGCTCCCAACTTCCCGTGTACAATGCAGATTCGGCGTCGTTCAACTTCAAGCCCTCCATCGCAGAGAACAACACGCTGCCTCCTGGTGTCAATGTGTACAACGATGTGATCCAACAGCCTGGTCGTATGGGTGCTACAACTGAATTGATGCCCACAACTCCTGATATGCGCACGTCACAGGTCGGTGCTGGTTATAGAAGCAAGCGTAAAAATAGAAAGACACGAAGACATCGTAAGAATCGACGATGCTGGAGTCGAAAGAACAGTCGCCGTTAGAACCGCTTTCCATAAAAATCTCTACATAATTCCATATTGGAATTAAATAGAAATAACCTAATACGCATCATCTGATACAAAGGAAGGAGTTACTTTTGTTTCTGAGAACGCCGTCTCTTCCTCTACGTACTCTTCAACGTAACTTACAACATTGGTGTCCATGGGATCTGCCACCGTTTCCGTCTTTTGATCTGCAAACTTGACTAAATACCCGCAGGTCTTGTAAAACTTGCGTCGCTTGTTCCACTGACTGACACATTCCGTAAAGGTCTCATCAAGTACATCAAAGATCACAGGTTGCACTATGCGTTCTTCAGGTTTCAATCGTAAGATACGACCCACGGATTGTTCAATATTGCTTTTAGGAGTTGCTAACAGCACTGCATTGAGCGTGGGAATGTTCATACCTTCCGACGCCATTGCGAACGTACCGAGGATGATATGTTTGGTAGCGGAAATATCGAGATCCTTTTGCTTCATTCCACCGACGTAGTAACCAATTTCCGTAAAACCGGCCGCTTTGAACCCTGTTTCAAACTCAAGAAGATGATCCCGACGATCGGATAAGACTAACAGACGTCGTCCTTCTTCTTTTAACAAGGGACAAAGCCACTCAAGAATAGCCTTCGTCCTCGGTTCGTATTCAGCAATTTGATTAATCATACGAGCACGTATCACCTGACCCTTCCAATCGACGGCCACATTCGCGTATCGTGGTTCAGCAGAATTGTATTTCAGTGTAATCGCTTGAACACTCGAATCTACAGGCCTCGTAGCAATTTGGTACACAATAGGACCCAGAAACCACGCAAAGACCTTGGACAGACCATCGACACGTGTAGGAGTAGCCGTAAGACCCAACATAGAACGACACTGGATTTGCTGTAGGGTTTGGCTAAAGTGTTCTGCGGCAAGGTGATGGACCTCATCAAAGATCGCAAATCCGAAACGGTTAAAGGTGCCGACAGGAAAGGTGCGCGAGCAAATTGTTTGAATCATTGCTATGCTAACATCGAAGCCTGTCCCCACATCGCATTTGTCTCCTTGTATTCGCCCAATACGGATTCCCGGTAGTAACCGAGTCAGTTCAGAGGACCATTGGTCGGCTAAGAACTCTTTGTGAACCACGATGAGGAAACAACGACCGATTTCCGCTGCTGCAGCAATCCCGGTGAAGGTTTTGCCGTATCCACAGGGTAAACAGATAATTCCGTTACGACCGGCTGCTCGAAAAGCGGTGAGGGCTTCGACTTGATGAGGTCGAAGGTCTCCGCGAAAGGTGAGGGACTTTGGAAGGAGTTCACCGACAGGTCGCCCATCCATCACAGCGGGTCCGTAATGTGTGATCGCCCAAGACGGAGGAAGATAGTATCGTGTGGCGGACTTTAGAAATATAGGGAAGGAACTAACGGTTCCGGCATAGGCTCGAGGAAGTGCTGGTTTGACGGTAAGGATCTTTTCCAAGTGTTTGATTTCATCGGCAGTGAGGGCGTCTTTTTCAATCATATACCCTCGACTCGTGAGGGATTTGGAGGGAAGCATGGTACCTATACAATCCTAGTTTTTTATACTATTCATTTTTTACGACAGCATATTAGAACGAAGATGGATCTCTCTGCTCCCGAAATCATTGCGGCCGTGAGCATTCTTGCCATCACGAGCCTGATCGCGACTAATACCGCAATTTCAATTCCACCTGCACTTACATCTCCCGTTGTCGGCGTTTTCTTAGTGATCATTGGATTGGGTCTCTTTTCCCATTCGCCTGTAATTGGAATCAGTATCCTGCTGCTTGTTGCCGTGCTGTTCTTTAAAAATAACATTGCCACTGCAACGGTGCGCAGTCCTGTGTCTCAATACGCTGATGCAACTGTTCCTGATCAAAGTATGGGTGCTGCTACGGAATATTCGTCCACCAAGTCGGATCCTCGCAGTTATGCTCAATTTCAGGAGACGGATCCTATGAACCGTATGTATGGAACAGTTGAAGGGTTTGCACCTGCCCCGGTTATAGAGGGGGAAGCGGTGGACGGTCAATATCCTAAGGAGTCTCCTAGGTATATGGCCCCCACCGTGTCCTCGGAGTTTGTGTACCGACCGGAACCTGATACGGGCAGTAACGAATTTCAACGTTATGGTCCGAATTTAGATGAGAAGACGCAGTCGATTGCATATTATTCGTAATTTAGAGCACTAGTTTGTTCACAATGTGAACATAATAGTTTGGATAGATCTTGTATTTTATGAAGTACTGGGCGTAACATAGGTCGATTGAAAGTTGGGATTCGCCAATTTATCGACGTATTGAGATGTGTATCCTGCACACGCAAACGCCCAGTTCTTAGGGTCCTTTGGTTCGTTGCTGAAGACGCCTTGTTGCTGAAGTTTGCTGACAACGTCGTCAGGATAACAAGAGTGTTGGACACCAAAACAAAGAGGCGTTTGAATACCAGATGCCTTAGGATATACAGCGGATTCGGTCTTTCCCATGGTGTAAAGGGTTTTCTGGAGTTCAGGAGGGCAGGTTGCATTTTCGAATTCGCGTAAGGTACCGCAATCTCGATCGGAGGCCTTTACAACAGCGCCAATGCGACAAAAGTTGTTGTTTTGGAGATCCATGGATGTACAGTCTGTACCATCATTGTTCACCTGATTTTTACAACAGGATTGTATGGAACTTTTCCCAGGTCCAATGTTGCCGACTGCATAGTATGGTAAACTGGGAGGACAATTGGCTTGACTATTTGTTTTCGCCGTTTTTTCAGCAACTTGGTTACAGAGAGGAAGTGTTGCTGTTCCCCCTTTGATTGGATCGGGGACACCGGTCCGGAAGGCACACATGCCCACGGAGGAGGATGTATTTGCAGGTGTACACGTGTGAGAAAGGGAATTGACAGGTCCACTACAGCACAGACTTTCACCTGCGCTATCCGTAAAAAAGGTGTAATGAATCGTGTTTCCATTTGCGTCGGTAGAATCTACAGGACACTGGGGGACAGTGAGAGTTTGAGGACTGAATCCTTCGAGTTGGGAACTCATCCATTGCGTGCCTGTAGTGACGAAGGAATGCTTTTCTCTAACGGCAAGAAGAGCGATCCCACAGATGGCTATGAGAAGCACTACACCGCAGAAGACCAGCGGATTTTGTAAGATAGACTTCATTCTTACTTAGGCGTGCGGATTAAGTTTCGCAATCTGCTCATCTAATCGTTTTCGCTCGCGGAGGAGTTGAACTGCTCGGCTTCTTTGAGCGTCTGGTAACTTTTGGAGATCTTTATCGGGTGCGGCTTGTTGTAATTCTCGTATCTCTTGTGTTAGTTGTGCAATTCGTGCAGTTTTTTGAGCAGTTTGTTTTGTTACGAAATTTCTATGCAGTTGCTGAGGTGTTTTGGGTTTTAATTTTAAGGCAGGTCCAAGACTTGCGACTGCTGCGTTGGATTGAGCAGCAGTCTGTTGAACTTGTTGTGCGATTCGGTTAGCTTCCTCCTGTGCCGCCTTGGAATTATTTGCCAACTGTTTGAGTTGTGCAGGCGTTAGAAGTCCGTTGTTTGTGTTATTGGCTGCTGCTGTTGCTGTTGCTGTTGATGATACCGAAGAAGATGACGAGGAAGATGACGAAGAAGATGACGAAGAAGATGACGAGGAAGATGACGAAGAAGAAGGAGTCACTGCAGGGGATTGTTTACGCGTAAACCATGTGCCTGGATTGAGCCAAGAGAATTCCGAAGTCTTTGTTCCTGTTGCTGTTGCTGGTATTCCTGTTGTTCTTGTTGCTGTTCCTGTTGCTGTTGCTGTACCTGTTGCTGTTGTTGCTTGTCGTTGGG
>Ga0114967_10001587_pt1 | contig 19028 bp, 13 predicted proteins | sample M_130628_MF_Meta_FD_92639 | JGI IMG/M metagenome (GOLD analysis project Ga0114967, IMG submission 92639) | Freshwater microbial communities from Lake Montjoie, Canada to study carbon cycling - M_130628_MF_MetaG | ecosystem: Environmental > Aquatic > Freshwater > Lake | place: Lake Montjoie... | reverse complement strand
TCTGCTCGCCTGTGTCTGGCTGAGCCCGACCACTCTGTATCCGGGTGCGGCTGCACTGCTCCCCACTGCGGGTGCCGCGCTCGTCATTGGCGCCGGCTGTGCCACACCCAACCAAGGCGGTGGCCGCCTCCTGGGGTTGCCGCCGATGCGCGCCATCGGCCGCATCTCGTACTCGTGGTACCTGTGGCATTGGCCGGTGTTGGTCCTCGCCCCGTTCGTGCTCAACCACTCTCTCGGCTTGGCCGAACGGATCATCGCGGCCCTGCTGTCCGCCGGACTGGCCTGGCTGACCCTGCGCTACCTCGAGAATCCGCTGCGTTTTGCCCCGAAGATCCACAACTCCGCCCGGCGCAGCCTCGGTTTGGGTGCGGTGGCCACCGTGGTCGCGGTCTGCGTCGGCCTGGCACTGCTGCGCGTATTGCCCACCCCGGTCGGGCTCGGCGCGGCGGTGACGCCGCTGAACTTCACCGCGGCACCCGTCCCTGCCGGCGCCCCCGCCGACGCCTACGACACCGCGGTGCGGCAGACCTTCGGCCAAGTACAAGCCGCCGTCGCCGCATCGGCCGACCTCAAGTCCGTTCCCGCCAATCTGACACCACCGCTCGCCGCAGCTTTCGCCGAAAAGAAGGCCTTATCGTTCAACGGCTGTCTGCGCGAACCGTTCGAAAGTGGGCAGCCCGAATGCGCGATGGCCGATACCCGCTCGTCGACGACGGTCGCCCTGGTTGGCGATTCACACGCCGCGATGTGGACTCCAGCGTTGGAGCAGATCGCGAGCCAGCGCCATTGGCGGCTGGAGATGCTGGCCAAAGGGGCCTGCCCACTGCTGGATCTGCCCATCACCAATCCGATGAGCCGCTTGGCCGAGCTGTTCGAACACTGCGCCCAGTGGCGTGCTGAGATCGTCTCCCGCCTAGAAGCCGAGCGTCCACGGCTGATCGTGTTGAGCCTGTGGCGGGGCTACGGGACCGCCGAAGCGCTCTCCGGGTACCGGGCGTTCGATGCCGCGTGGATCGACAGCTTGACCCGCCTGGTGCAGCACCTGCGCGCCACCGGTGCGCAGGTGCTGGTGCTTGGCCCAATCCCAGATCCGCGCTTCCAGGTGCCGGTCTGTCTGTCGGGGTATCTCGACGACGTGCCGGCCTGTACCCCGGCTCGATCCAACGCGGTCAACGAATCGGGCATTGCCGCCGAAGCCGCCGCCACCAAAGCCGGCGGTGGGCAATACACCACCACCACCGACTTGTTCTGCACTGCGGAACGCTGCCCGGTCATCGTGGGCAACACGCTGGTCTACCTCGACGAGAACCACATGACGCTGGAATACGCGCGGCTGCTGGCCCCTGCCATCGGGGCGCTGACCGACCTCGCGATCGCCCACAGCTGATTCGCAGCAGGGCATTCCCGAAAGCGCCCCTCGCCGCTGGGTCCAGGTGTAGAAATAGCTCTACTCAATTGACGTGATGGTTTGTTAGGCAAGTAGGTGACTTTGGCGGACGCTGGCAGCCGCAGCGCTGTCGAGAAACAGCAGAGCAGGCATCCCGACCATAAGAAATTTCGCCCCGACATCGAGGGCCTGCGCGCCGTGGCGGTGCTAGCGGTAGTCCTCTTCCACGCCGAGATGCCAGGTATCAGTGGCGGATTCGTGGGAGTGGACGTGTTTTTCGTCATCTCGGGCTTCCTGATCACCGGACTGCTCTGGCGCGAAACAAGCAACACGGGCACGGTGCGGCTGCTCAGTTTCTACGGTGCCCGCGCGCGCCGGCTGCTGCCGGCCTCGGCCACGGTCGGTGTCTTCATCATGGTGTCCTCGGCCCTCGTTCTTCCCCCTTTGGAAGCCCGCACCGTGATGGAGGACGGCATCGCCAGCGCGTTGTATGTCAGCAACTACCGATTCGCACTGCAAGGCGTTGAGTACCTGGCGTCCCTAGCGCCGCCGTCACCGTTCCAGCATTACTGGTCGTTGGGTGTCGAGGAGCAGTTCTATCTTGTGTGGGCGCCTTTGATGCTCGGCGCCGTGTGGCTGATCCGGTGGGTGCGGGCACGTCGGCGCGTCAGGACGGAGACTGCCACCACGAGGGGCGCATACCTAGCGGTTCTCACGCTGGTGGCTGCCGTGTCACTCGCGGTGTCTCTGGCCGCCACCTATTGGGCACCATCCTTGGCGTTTTTTTCGTTGCCTACCCGCGCCTGGCAGTTAGCCGCGGGCGGCCTTGTGGCGCTGACGGTCACCCACTGGCACCGTCTGCCGACGCGAGCTGCCGTGATCGTAGGGTGGGCCGGGTTGGCCCTGATCGTGGTGGCGTGTTTCTGCTTGAGCCAGACCACACTCTATCCGGGAGTGGCTGCGATTCTGCCCACATTGGGCGCAGTCTTGGTGATCGGCGCCGGGTGCGCCACGCCGACGCTGGGCTGCGGACGAGTTCTCGGATTGCGGCCGATGCAATGGCTGGGCCGGATCTCCTACTCGCTATATCTCTGGCATTGGCCGATATTGCTGCTGCTGCTGTGGTCCATCGCCCCTGTGGTGGGCCATACCCTGCTGCTAGGAACAGGAGGAATTCTCTTCTCAATCGGACTGGCCGTACTCACCTTGCGGTTCATCGAGAACCCGCTGCGATTCTCCCCCAAGATTCGCAATTCCCCCGGTCGCAGTCTCGCGTTGGGCGGCGTCGCAACAGTGGTGGCCGTTTGTGTGGGTTTCGCGTTGCAGGCGCCTCAACCCGTCGGTCGTGGCGCTCCAGCTAAGGCCCTGACCGTAGCAACTGTACCGTTGCCCGCAGGCGCGGGCCCAGCCGCTCAAGACGCGGCGGTCCGGCAAGCATTCGCGCAAGTGCAGGCTGCAGTCGCGCTATCGGCCGAACTCAAAGCCGTGCCCTCGAATCTCGAACCATCACTTGCCAGTGCAGCAAGAAAGGATCAGCGGCTTACCGATGATGGATGCGTGCGTAGCTTCCTCGAGGTAGCACAACCAGAATGCGCAATGGGCGATACCAGCTCATCGACATCCATAGCTTTGGTCGGCGACTCGAATGCAGCGATGTGGAATCCGGCGTTCCGACAAGCAGCAGAACAACATCACTGGCGGCTGGAGGCACTTTCCAAGGCCGGCTGCCCGATGCTCGACCTGCCGATGCTCAACCCGATTCTCGGGCGGGAGTACTCCGAGTGCGAAGAATGGCGGGCTGGAATCGTCGCTCGGCTACAGGCCGAGCACCCAAAGTTGGTCGTACTGAGCATGTTGCGGCGATACGGCCCCAAGTACGGCTGGTCCGTCGGTTTCACAAGCTACGAGTCTGCCTGGCTCGAGAGCTTGACCCGCGTTGTGAAGCAGATGCGCAGCATCGGAGCGCAAGTGTTGGTCCTGGGACCGATCCCGGATCCGCTCGCACCTATCCCGGACTGCTTGTCGGTGCACCTGGATGACGCGACCGCTTGTGCACCAGCGCGGTCGAAGGCAGTCACTGTCGACGGCATCGCAGCCGAGGCCGTTGCCACCAAGGCTGGCGGCGGGGAATACGTCGACATCAGCGACCTGTTCTGCACCACAGACCGTTGCCCAGTCATTGTCGGCAACACCCTGGTCTACCTGGATCGGAACCACGTAACAAACCAATACTCGGAGGCGTTGGCACCGGTCATGGGGGCGCTCGCCGCTCGCGCGCTCGCCCAGGGTTGACGTGCCACGGAAACCATCGGGATATGTGTCCTAGGAACGAACTGGAGGTCGGCTTGTCGCCATCGGTACTCATCACGGGCGGGGCGGGGTTCATCGGATCGGCACTTGCGCGCCGTCTCGTCGAAAGCGGTTACCAAGTCGCCGTCATGGACATCCTGCACCCGCAGGTCCACGGCGAACATGCGACCGTAGAACTCCCATCGGTGCGATTGTTCACAGGCGATGTCACTCACGCGCCTGACTGTGATGCCGTGCTGCGACTCTTCAAACCGTCGCAGATCGTTCATTTGGCGGCCGAGACGGGAACCGCGCAGTCGCTCTCCGAGGCGACGCGTCATGGCTCAGTCAACGTTGTCGGCACAACGCAACTCGTCGATGCCCTGAGTCGCTGCGGGCACGTACCCGACCAGCTGGTGCTGGCGTCGTCACGGGCTGTCTACGGCGAGGGCGCGTGGCGGTCCGACGCCAACATCTTCTATCCGCAACCGCGCAGCCACGCTCAGCTCGTTGCTGGGGTCTGGGATCCCCAAGGTTCTACCGGCGGCCCGGCCGTCCCACTCGCGAGCAGTGCAGCGCGAACCGAACCACGGCCCACGAACATCTACGCCGCAACCAAACTCGCCCAAGAACACATCCTGGCTGTGTGGACTGCCGCCCATCAAACCAGGCTCAGCGTGCTGCGTCTACAGAACGTTTACGGGCCCGGCCAGTCGCTGACGAATTCCTACACTGGTATCGTCGCGCTCTTCGCGCGGCTGGCACGGGAGAGGCATGCATTGGAGGTGTACGAGGACGGTCAAATCGTGCGGGATTTCGTCTACATCGACGACGTTGTCGAGGCGCTCTTCTCGGCGATCGCAAGCCCCGCGACGCCATCGCGCTACGTCGATATCGGGTCGGGTGTTCCGACCACCATTCATGAGCTCGCTCAACAACTTGCTGCAATCTGCGATGCTCCCGAACCCGTCGTCACAGCAAAGTTCCGCGACGGCGACGTCCGCGCTGCGAGGTGTGACATCAAACCCGCGACAACCGAGCTCGATTGGCTTCCCAAGTGGTCGCTAGATGCGGGTACACGTGCCCTCCTCGACTGGATCGGCAACTCGCCGTTAACCTTTTGAGTCACCCAATTCACCAAGCCAGAGGCTGGGGCACATCTTGAGGTCACCAGTCCCGATGAAGACGTCACTACCTCGCCCGCAGCCACTCCGCTCACGCTAGAGTCGTCATTTGTGATCGAGCTTGACGGAGTTGCGAAAAAATTCGACGGAAATATACTTGCACTGCAAGACATAAGTTTTTCCGTCCCAACTGGGTCGGTGTGCGCTCTGCTTGGTCACAATGGCGCCGGAAAAACCACCACCATCAATATCCTTTCGACGTTGATGCGGCCCAGCTACGGCACAGCTGTCGTAGCCGGGCATGATGTGGTCCAAGATCCCGGCGGGGTACGCGCATCGATCTCTATGACCGGACAGGTCGCCGCGCTCGACTGGCAACTCACCGGACGGGAGAACTTGGTAATGTTCGCTCGGCTACGGGGATTGCGTCGCAAGGATGCACATGCCCGGGCCGACGCGTTGATCGAACAGTTTGATCTGGCAGATGCCGCAGACCGGGGAGTGACTACCTACTCGGGTGGTATGCGGCGGCGCGTCGATATTGCTGCAGCACTGGTGGTTACGCCGAGAGTGCTTTTCCTCGATGAACCGACGACCGGATTGGACCCACGCAGCCGCCGTACCGTTTGGGATCTAGTGTCGTCGTTGGCAGCTCAGGGCGTAACGGTGCTGCTCACCACTCAGTATCTCGAGGAAGCCGATGTGCTCAGCGATTCGATCGTCGTAATCGATCACGGACGCGTTATAGCCAACGGGACCGCTGACGATCTCAAGCGCCGCGTCGGATTCAGTTATTGCGCTGTGAGTCCCGTGGATCCCGCTGACCTCTCCAAGATCCTCGCCGCGGTGGCGGACCTCACCGACGCCCAAGCTGACGAAGAGGCCAACACGGTGTCGGTGTTGGCAACCAATGGGGTTGCGACGCTGAGTGAGGTATTCCGTCGCGTCGACCAGCTCAAAGTTGAGCTGGCCGACATTTCGCTGCGCAAGCCGACGCTGGACGAAGTATTCCTGCACCTAACGGGCAGTTCCGCAGGGTGACCGCGGTCGCTGTCCTGACCGAACGCATAGTTCGCGACACGCTGCGCGACGATTTGCCGTTCGCCATACTGGCGCCCGCCGGCAACTTCATTATCTTCAACCTTGCTCTACGCAATGTGATCGACACTGGTGGAATCGGCTATCCGCAGTACCTCTTGCCCGTGATTATCGTCCAAGTGACTTTGCTCGGCGCACTGACAACCGTCGACCGCGCTGCCCGAGACCATCAGTGGGAGCTCGGTGTTCGACTCCGGACGATGCCAATCCCCACGCTGGCACCGCTGATCGCCCGCATGTTGTACTGCCTTATCCGCGGCGCCGTCGCCCTGCTCGCTACTATCGCAGTCGGGTACGCATTCGGCTTCCGAATGTTCGGCGGGCTCGGCCACCTGGCGGCCTTCACGACCCTTGTCTTGGCTTTGACGCTGGCACTTTCGCTCGGTGCCGATGCAACTGGCGTGGGGATCTCCGGAGCAGCGATCGGTAGGACCGGGGGGGCCAGCCAAATTCTCCTCGTTCCCCAGATGCTGCTAGTCATGCTTTCTACCGGGATGGCACCCGTCGACTCGTTTCCTGATTGGTTACGCGGGTTCGTGCAACACCAGCCTGTTTCCCAGGTGACTGAAACCCTGAGGGGACTGGCCGCCGGCAATGTCGCCGTCAGCAGTCTGACGGCGAGCCTGGCCTGGTGCATAGGCTTGGTGGTGGTGTTCGGGCTGATCGCAATGCGGATGCAAAGGCGGGTTCGGTGACCGTCAACGCGCCACTGCGAAGCTCGCTCGTCTCCGAGAGTCTAGTATTCGCAGGCCAGCAGTTCACCCACTGGCGCCGCAATCCGGGCGTGCCGACCCAAGCTCTGCTGTTTCCGACCTTTCTGTTAATTACTTACTATCTATTGGTCGGAAAATCGGTTCTCAGAATCACCGGGACTGACAGTCTCTACGGCTTGGTGCCAACGTGTGCGATCGCAGGCGCATTCTCCGGGGCGCTTGCGGTCGGACTCACCCTCCCCTACGAACGCGACTTTGGTCTGCTCAGCAGTTTGTGGGTGTTACCGGTGAACCGGGCCAGCGCCCTGGCGGGCAGACTCATAGCTGAGGCCATCCGCACACTGGTGGGAACTGCCTTGATCACGGCGGTCGGAATTGGTCTCGGGCTTGACTTCCAAGGCGGCCCGCTTGCTGTGCTCCTCTACCTGCTGGTGCCAGTGATGGTAGTACTCGTTTTTGCGATGGCAGTGATCGCAATCGCGGTACGCGCTAAGCGCTTGACCATGCTCATCTGGCTAGGTCTGCCAGCAATCACTGCGGTGTTCGCGAGCTCTGGCTCTCCCCCCGTTGAATCATTGCCTTCGTGGATGTGGCCGCTTCTCCGATTCCAGCCAATGCAGCCGATTGTGGAATCCATGAGGACGCTCGCCGAAGGCGGCCTGCCCTGGTGGCCATTGCTATGGGGCGCGCTCTGGACTCTTGCTGGTGCCGCAGTGGTCGGTCCCCTGGCTGTCAGTGGCTACCGTGCCGCCGCCGAATCCGGGGGGGGCCTTGGCTGACGTCAACCGCGGCGGGATAGTGCGAACTTCTCTATGAGGTCGGCGGCTGCGGCAACGCTGTCGGCAGGCTTGATCATCCGCGCGGCGAGTTGCTCTGCGCGCGTGAGGTATTCCGGAGCCAAGATCGTGCGCAGATCGGACACCAACGTTTTCTCGGTGGTGCCCACAAAACGCCGACCGGTGCCCACCTTGAGTTTCTTGACCCGGGATCCCCAGCACGCTTGATCAGGCAACATCCAGGTGATCAACGTGGGGCGCCCGGCCCGCAGACCCGCGTTGGTGGTGCCGGCGCCACCGTGGTGCACGACCGCGCGGCAGGCGGGAAAGATCTGTACGTAGTTCATTGCGCCGGCGACCTTGACATGGTCGAACTGCGGAACGCTACCGGAGTCGGTTGTACTAGCACCAATGAGTGCCCGTTCACCCAATTGCGCGCAGGCCCTAGCGATCATCGCGACCATGTCGCCAAATGATCCGACGGGCATGCTGCCAAAGCCGAAGAAAATCGGCGGCGTACCGCCGGCGATCCACGACGCAACGTCATCGTCATCCTCCGCGGCCAACTCAAGCGTCAGCGCGCCCACAAAGGGGCGTTGGGGCGGCGAGTGGCTATTCCATTTCGCCCAGTCGCCCGCCAGCCCCGGGTAGCAGACCGCATCATAGGCTTGGATTTCCATCGCTCCGCGTTCGGCGATTCGCTCGGTCCAGTGGCCTGTCGACTTCGGCAGGCCGAGCTCAAGTCGCTGGGCGTCGTCGGCGACCCGATGCCCGCGCCACGTCATATACTCAGCTGCAGCCATCAACGCACGGCCCGCCGGCGCCGGCAGGAACGGCACCAGACGACCATTCGCGCGCAGCGGGAAAATCTGCAGTGTGGCCAACGGAATATCGTGATATTCCGCGACGTTCGCGGCGATGCCTTCGTAATTCATACCGGTGAGGATGAGGTCAGCATCCTCAGCCAACGACATAAGTGTATTTCCAGCCTCTTCCCGACACTGTTCGATGGGGTCGGCAAGCTCGTGCATCAACCTGTTCAGTTCCTGCCCCCGCCAGGGCTTGCTGAAGAGCAACGTGAAGTAGTCGTGGTGCGGCCCGATGACAGCCTGAACGGTCGGCCCGTAGGCGACCGCCTGTGGTCCGGCGGACTGGGCGAAAGGCACCATGTCAGGCGCTACAACGAGGTGGACGCCATGCCCTCGATGTACCAGCTCGCGTCCGAGGGCTGCGAACGGTTCCACTTCGCCGCGAGATCCCCAGTTCGCCAAAACGAATTTCATCCCAGGCCCTAGCCCTGACCATCCCGGCCAAGTTGCTGAAGGTACCAGGGATTAGCCCTTGCCCACTCGATCGTGCGGCGGATCCCTTCCGCGACGTCAACCTTCAGGTGCCAGCCCAGCTCCCGCTGCGCCTTGGTCGAGTCCGGAATACGACGAGGAATGTCCTCGTAGCGACCGCCGAAATGCGCTGCCGTATCAACGGATTCGGCACTGGACACCCCCTCGACACCGGCGATCTTGATCGCCACATCAACCGCCTCGCGCATGGTCGTTTCTGTCATGCTCCCGATGTTGAAAGCCTCGCCGATCGCCGCATCACTGTCGGCGGCAAGCAAGGTACCGGCGACCGCGTCATCGACGTAGGTGAAGCACCGGGTCTGGTCGCCCGAGTCGTAGAGCAACGGTTGGCGGCCGTTAAGAATGCGATGAATAGTCTGCGACACCACGAAGATCGGATTTTGTCGCGGGCCATACACATTGAAGTAGCGGACCACCGTTACCGGAAGTCCATTGGCGGCATACATTGCAAAGACCAGATGCTCGGCCATGCCCTTGCTTGTGCTGTAGCTCCAGCGCGCGGTCTTCGTGGAACCAAGCACACGGTCATCATCCTCGGCCCATGGCGGGTTGGGATTCTTGCCGAAGACCTCGGATGTACTGGCGAACACCACACGAATTCCGTTGCGGTGACTCAGTTCAAGAACGTTGCGGGTGCCGACCACATTGACGTCGAGGACCCGAAGTGGATCTTCCATGTAGTTCTTTACGCCAACGACCGCAGCCAGATGGAAGACCGTATCGACACCGGGAGTCAGGGCCGCTTCAATCGCAGCCAGATCCGTGACATCGCCCTGCACGAACCGGAAGTTGGGATGCCGGTCGAAGTCGATGCTGGTATCACGGGTGTTCTTCAAGAAGTCGAAAATGGTGACATGGTCGCCGCGTTCCAGCAGCGCGGTCACTAGATGCGATCCGATGAAGCCGTAGCCACCCGTCACGACGACATTGGACATGTTTGCTCTTTCGTTTGCGTGCGGTTTGCGTGTAGCTATCAGCCGCTTAGCGGCCGATCCCTTTGTAAACAAATCCGGCCGCCCGCACAGCCGCCGGGTCGAAGCTGTTGCGCCCATCCAGAAACACACAGCCATCTCCCGCGAGATCCGCGAGCCGGACGAGAGGGATCTGGTGGAATTCCCGGTGCCCCGCGAGGACCACCAGTGCATCGGCGTCCTTGACCGCGGACTCTATATCCAGGCTCAGCGGAATCTTCGTCACCGTGTGGGCTTCCTCGTCCGGCACCCATGGGTCATGGACGGAAAGCTGGCAACCCGACTCTTCAAGGAGGGCGAGGACGTATTTGGTGGGCGTGAGCCGGCAGTCACCGGTGTTGTTCTTGAACGCGATCCCCAGTACCGCGATCTTGCTGTTCTCAATCGTCTTGCCCTGACCGGCCAGGAGTTGGGTGAGCAAACCGTAGGTATAGCCGGGCATCGTGTCGTTGACGGTCCTCGACGTCTTCGGCACGTGCAGATCCAGCCCCAGCGTCTCGCCCAGATGGTTGACGAACCACGGATCCTTCGTCAGGCAGTAGCCACCCACGCCCATGCTCGGCATCAGGATGTTTACGTTGTGACTGCCCTTCGGCATCGAGTTCGCCGCGGCAATGACCTGGAGTACATCCATGTCGAGGCGGTCACACACCTTGGCCAGTTCATTCGCCATCGCGATATTGAGGTCGATCCACAGGTTGTCGGCCAGCTTGACCATCTCGGCGGTCCGCGGGTCCTCGACGATGATGGACTCCAGCCCGAGCGTGTGGCGCCACAGCGTGGCGCAGCTGCGCGCGCTGCGCTCATCGATGGCACCGACCACGACGGGGATCGAGGTGAGCTCCCGGATGGCTTGGCCTTCGGCCAGCCGCTCGGGGCAGAACGCCAACCCGAAATCGACGCCGGCCTTCAGACCGGAAACCTCTTCGAGGATCGGTCGGACCAGCGTTTCGGTGGTATCGGGCGGCACCGTGCTCTTCAAGATGACGAGGTGACCGGGACGCAGGTGCTCGCCGACAGCCCGGGCCGCGGCCTTGATCTCGTCGACAATGGGCTCATAGTCCAGACCGAGCGGAGTCCCAACGGTGACAATGATGAAGTCGTTGTCGGCGATCACGCTGAAATCCGTCGTGGCGCGAAGGCGGCCGGCTTGTACGCTTTGGCCGACGAGTTCGCTCAGCCCTGGCTCAGGCACCGTTGTTCTGCCCTGGTTGATCTCGTCGACGACATTCTGTCGGACATCGATACCGGTCACGGGCCAGCCGCGGTCAGCCAGCACTGCGCCGATCACCGTGCCGATGTAGCCAAATCCCACGATTGCGATCCCGGACCGCATGCCACGGACCAAGAGGTCGATCTGAGCATCGCTCTGTCCGAACGCACCTCGCGCCATCGCCGTTACTAGCTCCTTCGATCCCCCGTGCACGTCCTCGAATAAACCGAGTCTCGCGACCAACCTGGACGCTCAGCAGCCTAATCCATGAGTGGAGACATCGAACCAACAATACGACGGGTGCCAGCAGCGATCACGTTCGGCACTTCAGCCGGGCGAATTGTTCCACGCGGTCAGCAGCGGCAGCAACGCTATCGGCAGCTTTCGTCATGCGGGCAGATACCTCGCGAGCTCGTGCCGCATACTCCGGGGCAAGAATGCGGCGGAGGTCTTTCACCATCGATTTGTGGGTGGTGGTCGAGAAACGCCGCCCGGTGCCGACCCTCAGCCGCTTCACCTGCGCTGCGAAAAAGGGTTGATCAGGCAACGTCCAGAGCACCAGCTGAGGCACACCCGCCCGCAGGCATGCCGCCAGGGTTCCGGAGCCGCCGTGATGTACCACCGCCCGACACGCCGGAAAGATCGTCGCGTAGTTCACCTGGCCGACTACCTTCACGTGGTCAAAATGACGGACGTCGCCGTAATCGGTACCGCCCGCGCCGATCACCGCACGCTGACCCAACTGCCCGCAGGCCGCGGCGATCATGGCGGTCGTCTCGGCAGGTGATCCAACGGGCACGCTGCCGAATCCGAAGAATATGGGCGGCGTTCCCTCGGCGATCCAGGACATCACCTCCGCATCTGCTTCGGTTGGCGAGGCCATCGCCAAGGCGCCGACGAACGGCCGCTGGTCATCCCATTTCGCCCATTCAGTCGGCAACCCGGGAAAAACCAGCTCGTCGTAGGCCTGGATTTCCAGTGAGCCTCGTGCGGCGATGCGCTGCGGCGCAGATCCGGTGGCCTTAGGCAGGCCCAGTTCACGGCGTTGCGCCTCCTCACCCTCCCGCGTTGCGCGCCACGCGGTCCACTCATTCACCTTCATCGCTGCGCGGCTCAGCGGCGACGGCAGCTTTGGCATCAGCTCGCCGTGGACGCGGTACGGAAAGTAGTGCAGGGTGACCAACGGAATGTCGTAGGCCTCCGCCACGTTGGCGGCTGGCTGCTCGAATATCAGCCCGGTGAGCAGCAGGTCGACACCCTGCGCCACCGAGGCCAGTGCCCTGGTCATGTCCGCCCAGCATTGCTGGGAGAATTGGGCGGTTTGCTTAGCCATCCGGTTGAGCTCCCGAAGCTTCCAGGGTGCGCGGCCGTACAACGTGAAGTATTTCCACTGCAGGTCCAGGATGTCCTTCGAATCCAGTCCGTAGGACACCGCTGCGAGCCCAGCCGTCTCGGCGAAGCCGACGAGGTTCGGCGGGACGACCATGAGTACGTCGTGTCCCCGGCGCTGCAACTCACGACCGACGACCACGGCGGGCTCGATATCGCCGCGGCCTCCGTAGCTGGACAGGACAAATTTCATCGCCCGTTCTCGCCTTTCCGTCGCCCTGCGGACACAACGCCAAGCGCACCCGTCATTATTGCCGGTTTCTGACGAACAGGTAAGCGTTCGGCCATGCCCGCGGCTCATCGTTGGTACGATCCCGACGCGCAGACCAGGCCATCTCCAGGCCATCACGCTGAGGAGTTCGATTTGGCTGACGGCGCATCGACTGCGGCCGAAACGGAACGCATCGAGTGGGATGTGATCGTGGTGGGCACCGGTATGGGTGGCGGGATGCTGGGTTACTCGCTGGCCCAATCCGGCCGCCGAGTGCTGTTCGTCGAAAAGGGCCTCTCGACGCTGCCGGGAACGCCGGGAACGATTCGTTCGGAGATGCCGGAGCTTGCCGAGCCGACAGCGGCCCGGTCCGCGACTAGCTACTACGACGCCTTGGCCCGTGGCGGACGCTCGACCGACGAGGTCGAAGACATCAGCGGACGCTTCAGCAAGCGTTTTGTGCCATTCATCGGCAGCGGCACGGGGGGATCATCCGCGCTCTACGGCATGGTGTGCGAGCGATTTTTCGCACGCGACTTCACTCCTCGGGAGAACTTCGCCCACCCCGGCGAGTCCACCGTTCCGGAAGCCTGGCCCGTTACCTACGACCAGATGGATCCCTGGTACGCCGATGCCGAGAAGTTGTTGGGGGTACGCGGCCAGCACGATCCGCTGCGTCCGGAGACCGCTGATGTCAATCTGCCTGCCGCACCACCGTTTTCAGCCGACAACCAGCCCCTGGTGAACTATCTAACAGGTCGTGGACTTCACCCCTATCACCTGCCGATGGCCTGTGATTACACTGCCGACTGCGCCACATGTCAGACCTATCTCTGCGCCCAGCCATGCAAGAACGACTCCGCGCGAAATTGCGTCTTACCCGCGGTCACCGAGCACGGTGCTCAGATGCTGACCGAATGTCGGGTGACGCACCTGGAGGCTGACCGCACCGGGGTTCGACAGGTGATCTGCGAGCATCCGTCCGGCCGTCTGGCGTTGAAGGCGAAGGTTGTGGTCCTGGCCGCCGGCGCATTGGCGACCCCCGTGCTGCTGCTCAATTCACGCTCAGGCGACTGGCCGCGCGGGCTGGCCAATGGCTCAGACATGTTGGGCCGTAACCTCATGCGCCATCTCCTCGACCCGATGATGATCTGGCCGGAAGACGGTTCCAAGGTCACGGCTGCCAACAAGGAGATCGGCCTCAACGATTTCTACTTCTATCAGGGCCAGAAGTACGGGACCGTGCAGTCGTTCGGCGCGATACCGCCCATGGAGTGGCTGCTCAACCGGCCCGGCCCGCGGGCGAAGGCGCTCCGCGTGATGAGTCCGGCGGTGCGGCGGGTCTACGAGCGGTTCTTCACCGGTGGCCTGATAATGGCCGCGATGATGGAAGACCTCCCCTACCGCGACAACCGCGTGCTGCTATCCGATCGCCCCAACTCGGACGGCCGCCAACGGATGCGGATGCAATACCGTTTGCACGTCAATGAGATCGAACGCCGCGCCACATTCATGCGGGAAGTGAAGGGTGTGTTCAAACCTTTTCGTACGATGCCGCTCGGGACCGGGAAAGACAACTCGAACACCGGCCACGTCTGCGGCACATGCCGATTCGGCACCGATCCAGCAACCAGTGTGCTTGACCCGCAGAACCGCGCGCACGAGGTGGACAATCTCTACGTCGTGGACTCGTCGTTCTTTCCATCGAGCACCGGATTAAATCCGAGCCTGACGGTGGCGGCCAACGCGTTGCGAGTGGCCGCGCACCTGAACCAGGCGCACTTCGCCACCTAACCCATCGGGTAGGTCCTAGTCTGTCCGGAAACCTGGAGGTGAAACGGTGGGAGTTGTCGATAGCGGGACCGTAGATCGGACGAACCAGAGCGTGGATCAGACGAATATTCATCGCATCTGGAGAGCGGTCCTCATTGTCATCGCGCTGGGTATAGCTGCCGCGTGCTATTTCGCGCCGGTTCTCCTCATTGTGATCGGCGTACTGGTGATCGGGCTACTGTGTGCCCGCTTGGTTTACCGTGGCCGAGACCGCTACATCCCCAACTTGTACGCACGGGACATCAGGGTTTACGACGACGAATACCAAGCGTTTATCGCGCACACGCTTCCGGAGATTCGCCGCCATCGGATTCCCGGACACCCACTGCTGTGGGAAGCATCGCGGCTACCGGAGCCAACCCCGGAGAATTCCGACGAACTAATGCTCGACCTTGGTGTGTGGCTTGGCTGGTCGACACGGCTGACATCTGAGGCTTCGGGCCGAACGATCTACGGCTTCGATACTTTCGAAGGCCTCGTCGAAGACTGGCAAATCGAAGACCAGTTCCTCATCAAGCAGGGAACATTTGCGCTGTCAGATCCGCTCGCCCAGCGCTTCATTCACGACACCGGCGTGACACTGCATGACGGCATACCGGCCGACCTCGGACGGCGGGTGCAGTTCGTTAAGGGCCGCACCTATGACACGCTGGCCCCGTTCCTGGCCGAGCGACCCGGCGCGCCAATCACGCTCTTCCACATGGATTTGGATACCTACGAGAGTTGCCTGCACGCGCTGGAAACCTGCAAGGACCGGTTCGTCGAAGGGTCGATTCTGGTCTTCGACGAGTACCTGGTTACCAATGGAGAGATGCTCGCCTTTTTCGAGTTCCAAAAGCGCTACGGGGTGCAATTCCAGTATCGGGCCTGGGGCCTTGAGATTGGCGAGATGAATGCCGAGATGGTGACGAGTCGTTGGAAGCGAGTCATGTACTACCTGGCCGCGATTTCCGTGCATTTGCTGGACGGCCGCTATCTATGGAAATTCCTCACCAAGCGCTACTGGCGGTTTTGGTTGGGCGCACCGATCAGCGACATCGTTTTCATGCTCGGCGCTGCTGGATTACGGAAGTCGGTAAGCCTCGAGATCACCGGTCTGGGAAGGCTTGATCCGACGCGGCGATAGGTGCCGATCAAAAAGGTGTTCGACTCGATCTGCCCTTAGTCAACTGCACGAGCCCCTGATTCCTCAATTCCGGATCCAGCGCACTGTCGGGTTTCCGGATAGACCGGCCTTCCTGGCCGGCTCACCCGCGGCACCGCAGTCCGATTCCCTCAGCTTCAGCCTCGCCCCCGGACGATCACGAACATTGCGGCACTCGCGGCGAACTTGAAGGGTAATGTGCCCCCCGCATACTCGGAAATGCCCACAACCCGGTGGCGGACAACGACACTGAAGCGGCCTGACTGGCAACGACTACGGATAAGAGAGTCATGGTATTCATACCTAGCAGCGCACGACCCGCGTATTTGCGAGCCTTCATCCAACGGGTTCTGCATCGGCCCCAGCACGCAGAAGAGTTGTGCCACGTGGCATTGCAGACGGAGGATTTTTCTATAGCACACCTCCGAGCGCACCAGATGCTGGCCGATCTTGAGTTCCCGGGCGAGGACTATTTCCAAATTCTGGCTCGCATTCATGAATACTTGAAGCCGGCCAACTACCTGGAGATCGGCATCGAGAACGGCTACTCATTCAAAATCGTCAGGCCAGAGACGCTGGCGCTTGGAGTCGACCCCAACCCGCGATTACGGAAAGCTCTGGGTCCCAATCGGCGGGTGTTCGCGCAGACCAGTGACTCATTTTTCGAACAGTGCGATGTGACGACCGAATTGGGCGGCAAGACGCTGGATCTCGCCTTCATCGACGGCATGCATCGCTTCGAGTACGCCTTGCGGGATTTCATCAACGTAGAGAAGTACTGCGCACCGGATTCCGTCATCCTAATTCATGACGTGTACCCAATCGACGCGTTGAGTGCCGCTCGCGAAAGGGCTTCATGGTTCTGGAGCGGTGATATCTGGCGTTTAATTCTGGCATTGAAGAAATATCGGCCAGATCTGACAGTCAACGTAATCGGCGCGCGACCGACCGGACTCGGGATCGTTCAGAATCTGGACCCGGAATCCCGAGTCCTTGACGAGCGTCAAGGCGAAATTATCGATGAGTTTCTGGCGCTCGACTTGTCTGCGTTGGATGGACAAAAAGACGAGAAGCTCAACCGGTTTCCGAATGATTGGGCGTCCATACAGCGGCTGATTGACTCTCGCGGGAGTTAAGAGGCCGGAGCAACTCATAGCAGATGGAGTTCACTCATTTCGAGCGTCGACCGCCTCCAATCAGTTCGATACGCTGCGCGCGACCAAATTCCTCTAAGAGATCGGCGGCCGCCGAAATGCTGTCAGCAGGTTTACTCATACGAGTGGAGATCTCACGCGCCCGGCTCAGATATTCCGGGGATAGGATGGTACGGAGGTCCGCCACTAACGATTTCTGAGTCGTGCTCGAAAAGCGCCGAGCGGTACCCACTTTCAATCGCTTGAGCTGAGCTCCCCAAATAGGCTGATCAGGCAGATTCCAGAGAATCAAGGTGGGGACGCCAGCGCGAAGACCGGCAGCCAAAGTGCCCGCGCCACCGTGGTGCACGACCGCTCGACAGGTCGGGAAGACGATCGCGTAATTCATCGTTTCGACAATTTTTACGTGCTCGAACTGAGGGGCTTTTCCGAAATCCGTCGAGCCAGCACCGACCAACGCCCGCTCTCCCAACTGCGCGCAGGCTGAACTAATCATGGTGATCATTTCAGCTGGGGACGCGATTGGTATGGTGCCGAACCCGAAGAAAATGGGGGGCGTTCCCGCCGCAATCCAAGATGCGACCTCCTCGTCAGCATCCGTCTGCGACTCCATGGTGAGTGTGCCGATAAATGGTCGCTGACCTTTGAATTTTGCCCATTCGGCCGCCAACCCTGGGAACCACACTTCGTCGTAGGCCTGGATTTGCAAGGAGCCGCGTTCGGCGATGCGCCGCGATGCGGGCTTTGTAGCCTTTGGAAGGCCAAGCTCACGGCGTCGCGTGTCTTCTGCCTTCTTCATTGTGCGCCAAGTTAGCCATTCACCCACCGTCCACCCGAGGCGGATCAACGGTCCCGGCGGGAACGGCAGTAACTGGCCGTTGGCCCGCACCGGGTAATAATCCAGCGTGGCCAACGGAATGTTGTAGCGTTCCGCAACGTCGACGGCTGGCTGTTCGAAAGTCAGGCCGGTAACCAAGAGGTCAGCCCCGTCAGCGAGCGATACCAAAGTTGCCGTCATCTTCTCCGAGCAACGCTCATTGATCTCTTTGATTTCACGCGCTATCTTGCGCAGCTTTTGCACTTTCCAGGGGGCACGAAAGACACATGCCCAGTAGTTGCGCTGCGCTTCGACAACAATCTTTGTATCCACCCCGTAAGCGACCGCCGTAAGCCCAGCCGTTTCGGTGAAGCCAACCAGATTGGGCGAGACGGCCATCTGCACGTCATGGCCTCGGCTCAGCAATTCGCGACCCACGACGACGGATGGCTCGACATCTCCGCGACTTCCGTAGCATGCCAGCACAATTTTCAACGCGGCTTCTAACCCTTCAGGCTTATGCGCATCCGCGCGGTCAGGAACATCTGACAGTATCGCTTGTTTGCTGGCGACTGAGTAAGCGTTTGGCTATTTGACAGATGTCCCGTGGTTGACCAAGCATTTCAACCGTACACTTTCGCCACCAACCCGATCAACGTTGGCGCTTCAGCTCGGCTCACGGATCGGAAGGCCTGCAGCGCGGTAGACCGCGTCGATGACACTCATATTCTCGACGGCATCCTGCGGCGACGTCCGCACAGACTCACCACGCAACACGGAATCGGTGAACGCGTCGAGCTGGAAGGAATAGGTCGGGCGGCGAGAGAAGCGCTCTGACCTTCTCCCATTGGCCGACCGGACCCAGAGGCGCGGAAAGAGGTGGGGTGCCGCAGGACTGAGCCAGCGCACCTCGCCGTCGTCACCAACCACTTTGGCGCTCGCCCGAAACAGATTCCCCGACCACAGCGCGCACTGCAGCCGACCGGTGTGGCCGCCTGCGTACCGCAGCTCGGCCTTCATTGCCCGGTCCACCTGGGGCTTCTGGAGTTTCGCCTGCGCCGAAACAACTTCCGGGGTTGAACCGCCAAAGGTGCGGGCCATGTTCGCCACATAGCTTCCGGCATCCATCATCGCGCCGCCGGCAAGCGAGTAGTTGTAGCAGTTGCCCTTGAACGTCGGCAGCAAGACGCAGAGGGTGACATCCACTCGCCGCAGTGTGCCGAGTTCACCCGATGCAATGATCTGCTGAACGCGCCGCGTCAGCGGATGGTGGCGGAATTGGATCGCCTCCATCACCACACGGTCTGACTTGGCGGCCAGGTCTGCGATCTCCTGAGCTTCGGCCGCATTGGCCGTGAACGGCTTCTCCACCAACACGTGCTTGCCCGCGGCAAGTGCAGCCTTTGTCCACTGGCCGTGCATGCTGGTCGGCACCAAGACGTAGATGGCATCGAGGTCCGGATCATCGATCAGCGCCTCGTAGGAGCCGTAAGCCTTAGCGATCCCGTATTTGGCGGCAAACTCGTCGGCGCTAGGCTGATCCCGTGC
>Ga0114967_10001585_pt1 | contig 19035 bp, 14 predicted proteins | sample M_130628_MF_Meta_FD_92639 | JGI IMG/M metagenome (GOLD analysis project Ga0114967, IMG submission 92639) | Freshwater microbial communities from Lake Montjoie, Canada to study carbon cycling - M_130628_MF_MetaG | ecosystem: Environmental > Aquatic > Freshwater > Lake | place: Lake Montjoie... | reverse complement strand
TTGCACATCAATGGTACTGCATTTAGGCTAATAGATACTGCTGGATTAAGAGAAACTGTTGATACCATTGAACAATTTGGTATCGCAAAAACAAAACAAAAAACGAAAGATGCGAGTATTGTGTTGCTAATGGTAGATATAGCGGAAGATGTAAATGATATAGTGGCTCAATACGTTAATTTGCAATTGGAAAACCATCAGATTGGCATAATAGTTGTAAATAAAATAGATAATGGAAGTGCAGGTGATGCTTATAATACGGAAGAAGCAATTGCTACATTAGCTAAAACAAATGCAATAGCCATTTCTGCAAAACAAAAATTGCATATTGATAAACTTGGCAACCTACTACTAACAGAATATGAAAAGAAAAATACACCATCATCGGATGTAATTATTAGCAATATCCGGCACTATGAGGCTTTGCAAAATATTTTGGAAACTGTAAAAAATATTCAAGAGGCAATGCTAGCCAATGTATCTAGCGAATTGATAGCAATTGATGTAAGAATGGCGCTGCGGTACATTGGAAATATAACTGGAGAAATAGAAGTGGATAGAGATATATTAGGGACAATATTTGGAAAATTTTGTATCGGAAAGTAGTATTTTGTTCAATTATACATTTGTTAGATTTTCCTAATTAAACATTTCTAGAACAATATCGCATTACTCTGCATAATGATTCAGAGTATAGAAAATAAATTTCAACTTTTTTCATATCAGGGTATGTAACCCAAATTAAAACATTGGAAACAAAATAGGAATCGAATTAGAACTTCGATGCATTAACCTTTCCGATAGCTTTGTGCCTCAGCAACGGGATTGGAAAATCTAACATATGTTCCTCAGATTGATTTTGCTAAAAAAACACAGCATTTGCAATACTTTTCCGCAAAAAATCACAGGGTATGCACCCCAAAAGTCCCGACATTTTTAGTCGAGATGGAAACTAAATAAGAATCGCAGTAAAACTGCGAGGAATTAACCCTTCCAATAGCCTCGTTCCTCGGCATCGGGATTGATCCCGACTTTAATAGTCGGGACTAACATTCCACGAAGTTTTATTCGGAGCAGGTTGTGCCTCATGTTGATTTTTCTAATAATTTTTATAAAGCATAATAATATTAGAATTAAAAACTTTTATTACCTTACCATCATGAATTTTAAAATTTTTCTATTTCTTTTTAGTGGATTATTGACTAGCCAACAACTACTATCACAATCTACAAAAGCTATGGCGAAGCCTACTGAAAAAAAATACCACATCATTGGTTCTGCCGGATTTGGTTTCCCGAGTGTATTGGGTTATTTGGCTTATAAAAATTCTAGTGCCAATTTAGAAATTATAAAAAGTACTAATCCTTTTATGGGTAAGCTAGAGTATGTAAAAAAGAGATGGGGAGTTGGCGCAACATATACAACCAATTTTCAGCAATTTCATATCAAGTATGCAAATACAAATCCACCTTTGGTAGATAATGTTTCGTTTAATACCTGGGCATTAGGTGTACGAGGTAATTATTACCTAATAAATAAACCATTGTATTACAATTCTTACCACGATAACATTCAAGATAATTTTCAATTGTATATTGGCGGCGGAGTTGGTTATATTGAAACTGTGCAAAAAACACAAACCATTGGATTTCCATTCCCTCCAACAGTTACTTATACATTTGGCACTTATCCGATGAGTTTTGAGGCTACAACTGGTGCAAGATATTTTATCAATCAATATGTAGGTGTATTTGTAGAAGCAGGCCTGGGATGTTCGCCAATTCAATTGATAGATAAAGGTGCAAGTGATAGTTACTTGCAAGGTGGTGTAAGTGTAAGGTGGTAAAGTGTTATATATTGATCCAACTAAAAATGGCTAGTAAAAACTACTAGCCATTTTTTATTTTCTATTTTTTAAAACCTATTTAAATGCATTTAAACCAGTAATATCCATACCTGTAATTAATAAATGGATATCATGCGTTCCTTCGTATGTAATTACGCTTTCCAAGTTCATCATGTGGCGCATAATACTATACTCGCCAGTAATGCCCATTCCGCCATGCAATTGTCGTGCTTCGCGTGCAATGTTTAAGGCTAATTCGCAGCTATTGCGCTTAGCCATACTTACTTGTGCAGGAGTAGCGCGGCCTTCATTCATCAATACACCAAGGCGCCAAACAAGCAATTGACCTTTAGTGATTTCTGTAATCATTTCAGCTAATTTTTTTTGTTGCAGCTGAAAGCCAGCAATTGGTTTACCAAACTGACTACGTTGCAAAGTATAGCGCAAAGCACTATCATAGCAATCCATAGCCGCACCTAATGCGCCCCAAGCAATGCCGTATCTAGCTTTGCTTAAGCAACCCAATGGACCTTTTAATCCTTTGATGTTTGGGAAAATATTTTCCTTTGGCACTTTTACATTATCAAACACCAACTCGCCAGTGCAGCTAGCTCTTAAACTCCATTTGCCATGAATTTCTGGAGTAGTAAATCCTTCCATGCCTCTTTCTACTATCAAGCCACGAATATCGCCAGCTTCATCTTTTGCCCAAACTACTGCAACATCTGCAAATGGACTATTACTAATCCACATTTTAGCTCCGTTTAGTATTACATGGTCGCCAGCATCTTTGATATTGGTAATCATGCTACTTGGGTCGCTACCGCTATCTGGTTCTGTTAATCCAAAGCAACCTAACCACTCACCACTAGCTAATTTTGGTAAATATTTTTTACGTTGCTCCTCGCTACCATATGCATAAATAGGATACATCACCAAACTACCTTGCACACTTGCTGTACTGCGCATGCCGCTATCGCATCTTTCAATTTCTTGCATCATAATGCCATAGCTAATATAGTCTAATCCGCCGCCACCATACTCTGTAGGCACTGTAGGACCAAATACGCCAAGCTCTCCCATCATTGGTACAAGGTGACGAGGGAACTCGCAATTTTGTGCCCAAGACTCAATGTTTGGGCTCATTTCTTTTTTTACAAAAGCGCGAACCATATCGCGAATCATTTTATGTTCTTCGGTTAATAGTTCATCCAATTGGTAATAATCGGGATGTGTATATTGGTCTTGTGCCATAATTGTGTATATGAATAATTGTTGGCAAAGGTAATGCGGATATGCTTGTAAGCAAGTAGTATTTGTTTGATTTTTGTTTTTTTAAGATAAAATGATGGATCATAGATGAATGTTATTTTTAGCGACTTAACGATTATCTCTTGTAGATTGGTGGTGATTTTTTTTAATAGATTAGCATAGGTTATTTTCCGCTGACTGGTGTAGATTTTCCCCAAAGATTGGCGCAGATTGGTTACGCAGATTTTCGCTGATTATTATATTTATTATTTTGGTGGAAATAGATATAAATTATTGGATTAATTTTACGGCATGTATAAATTTTTACTGATTACCATTTTTTCTATCATTGCCACAAATACATTTTCTCAAAAATGGTTAGAACCGATGCAAGTAGCCATTAGTAAATTAGAAAAAGATGCAAACATGCAACATGGCATTATTAGCTTTATGCTAATGGATGCTAATACTGGCGAAATTGTTTTTGAAAAAAATAGCGAATTAGGCTTGCCTACTGCTAGTACACAAAAAGTAATTACTGCTATTTGCGCTTATGAATTATTAGGAGCTAATTATCAATACGAAACTAAATTTTATGTAAATGCTGCAAAAAATTGTTTGCAGATAGAAGGCAGTTACGACCCAACTTTGGGCTCTTGGAGATATGCTAGCACCAAGCCTGAACCAATTGTAGATAGTATTATAAAAGGATTAGCAAAATTTGGCGGCAATACAAAGCCATTCGGCTTGATACATAATAATAAACCTAGCGATAAAAATAAAATTAGTGATGGTTGGATTTATGAAGATTTGGCGAATTATTATGGTGCTGAATGTAGCCCATTCAATTGGCGAGAAAATAAATTTGAAGCAATATTTACACCTACAACCATTGGGCAAAAAGCAAAATTTGAAAATGTATTTCCTCCGTTTATTGGCAGTTCTGTAAATATCATTAATACTATTATTACTGCTAAAGATGGCATGGGCGATAATACTTGTGCCTATAATATTCCTCAAAATAATAAATTTATTTATTACAATTATAAGTTGGCAGGAGAATTAGGTTTGGATGTACCAAAACTAGAAGCTGGCATAAGCATAGATGGTATTACCTACATCTGTGCAGAATTGATGAATGCAAAAAATAAATATTATTTAGACAACCATTATCAAACAATAAAAAACAGTAAGGAATATTTGATTTACAAACATCGCTCTCCTACTTTAGATTCTATCAATTATTGGTTTTTGAAAAAGAGTATTAATTTATATGGAGAAAGTTTGTTGCGCACAATGGCCATGAAAAAATTTGGCGATGCAGATTATGAAAAGGGTATTCAATACATTCACAGCATTTGTAAGCAATTAAAATTAGATAGCCACAGCGTGCATATTTTTGATGGATGTGGATTGAGTCCGCAGAATAGAGTGACTACAAAAGCATTGGCTACATTTATGCAATATGCTAGAGGCAAAGATTATTACAAACACTTTTATAATTGCTTACCTGTAATAAACGACATTAGTATGAAAAGCGGCAGTATTCATGGTGCAAGGGCTTATACTGGTTATATTAATAGCAGCGATGAGCATGTATATACATTTGCAATTGCAGTAAATAATTATGATGGTAATGGCAAAGAAATGCAAGCCAAATTGTGGAAGCTTTTGGATGTGCTAAAGTAAGCAAAAAAAATGCCTTTTATTGTTACCATAAAAGGCATTTGATACACTATAATTTCTAATTAAGCTTCTACATTAACGATTGGTGCAGCTGCCAAAATTTCTTCATTTGCTTGGCTAGCATATTTTTCAAAGTTTTTTACAAACAAGCCAGCTAAATGATTTGCTGTTTTGTCGTAAGCTTCTTTGTCTGCCCATGTGTAACGAGGAATTAAAATTTCTGCAGGTACATTTGGGCAAGTGGAAGGCATGTTCATGCCAAATATTGGATGAGCTTGGTAATCTACATTATCTAACTCACCATTGATTGCTGCTGTAATCATAGCGCGTGTGTATGACAATTTCATACGGCTACCAACGCCATAACCACCGCCACTCCAGCCAGTATTGATTAAATACACTTTTACATCTGGATGTTGCTCTAATTTTTTACCTAATAATTCTGCATATTTTGTAGGGTGTAAAGGTAAAAATGCTCTGCCAAAACAAGCACTAAAAGTAGCTTGGGGCTCTGTAACACCTACTTCTGTACCAGCTACTTTTGCAGTATATCCGCTAATGAAGCTATACATTGCTTGCCCTTTATTTAACTTGCTAATTGGAGGCAAAACACCATAAGCATCACACGTTAAAAAGAAAATATTTTTTGGATTGCCACCTACACTTGGCTCTTTAGAATTAGCAATAAAATTAATTGGATATGCCACACGTGTATTTTCTGTAACACTTGCATCTGCAAAGTTTACCTGATTAGTACCAGGAAAGTAAACTGTATTTTCTACCAAAGATCCTGCTTGAATAGCACCAAAAATTTCTGGCTCTTTTTCTGCAGTTAGGTCTATACATTTGGCATAGCAACCACCTTCAAAATTAAATATGCTACCACTATCCCATCCATGCTCATCATCGCCAATCAACTTTCTGTTTGGATCTGCACTTAAAGTAGTTTTACCAGTACCACTTAAGCCGAAAAATAAAGCTACATCACCAGAAGCACCTTCGTTGGCACTGCAATGCATACTTAATACACCTTTATTTTGTGGTAAAATATAATTTAATACACCAAAGATTCCTTTTTTCATTTCGCCAGTATATCCGCTACCAGCGATTAGAATCATTTTTTTTGTGAAATTTACAACTGTGCAATTGCCTTGGCGAGTACCATGTTTTTCTGGATTAGCTTCGAAGCTTGGCGCTTGTATAATAACCCATTCAGGTTCTTGTGTATTTATTTCTTCTGCAGATGGTCTTAAAAATAAATCGTTGCAAAACAAATTAGCCCAAGGAGTTTCATTTACCACACGAATATTTAATCGGTGTGCAGGATCTGCGCAAGCATAAGCATCGCGAACCCATAATTCTCTTCCATGTAAGTGAGCAATAATATCTTCTTGCAACACATCAAAATGGGCAGGACTAATTGCAACATTAATATCACTCCAGTCTACAGTATTTTCTGTGATGCTATCTTTTACAGTAAATTTATCTTTTGGAGAACGACCTGTAAATTTACCTGTGGCTATGGCTAAAGCACCCATATCTGTAATGGTACCTTGACCTAACTCTACAGTTTTAGAAGTTAACTCTGCTGGAGATAAATTCCAATGAGCAACCGAAGCTTGAATGCCTAATTGTGCTAATGAAGCATTAGGGTTTTTATTACCTTGTTCTTGCATTTTTTAATGTTTTATTGATCTGGCAAAATTAATATTGAATTAATATACAAAGATGTAAAAATGATTGAGAGTTATCAAGCAGGTAAAAGTGTTAAAATGTGGATATGTGTTAAAACCATTGCCAGCAAAGCATTTCAATTATTTGTTATACACATCAATCGTTTGCAAATGAATGATTTAATATAGCATTAAGGTGTGATGCAATTATAATTTTAAAATACAAAGAACATATCAATTAATAAATTACGGTGATATCACCAGATAATTTATCTGTTACTCCATTTGTATAAGTAACATTTATAAGGTAATCAAACACTTCCATTTTGATATCTACTCCATTGGTTGTTCCATTCCAAGCTTGATTTGGATTGGTAGATGCAAATACACAATCTCCCCATCGATTATATATTTTTACATCAAAGGATTTCAAATAATTATAACTAATTTTCCAAACATCGTTTATGCCATCGCCATTGGGTGTAATTGCATTAGGAATAATAACATTGCCGTTGGGCAAATTAGGAACAGGCAAGATTACCACTTTACTTTTTGTAAAACAATGAGCATTGTAGGCTATAGAATAAGGCAACTCTACTAAGCCTCCCGAATAATAAAAGGTTGGGTTGTAAATATTAGGGTCGCTTAAATTTAATTGTGGCACCCAACTATACAAAGCTATACTATCTCTAAGAATATTTAATGCAATTGAAGTATTTGGATTTGCGTAAATAGTGTCTATGGGCACATTTGCCAATGTGTGAATTACATTTATATAATTTATTTTTTCTTCCCAATTGCCATTACCATAATTATTATTTGCAATCAATTTTACACAAAATTTTCCTGCATTGTTATAGGTAACTATTGGATTTTGTAAGATGCTACTATCTATGCTAGCACCAGTAAAATACCATTTCCAAGATGTTGGCACATTGGTAGATTTATCTAAAAATTGAACTGATTGGTATTGACAAATACTAGAATCTAACCCAATAAAATTAGAAGTTGGCACATTGCATTGGCAGCCACTAATATAAATATATGCCATTGCAGTATCACACTTAGTAGTGTCTGCAACTTTACAAACCACATAATACAAACTATCTAAACCATTGAAACAAGTATCAGGTTGATAGACGATATTATTACCGCTATAAGAAAATACACCCTTTGTGCTAATTGAATATGCAGCTTTTAAAATCATTGCAAAACTACATGAATCATTGGCAACTGGCTGCAAGGTAATTGTCTGATAGCATCCAGTGGTATCGTAATCGGCGACTGCAATAGGATTGGTTTGTGCATAAGAAAATAAACTACAGCGCAATAAGAAAACAACTATTACTAATATTTTATTAAAAGAACAATTTTGATTAGCAATTTTTAGGCTAAATTTTTCTTTCCATTTATTTGTCAACAAAGGCCATTGGGAATTTAAATGCATTGCAATAATTATTTTTGCAATTTACCAAAATATTATTAGTTGTAGCAGAAACCCTTGTAGAAATTCCTATGCTTGGTAGTACTTACTTTACTAAAAAGTAAATATCTATTGGCGTAGGATAAACTTTAGACAAAAGTACAATCTAGTGAAACCAAAATACCACTAGAGCCGCAATTGCTATCATCAACAAAATAATTGCAAGAGCTAAAGCATAAACTAATACTGTCGAAAAAATTAGCGCTATTTTTACCATACAAGGTTTTGCAAGAAAAAATGAGCATTAAATTTGGCAAAATATACTAGTAGATATTACCTACAAACCTGTATATAAAACAAATGGGCATTATTTTCATTGATGCTATGTTCAATAAAATAATCATTGTTTATAACTAATTTAGCTATCGAAAAACACAATACAATTAATAATAGTATTTAAAAACCAAACTAAATATTTTAAAAAATTTGTTACAACTTCTTCTTCACCAACCACACTCCTACCAATATCATTACAAAGCAAACAATACTTTGCCACATAATGGTTTCGCCTACGGCAAAACCAATGGCAATGCTTACTATAGGCATGATGTAGGTAACCATGCTTGCAAAATTGGCATTACTGCGTTTTACAAGCATAAAAAATAATAAATTACTAAAGGCTGTGCCTAGCACTCCAAGAATAATTATGTACATCATTTCTTTGCTGAACAATGGCAGTGTAGCTAGTGATTGCCCTTGCACACCAATTAGTAAAATTAATAAATAAAGATACCCAACTAATAGCATAGATATAGACCATAAATATTTACTTGGAACATCATGTAATTTATGTTCTATTACATTAATATTAATACCATACATACAAGTGGCAATTAATATTAATCCTGCATGAAAAATAGAATTTTCATGGCTAGCACCTTTGCTTAAAAACAAAATACAAATACCTGCAAAGCCCATTACAATGCCAAGGGTTTTCAGTGCGCTCACTCTTTTTTTATAAAACAAAAATCCAATTACCAACACCCAAATTGGCGTCAAGGCATTTAATATACCAGCTACATTACTATCTACTTTTTGCATGGCATACATATACAATACTGCAGGAATACCATTTCCCAGAAAGCCTGATAAAAAGATATAAGGCAGTTTAGACTTCTCTACATTTTTTAAATGCAAGATGGCGAATGGCGTCATAGCAATCGTACCAATAGCAATGCGTAATAAAGCTGTGTGCAATGGCGGAAAAACAAACAATGCCTGCTTCATAAAATAATAGGCTGCACCCCAAATAACGACTAAAAAAATAAAAATGCCGTAAGTGGTGATGTCAAATCTTTGGTCGCCTCTTTCGGCATTCGTATCACTCATATTATGGGCAAAGGTAATAGCCACCATTGTAATTCCGAAATCGAAACTCGAAATACTCTACAATAGGCTGCAGATAAAACATAATTGTATTATTTACATGCAATATCTTCAATTCCAACTCACCTAAAAAAAGGTGAATATTTTACACATTCTATAACATTTTCCCTCGTATCTTCGTTTTGTAAAATTTACATGTTTCATAGAATAAAAGCATTGGCACAAAAGGCTAAACTACTTTCCCCTATCACTAGCAATTTATTGCTATTATTAGTGGTAATGTATGCTAACTATTTATTTTATAAAAAATTAGCATTAAAAGACAATCAGTTTCTTCCTATTATTTATGCAATGTGTAAAATAGCATTGCTATTCAGTATTGTTGTAATTATATTTTCGTTGATGAGCACTGTTATAAGTTATTTATATTTTAAGCAGCAAGCTAAAGTCAATCATCTGCAGCTGCAGATTCAATTTCATAATAGCAATCAATTAGGTGCAAACAAAATGGGGTTATTTATTCGCATTCAAAAAACACTGATTCCATTTATGGGTTATATCAAAGCGGTGTTGCACTATGACAATCATTTTTATACACCAATACTTAACCTTAGCAGCAGTGCCCAACAATCTGGCTGGATAATTAAACAAATATACACATCTATACCATTGCAATTGGTAGATATAAAAGAATATCAAATACATGATGGCTATTTATTTTTCGAAGATATGCTGCGGTTGTTTAGCATTCCTTATCCATTTGCGGCACAACAAGTTTTTCAGAATCAACCACAATTGCAAACAGTAATAGAAAGCAGTGTAATACCAAAGAAAACGCAAGAGTTAGAAATTCGCATACCGCAAATGCGGAGAGTAGATGGCGATTTACTGCATTATAAAAAATTTAGCACTAGCGATGATACGCGCAGAATAGTTTGGAAAATATTTGCTAAAAACAGAGATCTTGTTGTGCGCACTCCAGAAATATTTAACCCATTTGCGAGCAACATTTATATGTATGCTAGCTATTTTGCGTCAAAGCAATTACTGCTAGATACTAGTTTAATTACACAAATGCTGAATTATTACAAAGATGCAGTGTACACGATATACGATGTGTTGCAGCAAAAAGAATTTGAAGTAAATTATATAGCAGACCAGCAAACACAAGGAAGCAATAAAGTGGTAGAAAAAATCACTCTAAGCAATTGGCAGCTGCAAACCCCTATTCATCAGTTTGTCAAACCAAATAATGCTACCGTGCTATGCATCCATAGTTTATCTAACCCAGATGATTTGCAACAAGTTTTTGCAGAATTAGATGCTAACACAATTGTGTATTTTGTAAAAACAAGTCAATTATTTTTGCAGAATAATATTTTAAAAACATTACAGCGAATTTTTATATTACCACCAAAAGATGAGTTAGAAAAAATAAGAACGCGATGGTGGTTATCAGGTACGCGTCTGTTAGTTTTAAAAAACGAAAAACGAATAGAAGCTATTTTAGAAAAACAACATGTTACTTATACAATTTTATAAATGCAAATCAGTAGACATATTAGCCCATTGCGCACACTAGCACAAATTGTTTTTGTGGCATTGCCTACTATTGCCATTATTTACTTTTTATTGTGGAATATTACAGACTACTTTACCATTCTTAAAAACACGCATTTAAGAAACACTGTTTATGTAGGCGCAGGAATATTGTGTAGTATGTTTTTTTATGCATTGCGTTTTCGATTTATTACAACTACCCCACTTTTATTTTTTGGCTTATATTTTTTATATGCTAGTATAGATAAATGGGGTGCCAATTGGGGCGAGTTTGATGCTTTTTTTTATAGCATTCAAATGAATATTTTTTGTTTATTGTTTGCCGCTGGATGGGTTGCTGGATGGGCATTTCAGAGAGTAAAGTATTTTCATTTTGTGATTACTGCAATATTATTATTTGCTTGTATCTATGTAATAGCGCGTACTGGTGGTTTTGATTATTTCCAATTTACAAAACTATTTATTCCCGTTATTTTATATAGCGCTTATATTATTTTTACTGTAGAAAGTTTAAAAAATGTAGATGAAACAAATACTGCTTTTTGGAAGCAATTTACTTTGCGCCTAATTGGATTTTTAAGTGTATTACTTTTATTTATTGGTATTATTATTTTAAGCCTTAGAAAAGAAATAGAAGCCAAAATAGCCGAAACACATGGGAAAGGAAAAGAAGGAAGCAATGCTACTACCCAAGTAGACAAAGATGGTAATACCCAAATGAATGATGCCATGAATATGCTTGGCAAAAATTCTAAAAATCATGAATTGCTTTTTTGTGCACACATCGATAATTTTTTTGAAGGAACTAATATTGCTAATCCATTGTACTTAACTAGTTATCATTACACCAAGTTTGATACACTTACAGAAACCTTTGAAAGAGATTCATTAATGCCAAATAATGATGAATTTTTGCCATCGCCAGGAACAATGCCCCTATTTAGTATAGCTAAAGATAGTAGCAAAGTAGTAAATGCAAAAAGCACCAAACTACGCAAGATGGTAGAAATAGAATTGTTTAATAAAAAGCTTAGTAAAAATACTTTTGTTTCACCTAGCACAGCCTATTATATCCAAGCTATGTCTGTAGATAAAAATTTTCAAAAAGAATTTAAAAGTGCCTACAGAGCCAGAAGTATGGTAAGCAAACTGAATAGTGCATACTTTATATACAATGTAAATGAACCAACATTAGCAACATTTCAAGAGCAACGCTTTGCTGTTTTGCGCAATGCCCAAAGCTATGCAGGTATAGACTCTGATTTTTTAAAATACTACACTTACTTTCCTGCTATGAATGGCAAATATGCACGAATTAAAAAATTAGGAGACAGTTTAGCAAAAGGAAAAACTACCACAATAGATAAAGTGCTAGCAGTAAGAGATTATTTTTTGCAACGCAATGTACTTGGCGAGCAGATATATAAATATTCTGACAATCCAGGTATTCCGGGTATGCCAAGTGCTAGTAAACTCAATTACTTTTTGTTTGAAACAAAAAAAGGATATTGCGCATACTACAGTGGTGCTACTTTGTTTTTATTGCGCAGCATGGGAATTCCTTGTAGAATAACAGTTGGTTTTTTAACTGAGGATAGGGCATCTAAAAACAAAGGTTGGTATTGGTTTTATGCCAACCAAAGCCATGCATGGGTGGAAGTTTATTTTCCAGAATATGGTTGGATAGATTTTGATACCACTGTTGGCAATGATGATAGCCGAAGTGCCACTGCTCCAGACGGCACCCCACCAAACCCTCCTGCAAAAGCACCTTTGGCGCTGAATGGAAAAGCAATACTGATTGATACGATAAAGAAAACCGTGAAACTGCGATTAGAGTATATTACTTTCAAAGACAAAGTATATCCTGCAGCAGCTAAAGAAATAGAGATAGCAGCTAGCAATGCAAATGTAATAAAAGATACCACGTATCTACGCCTGGCCAATCTGCAAAAAGGAGAAGATGTTGTTTGTGTTTCTTACGATAATAGATTGTACAATTATAGTGGTAGCAACTATGAAAGTATTATTGAGCCTATGAAAAAGCCATTACCAATTGATGATATTTTTATAAATGATATGAGTGAAGAAAAAAAGAAACGCCACAAACCTGAAATACCTACAGAACCATTCAGTGCCTGGCAAGTATTATTAAGCGTTGCATTAGTTTTACTTTTTATTTTATTCTTACTATTTTCAATACCAAGTATTGTAAAGGCATATTTATTTTCTAAAACAAAAACAAATAATGCAAGCCATAAATTAAATGCAGTTTACAATTACACCAACTTTTATTTGCATCAATTAGGCTTGCATCGTGGCGAAAAAACACCTTACCAATTTGCACAGCAGATGGATGAAAAATACAAATTGCAATACACTAATTTTATAAATAGCTATTTGAAAATAAAATATAGTGATGCTATACCTAGTAATACAGATATGATTGCTGCAGATAAATTAATCACACAATTAAACACTTCTTTCCAATACCAATTTCCTAAAAAAGAAAGAATTAAAAAAATGCTACAACCAGTTACAACCATTAATTATTTAATACAACAAGCAATATGGAACAAGAAATAATGCAAACAACAGCTACTGAAAAAATTCAAGTTTTAGTAGATAATATAGAAAAAGTAATTCAAGGTAAAAAACAAAAAATAGAGTTGGTAATCACAACGCTTTTAGCCGGAGGTCATATTTTAATGGAAGATAATCCAGGTACAGGAAAAACTGTATTGGCGCGCACTTTGGCAGGTTCTATTGCAGGCAGCGGTAGTACTGCTTTATTTAAGCGGATACAATTTACACCAGATTTATTACCTATGGATTTACTAGGATCTCATATTTTTGACGACAATAAAAAAGATTTTATATTTAAAAAAGGCCCATTATTTTGCAATGTATTATTAGCAGATGAAATAAATAGAGCATCGCCAAAGGTGCAAAGTGCATTACTAGAGTGTATGGCAGAAAACCAAATTACCATAGGCGACACTACCTATCCATTAGAAAAATTATTTTTTACCATTGCTACTCAAAATCCAATTGAAATGGAAGGCACCTATCCGCTGCCATGCGCGCAGCTAGATAGATTTTACATGAAAATAAGTTTGGGCTATGCCAATAAAAATGCAGAGAAATTTATTTTTAAAAACTATAAAACCATTAATACACAATTGGATGAAGTGCAAACTGTGCTAAGCCTACAAGAAGTATTACAATTACAAAACGCAGTAGATGAAGTATATGTGCATGATGAAATTATCAATAGCGTTTCTAATATTTTAGAAGCTACTCGAACTAATTTAGATATTCAATTGGGAGCTAGCACCCGCAGCGGTATTGCTTTTATTAAATGCCTAAAAGCATATGCATTGGTAAAAAATAGAACTTTTGTAATAGAAGATGATGTAAATGCTTTATGCCATGAAGTGCTGCACCATCGTTTGGAATTTAAAAATAAAGATGCTAAAGAAAATGCATTGGCTGCTATTTGCAATTCCGAATTAAATAGATTAGCTCAATTAAATATACAAAAAGCTTGATAAAGGTATTGTCATATTACTTTTTAATTATTCTATTGTGTTGTAGCAATAACGAGCATTTATTGGCGCAAGCATCTACACAAAATGTATTTATAAATAAAGATGATAAACTTACACCTGCACGCTACGAAATAAATGCAAAGAGGAGTGGTATAAACTATCAAAGCAATGACGCATTGCCTAGCAGTAGAGAATACAAACGGCTAGACCCGACTTATTATGTAGGTTGGATGTTTGAAGGCACTTACAATCATTATATAGCAGCAGATGCTATTGGCTACCAAAATGCAATTGAGCCGCTTACTAGAGCTATTCAATTGATAGAAAAAGATTATGGCAAATTATTAAAAACAAGAACTAATGATTTTCTGACATTAATAAGGATTCTACCACTGCATAGCGACTATGATTACATGACAAGTGCATTGTATGAATGCTATAGCTATACAGATCAGTTTGAGAAAGCATGGCAAACTATTCGGCATTTTCAGAAATATAATTTGCAAGACGAAAATTATATGGACAGCTACAACATGCTAAGCTGGATGGTGCACAGAAATAGATTTTACACAAAAGAAAAATATTCTTTCCTTAAAAATAATATTGCAGAAAACGAAAAATATGCAAACGATTTATTAGACAGCTCTGTAAAAAAAATTTATTGGGATGAAACGCTAAACAAAGAATTTTTTGCAGACTTTGTAAAAAATAAATTGATAGGAGTGTACCATTACAAGTGCATTTTGTATAGCTATGCTATGAACATTGCAAGTGCAGAATATTATTTTGATGCCATGAAAAAAGCTGGCTACTTTCCTGAAAATAATTATGCAAATTTTTGTGGCGTGCAAGCCAAGTTTAAAGAAGCAGAAGAAAATTATATTCTTGCAGGCAAAAACGAACCTGGTGATAAAAGATTAAGAGAATTTATTTATTTTCAATCTATTATTGATGCATATAAAGCTAAGCCAAAAGAAAGTATACACCGCTTGCAAGAGTTTGTAAAAGCTAGCGGCACCACTCCCGGCTATGGTTGGTATCAGTTGGCACTAAGCAGAAGTTTTATCAATGATGGACAGTATAGCGCTGGAAGTGCTTATGCAGTTAAAGCAGAAAATTTTAAGGAAGTACATATTGGTACTACTTTAGGGCAGAGTCATTACGATTTTACAACTAATGTATTAAAGCTAATGGCAAAAGAACAAGAGCAAGCAAGTTTAAAATTTGAAAATAAAAAATGGTATTTTAGTTTATCTGCTATTTGGAATCTCATAGTATTAAGTGCCGAAAGGTTTATGATACAATATACTATCATTAATCAATTTAGTAATAATCCAGAACGCGATGATGTAATTTACAAACTATTTAGTAGCGAAAGTACCATAAGTGTAGATGAAGTTTGGAGCCTGGTAAAAAATTATAGCGCACAGTTTTTTATACACAAATTTGAGAACCAAGCCAAGGAAGATAAAAGACCTTTTGTGAAAAAATATTATCAATTATTTTTAAGCAAATTGTATATCAAAGAAGGAGAATATGCAAAGGCCGATACTACTTTATCTGCGATATTGCAAGATAAAAACTACGACCCTTTGTACGAAAAACTATTTACATTTAGAGTGTTAGAAGCGCAATTAAAAATATTGGCGCATCATAATAAAACACAAGCTGCAGAGGAATTATTAGCAGAAATGTATTGCTTATATCCACAGTGGGTGCCTTATACAGGCAGTGCAGTAAAAATGGTTCGCATTTCATCAGGCACGCAAAATGCATTGACAAAAAAAATAATTGCAAAATTAGATGATGCAAATATTAGATGGATGAAGCGAAAAGATAATGAAACCCATGAAGCAAAAATAGAATTCGAAGAAAAAGCAGGCATACACATTATACATTATAGCATGGTAAATAGTAATGGTAAAATACCAATGCAAACTATGACATTTTCATATACCACTGCAGAAGATGCCTACCTCCAATTGCTCTATGGCTTGTTTAATATTGGCAATGCAGATAAAGCAATTAATATTGGAGAACCAGCAATAGCCGTAAAGTAAACTAATCTTTTGCCTTGAATTTGTTTTATGCAAAATGATAATTAGCTTTGCGCATGCTTACAATTCATCCGCTTGTAGAAGGTACATTTACCATTGGACACAACAAAATATTTATTCCATTTGACACAGCTACAGACAATTTGAATGATAGAATGATTGGCAGCTTATTGGTAGAAGTACAACCTTTTTTAATTATTAAAGATACTGATTACATATTATTAGATACAGGTTTGGGCTTTCATTTACCAAATGGCAAATTACAAATACATCATAATCTAGAAAAGCTTGGTATATCTCCTAATCAAATTACAAAAGTAATTTTGAGTCACTTACATAAAGACCATGCAGGTGGCATCAGCTATATAACACCTTATGGCGAAAGAGCATTAACTTTTCCGAAGGCGCAATATTATATTTACAAACCAGAATTTGATTATGCAATGGTAAACACCAACGCGAGTTATTTGATAGACGAATTTGCTTTTTTAGAAAATACAAGTCGGTGCACATTTTATGATGAAGAAAATGGAGAAATTGCTCCTGGCATAACGCATCAGTTTAGTGGAGGACATTGCGCCAACCATCAAATAATAAAAATAACAGATGGTGCAGAAACATTATTTTTTGCAGGAGACGAAGCTAGCCAATTAAAGCAATTGAAAATACGCTACATTGCCAAATACGATTTTGATGGCAGACGTGCAGCTAATTTACGAGATGCTTATGCTAAAGAAGGAAAAGAAAATGGATACTCATTTTTGTTTTACCATGATGTAAGTACTCCTTATGCAAAGCTGTAAATAAAGATGCCTGCAAATATTTGCAGGCATCTTTATTCTGTAATTTATACTATTTATCTAATTCTATTCAATCTTCTTCTGCCTTGCTCTTGCATATCTTCTGTACCTCCTCTCATTTTACTAATTAGCAATTCTTTAAAATCTTTTTCTGCCTGAAATAGTATTGCCAATTGCTTTGCAGATATTACTCTTAAGAATTCGGATTTATATCTTTTTTGTAAATCCACTTCTTTTTGTGCACAAACAATTACACCATTCAATGCTTTATCTATATCTGCATCGCTTAAATTGCGCGCATTGCTTATTGTTTGCATATACTCTTTTCTCTCTTGCTGAATTGCTTTTTTTGCGTCAGAGTAGGTATTGAATATTGGCCAAAATTTCTGTGCAGTGGCTTCATTCAAATTCAAAGCATTGCTTAGCATTGCTACTCGCATGGCTTGTACTCTTTCTCCTTTTTTGCCTTGTGGTGCTTGTGCGGTTACTATTAGTGTACTCATTAATAATAATGCTGTAATAATTATTTTTTTCATTTTTATTTGTTGTTTTTAATGCTTGTTTACTTTATAAATATTCTTCTAAATTTTCTGTTTGTAAAAATTCCTTAGCTTCTTGTGCAGAAATAGTAGGAACCAATTGCGAATTCGCATTCACAGAATCTATAATTAAAATTTCTAATTCAAATTCGTCAATATTGTTACCAACATATTGAATAATTTCTTCTTTAGGCATAAAGTCAATAGCAGTAGTAATTTCTTCATTGTTTAATTGCTTTGTTTGCACATTTACAAACTGCATACCTATAGCAAGCAACAACAACAAACTAGCTGCAATGCCTATGTTTTTATAAGAAAAAATCGATTGCTTTTTTTGTGTAGGAATATTTACCTTCCAATTGGTAAAATAATTAACTGGCATTGTATATACATTTGCCTTAGGTAAAGTTTCTAAAAATTCCTCGGCTTTAATTTGCTCCATTAATTGTGGCGTAAAATTTTGCAAATACCCATCTGGATAAGCCCAATTTATTTTTTCTATGTCGTTTCTATTTTTCACTTTTTACAAATATTAAGACTCCCTCAATAACCTTTAGTTTAATGCTGCAATATATATTCTTCTATTTTTTTTGCAGCATGATGATAGCTAGCCTTTAATGCGCCTACACTAGTACCAAAAACTTCACTCATCTGTTCGTAAGGCATTTCATCGTAATACCTTAAATTAAAAACAGCCTTTTGTTTTTCGGGTAAAGATTGGATAGCCAATTGCAACTTCCATTCTAATTTATTGCCATCAAAATTTTCGCTACTTTTTACAGTATTTTCTAAATATCCTTCTACAACATTTTGCAGAAGTTGCATTTTTTTCTTTTTAGATGCTAGAAAAGTTAGGCAACAATTAGTAGCAATTCTGTACAACCATGTATATAATGCACAATCTCTTCTAAAATGATCTAAATATTTCCAGGCTTTCATGAATGCTTCTTGCAGTATATCATCAGCATCATCGTGGCTAACCACCATTCTGCGAATATGCCAATACAAACGTTGTTTATACTTATCAACAATTTTGGCAAAAGCAAGTTCCTTTCTTGTAGGATTTGCAAAATCATCCAACAAAATAGCGTCTATATCCTGCATAATTACTTTATTTTCAATATCTGGAAGCATGCTACTAGCAATAGACACAAAGTGTGAACAAAAGTTTAAAGCTAAGTTACATTTTTTTTTGAAAAGGCATTAGATTTGCTAACTTATGTACCAACATCGAATGCCAAGTATTAGCAAAAATCAAGCATT